>Ga0105158_1000522_pt1 | contig 16428 bp, 16 predicted proteins | sample LHCtaG_FD_81567 | JGI IMG/M metagenome (GOLD analysis project Ga0105158, IMG submission 81567) | Hot spring microbial communities from Little Hot Creek, USA to study Microbial Dark Matter (Phase II) - LHC4sed_matched | ecosystem: Environmental > Aquatic > Thermal springs > Hot (42-90C) >...
TGGGTAAATTTGGCCTGCTGCGTTGTCGATTGTTCCTGTCATGGGTAGTGTGGTTCTTGCTGGGGCTAGGACTGCGAAGATGCTTTCCGGCCATGCGGCTTTCCCATAAAGAACATCTGTACACTCTAGTTTTGATGGGTCCCATTGGATGCCAACTTGCCAACCGTATAGGTCTGTGAAGTCTCTGAAGGTTATGTCCACGTAGAATTCTTCCAGTATTTCTAGGCCTGTACTTTTTGATGGCCTAATAGCCATTGTTGGCACTTGAGCGAAAACCTTTGGAACGAATGCAACCATGCTTGCCAACATCAAAGCCGCAACTACAATAGACAATAGTTTTTTCATATTCTCTTTCTCCCTTCTCCTTTTTCTGCAAAATTAAATTTGCATTCTTATTTAAAAAAGTTTTTGGTATTATCTTCTATCCAGGATAGAAATATCTCTGAAAATGGTGTCCGTTTAAAATTTTCTCTTCCTTCTCATCTTGAATATGAAGATTGAGGCTAGAACTATTATTGCGACAACCACCACGGCGGCAATTATCAATTCGATGGGAATTTTTAGCGAACTTTCAATTGAAAATTCTGCAAAAGCCAGATTATTTTCAACATCAACTTCATTTATTGAGGGATCCACTAAAACTCTTACCTTATAGTCGCCTCCACCTTCACATTTGGAAGAGTCCCATTCGAAAGTTAATGTTTCATTCTCGCCTGGGCCGAGAGAAAGTTCTCTGGAACCAAGCAGGGTTAAGCCTAATGGTCCCACATAAACTCTAACCTCAAAGGTTTCAGGGATCAATCCCTCGTTTTTAACCAGAACAGTTATTTTTACAACTTGCCCCGGTTTAATTGTTTTATCTGAGATGTTTACTTCAACCTTTATGTCAGACCAGGTGTTGCAGAATTTGCCGTTATAACTGATGCCCAACATCGGTGCTAAAAGTATCAATCCATTGGCGTCTAGGAAATAAAACTCTTTAAAGGTGATGTCTGATGCGCCTACACCCTTCACTTCAAACTCTATTGTGGCTAGGATTCCGAGATTTTCCATTGTGCTGCTGACGGGTTGTCCTCCTTCTAGGATTGCTCCACTTATTGTTGTGCTGTTTTTGAATATTTGGTATTTAAATTGGGTTTGCAGCGTTTCATTCATGTTTAGGAATGGCCCTTCGAAGATTCTTGTTGCATTAATTATTGTTGGGTCCCACGAGATGGTGGCGTTCCATGAATAAAGGTTTCTAACGAAAGTTGCTATGCTGACGTTGAACTTTTCTCCAGGAGCTAGTAATTGGTAAACGTATTGTGGTTGGATGGAGATTGCGAAGATTGGATATTTGAAATATCCGTCTGTTGTTGTGTATGGCTGTTGTTCTAACTGGTAGTTGTATAGTTTTACCCACACAAAGTGGATGGGGGTTCCGCCTTCTTCTAGGACTGTGAAGGTTAGGGTCGCGAGAATTCCGTCTCCGCTGGGCTGGGCTGATGATGGTTCACCTTTTAGGCTGCAGCCGAAGCGCACGTAGCCCAGTTCAATTGTCATTTTCGTGTAAATGAAGTCTGTTTTTCTCGACCAGTGTTGGTTTAGGAATGTTCCTTCAGCTATTCCAACTAGTCTTATTATTGTTGGGTTCCATGTTAGGTTTACGTACCATGAGTAGATTCGGGGACTGTCTTTTATTTTTACTGTTACTGTAAAGTTTTGTCCTGGGGCTTGGATTACTGCTGCTGGTTCTATATATATGTGGGCGGTTGGACTTGCCTCAACATTCATCTTCTGAAAGTTTAGGCTGGATAAGCTTATGAGCATTATTAAAGTGAGGGTTATAAGGACAAATTTTTTAGGGCTCATTTTCCTTTCCTCTGATGGTGAACTATTTCTAAATTAAACGATAATATTTAAGGCTTGTCTTCCAACTTTAAAGATTAACAGCGTTTTAAATTTCCTAAAAAAAGGGGGGTTAAGGGCTTTCGCCCTTTTTCCACTTTATGGGTTGACAACTGTGAATACGGCGGAGTATTCGAAGACGTCGTTTGTTGGGTCAAGGTCTACGGGTGCCATTATGGCTGTGACCTTCAAACCCATCACGTAGGTGCCCGCCGGAATCTCGTGAATCTCAACGTCGTAGATTACGCCATAGTAGTATTCTTCAAGCCACACATAGAAGTCTCCATCACTAACTGTGCCGTCTTCATCCATGTCGTAGTAGACTCTTTCACCAATGTCAGCCGCGCCGTTTCCATTCGAGTCAAACCACTTCAAAAGCGGGTCAAAGGTTAGTGGCATACCAATGTCCGGGTCTTCCGCTCCTATAACGAAGCCTTCCACTATGGCTATGTCGCCCTCTGTAACGTTGCCGCTTCCGTCTGTGTCCCATATTGGGCGTTCACATCCGCCCCAAGTGTAGTAGCCGTCTTCGTCGTAGTCGACAAACATTAACAATTCGCTGCTGGATAATGTGCCGTGGAGGTTTGGATCGTTAACCTCTATACCCATATAAGTGTAGTGTGGCACAAACCATAGACTTGAGCGTCCTTCTGGAGGAACATTGCTGCGGGTCCTAGTGAACAACGTTATAGTTTCGCCTGTTTCAGTGTTGCGTAGGTAAATCTCAGCCTTATAGGTTTGTTTTAGTGTTCCCATGTTCCTGTAAGCGGCCGTTATGAATAATATTGTGCCTGGCATCATCACATCGTTATTCATTACTGACTCCATTCCTAGGTAGTCGTCGTAGCATGGCCAGACGTCGATTGCCGCCACATCACGCCATATACGCACTTGCTGAGTCTTGCTCCATGAATTTCCATAGTTATCCGTTAGTGTTAGGTTCACTGTGAAGCCGTCTTCATCACTATAGTCATTGTAAACGTGTGATACAACCCGCAAACCAGGTCCTTCTATGACTGTGCCGTCTCCGAAGTCCCATCTCCACTTGACAATTTTGTTGCCTGTTACGAACCAGTTAGCGCCTACAAGGCCGGCGTCGCCGAGGTCAACTCTGCCTGAACCATCAATATCAGCGGCCGGGTTCCACATTGGATGACCCTCTCTCGTGAACCATGCTGAACCAACTTCGCCGGCGTCGCCGACGTCAACCCTGCCGCTACGGTCTATGTCAGCTGGGAATTTTGGTTGAGGATAGCTGAGTCTACCGTCAAACACCACAGTGTCGCCTGGGGCAGGGTCTACAGCAGTTGCCCTTTGGCCGCTAACGTCTGTTGTAACTGTTCTAGTGAACTTGATTACTGGCGACTGAGTTATTACATGCGCCCCTATTGCTTCATGTGATATGTATTCGTTGTCTTTGTCTATCAAGAGGCTTGACATGAAGATTATATCAAACGGATCGCCTGTGTCAATACACTTGAAGGTCAGTGTGGCTAATACTCCGCTTCCACTAACTCCTACATTTGGCGTCACTATTAAGCCGGCAGCGCTAAGCTCATATTCAAGGAACAGCTCATGGTGGAATTCTGTGGGCTGTCCGCTGCCTCTTAGGAATGTTCCCTCCTCTATGTTCTGAAGCTTTATTATGTCCGGGTCCCATCTTATTACAATGTCCCAAGCCCTGAGGTTTGTTACATCATCGATTTTTAGGTCTACTGTGAAAGTGGCTGGAGGATTTGTAGTTATGGTTGACGGGTGAAGGTAGAGCTTTGTTGTTTGTGCGTTAGTTGGCTTTATGGTTGGTAGTGCCGCAAAGGCGAAGGCGGATAGCAGCAAGGCAATAAAAACTGTTCCTTTCAACTTCATCTTGTCCATCCTCCTTTAGCCTTTTCTACCGAAGTTAAGAGCAATCAACGTGTGCTCTACCTCCTCGATCTCACCGTTTTCGTTGAAGTCAACACGTGGGTCGTAGACGCCACCTTCGTAGGCGTTGTGGAATATGACTAGGTCTTCACCTTCAACCCTAAGGTTCTTGTTTGCGTCCCCACAGTACTTCCAGAAGTCGTGGGCGATGAAGTTTTCTTTCACATATTCGGCTGTAAAGTAGTGTCCATCATTTGCCACAAGTTTGAAGTACTCCCCTGACTTCCATTCTTGGAATATCCATGCACCTGTTCCAAGCATCTTGGTCATGGGTATGTTGTTTGGTCCAATATGAGGTTCTTTGTAGGGTTTCCAGTCTCTAACAACCAATCTCTCTTCTATTGGCGCCCATTCGCCGGTTGTCTCGTTGAACCAATCTTGCCACTGTGGGAATTCTGCTTCCCATATGTGTTTTGGTATTATAGGTAGAAATCCTGGGTCCTCTTGTCCAGTTACAGGCTTATGCACATTAAGTTTCACCACAACCTTCCATGGATCGGCTGGATCGACAAAAGTCTCGTTTAGGTATTGTACAGCAGCAAAGTTCCATGCTACGCCTTTTCCGCAGTGCCTTGTGAATTCTAGGCTGAACACAACGTCTTCGGCGGTGAAGTTTGTTCCATCCTGCCATTTAACGCCTTGACGGATTGTGAAGTTAATCATCGTAGCGGGTTCTCCATCCTTGTCCCATTCACCTACCGTAAAGTCTGTTGCCAGCCAATACGTGTAGACGCCCACCGCCTTGTTGTAGACGCTTCTTCCAATTAGGGTTTCATAAACCATGCCTAGAACGTTCCAGTCCCAAAGCCACTGGGAAGTTATAACATGTAGGTCTTGGGCATCACTCTTAAATCCATAATCAATCGTGTCATCTCCAGACTTTTCCATGGCAAATAACGAATAGTAGTTGTCAATTCCGTAGCCAACGTCGTTAGCAACCCAACTCCAACCGGTCTTAAAGGCTTTTACTGCCGCCGAACACCAAAGTGGAACAGAACCAACTATTTTGGCAAACCTCTCCTGAGCCAGTAACGCATATTCTTTCAGTTCAGCTGGGCTTGTAGCTGTATAAACATGGTAGGCTAAATCGTCGTATATGTGGTCGCAGAAGCCGTCGTAGTTTGTGCTCCAACCGATTGGAGCCCAGTAATATTCTGAGCCCCAAATTGTGTAGAGCCATTCTGGAACCGCGCCGAGGCTCCAGCCACCCGTGTAAATGTGGAAGTCGTAGAAGACCATAACCTGCCTCCAGCAAACAGACCTCTCAGTGACTATTTTCTTCACTTTGACCCCAACACTTGCGAGCTCGTCTGCAAGCAGTAATCCAGCCCTCATACGGTTAACATCGTCCATTCTAATGTAGAAGATTATTTCAGGCAACTCCTCCATCGGTCCGTCGTCATCGGTTTCAGGTTTCAAGTCTGGACCCGGATCCTTCCACTCAAGGTAGCCGTCATCATCCCAGTCTTTGAAGCCGCCCGCATACAGAGCTTCAATAGCTTTTTCTCTGCTGTAGCGATAAATCAAGCCCTTAGACTCTAGGTCTGCATAGTCTGTGTAGCCTTCCAAAGCAGGGACGGGAACAAAAGTTTCTATTGCATAGGCATAGCCGCCTAGGATCTCTGTTACATATCTTTGCTTGTCAGTTAGGTAGGCAATAGCCTTCCTAAAATGCATGGCAGCATAATCACGGCGGCAGTTCACACTACTATTGTCAAAAGTTGGATCGTCTGGATGACCATTAAAGTAGTGCTTATACGTTCCGGTATTAGGATCATACTCTAATGGCTGATTCCAGCCTGTAGGCCACCTCTGATTGTTAATGTCGAAAAGCATTAATCCAATTTCGGCATAAGACCTCATCTGAATGTTCGGATCTTTACGCCACTGCTCAATGTAATAGGCTGTTCCAGGCCAGTCAGTAATATCCACAATACACTTCGACAAGTCGGCAAACTCTGAAATCTCGTTGGCATAAACCCTAATCAACATCTTCGGCGTTGCAGGTCCAGCAGCACGAACCATCGGGACAACAGCTAAACCCAATAGAAACGCAAAGACAATCAACATAGAAACTATTTTTGCTTTCATGGAATTTTTCCCTCTTTCTCCCTTCTTTCAGCATTAAAGTCTAGGACTTTCTTTAATTTAAATTTTGCTGTTATTAAGTTCTATCCAAAAAACAGCTTAAACATCAATCAACCAATGAAACCTGACACTCCCAAGGCTCAAAACTAATCCAAAACCCACCAATAAAAGCAAAAAGCAAAGCACACCCCTCAATTCTCAGATTAATCACACCATCGGCAACAGCATCCCTCAAAGCATTCAACACAGCCTCGCCAAGCCTAAATGGACCCTTAGAAATCGGCACAGTCAAATTTGAACATGGGTCCAAAGGAACAAAACTAAACGTCTCACCACCACCATACAAATCCACCAACCCACCAACATCCGAAAAAGAAAAAGTATAACGCAAATCACGAAGCCTCAAACCAGAATAAGGCTCCACATTAGAAATAACCAAAACACAAGAAAAACTAACCCTATCACCCTCAAGAGTTAAATGAAAACCCGAAAAAGAAAGCCGCAAATTCTCAATACTCCTATAAAAAAACAGGTAATTAATAGTCGGATAAACCAGAGTTGCAATACAAACTAAAACAAAAATCGAAAAAACCAAAAATACAATTCGCTTACCACTCAACTTCAACTATTAACACTCCCTAAATCTTAAATCAAACAACAACAAAATAAGCTTTAAGTGCACCAAATGAAAAAACCTTCGATAAAAAACAAAAACCTCGCCAAATTCATTCTAATAACTCTAGGATGGTCCACATCATCATCCTCAATAATTCTCCAAGCTTTATACCAGAGACCAACACCAACAGCAACAGACATAATCCTACTGGCAGCAATCAGCTTGCTAGCCGGAGCCCTCTTAGCGGATGCAAGGAAAGTCATGTTCGGATACATCCTGTCAACAGCCCTCACAATAATAATAGTTTTCTTGATACTTGCACTACCAATGCTTTTAGGATTAGTGAAACAAACAGGACTCTACCAAATATTCTACGCTGGAAACATGACCATGATGTTCCGCTACATGTTCCCAACAACATTCATAACATCCCTAATAAGCTCAATAATAGGCGGCTATTTAGGAGAAGAATATCTGCCATAAAAAGATCTTCAACACTAAAGGGCTAAACCCAACATCCTAACGCCTTTCCCTTAACTTCGGATTCAAAATATCATCAATAGCATAACCAATTAAAATGAACGATAAAGCCACAAGTGCAATACACAACCCTGGTGGAATCACCCACCACCACAAATAAATATAATTCTGAGCATCATGCAACATCTTCCCCCAAGACATAATATTCGGATCGAAAAGTCCCAGCCAACTCAAAGCTGCCTCAGAAACAATTGCACTAGGCACAGAGGTAGCCAAAGATACATAAACAAGCGACATAACATTGGGTATGATATGATAGCGTATAATGTGAAAAGTTCCACCACCAGCAGCTCTAGCAGCCTCGACAAACGTCCTTTCCTTCAAACTAAGCGTCTGCGAACGAACAGTCCTAGCGAAACCCATCCACCCTAAAACACCAATAACCAAAATAATATTCCAAATTGATGGAGACAAAACCGCAATCAAAACAATCATTAAAGGCAAAGTTGGAATTACAAGAAGAGCGTCAGTTATCCTCATTAAAATCTCATCAACCACCCCGCCAACAAATCCGGCTACCAGACCAACAAACAAACCAATAACCACAGACACGACTGAAGAAACTATCCCCACAAAAAGAGAAATCTGCGCGCCATACACAAGCTGAGAGAAAATATCCCTTCCCTGATCATCTGTCCCGAGCAAACCATAGGAATTACCATAAACCTTAAAATTTAAATCATCAATGTAAAATAAAACAGGTGCAGCTTTAACCAAAGGCTGATCATCCATAAAAGATATTTCAACACGAATCCTATAATACCCACGATTAGTAAATATAACCTCAACGGGGTCAACAGTTACCTCAAACATGCCGCCAATTTTAGACTTGAAACTAGTATCATACGAATCCACCCTTGGCTCAGGCTCAACCCACCCTTCAGTGGAGCTCTTTATTTTCATAAAAGCAAGAGTAGTGACATTCCCTTTCTCCAAATTGATAATGTCAATCCTTACATTTACAGATGTTAAATTCTCTACACCCTCAGCAAAAAAGGAGACGGGAACAATAAACCGCTTAGGGGGAGCGACAGATGGAAGATAGTAATCTTTCCTCGGTTCTATAATTATAGTAGACACGTTCGAGGGCACATCTGGATTTACTCGCTTCATAAATATCTGAAGAGAACCGGGTCCGCTTTTAAGACTCCCAAAACTATTATTAAATTCATATCTAATTATGGCGTTGGAACTCTGAAAGATGGTAATATTCCAGTCTCCAATGGAATTCTCTGTGTAAAAACCTGGTTTTTCCGTAGCATCAAAATTTTCATTCACATCAGCGGGAACAAAATATTTGAACCATGACGGACAAGCCCTGAGACCAGAAACATGGTAATCATAAGTAGGATTATGTTTAGCCAGTATGGGAGCAGCCAAAGCAATTGCAGTAAAAAAGGCAAGTATTAAGATTCCCGCTGTGCCACGCTTGCTCCTAAAGACTTGTCTTGCGAATCCTTTTGCCCTCTCAATAAAGAATTCTCTTCGTGACTTCGCCCCTTTAGTAGCCATTACAATCACCCGTATTTGATTCTTGGATCAATAACTCCATAGAGTAAGTCCGCGATAAGATTGGCAATAATAACGCAGAGGGCTATAAGATAGAAAAGTGCTTGCATAGAAGGATAATCATAATGGTTAATTGAAAGCCACAACCATTCACCCATCCCTGGATAGGTAAAGACTTGCTCCGTGATTATAGCGCCCGTAAGTAGGAATCCAAAAGCCAAAGCTACACTAGTCACCAATGGAAGAGATGCGTTTTTTAACGCATGCTTAAATAGAACTTTCCTCTCAGAAAGTCCTTTGGCCCGAGCTGTAACAATATAATCTTCAGTTAGAGTCTCCAACATGCAAGCTCTCGTCAAAAGCAAATAGCCACCATACATAAACAAAGTAAGCACAGCCAAAGGTAAAGCAAGATGATAGAGTCTTCCGGCAATATACTCCCATATATTTTTAGGTGGATTAAAAGCCCATTCTCTTGGGAGACTTCCCGCCGCTGGAAACCAACGTAAATGGTAACTGAAAATCAGTAGAAATAGCATTCCCATCCAGAAAGAAGGGAATGAATATGTCATTAGAGATGTAATTACAAAAAAGTTATCTGCCAAAGATCCTCGCTTATATGCAGCATAAACGCCCAATATAACTCCAATCACGATAGAAAAAACTGTTGATAAACCAATAAGCAATAACGTATTGGGCAACCGTGTCATTACCTCTTCGACTACGGGCTCACCAGTGCGGTAAGAATAGCCAAACTGGAATGTAAGCATATTATAGATGTACTTAATATATCTCGTCCACGGATCCTTACCGAGCCCAAACCTTTCTGCAACTGCTTCGGCTTGTTCTTTAGTCAATTTTCCAGTCTGAGCAAAGAAGACTGTAGGATCACCGGGCATCAATGAAAAAATCACGAAGTTCAAAGTAAGAACAAACAATAAGAGCAAAAATGAATATATGACCCTTTTAATTATAAAGGCTCTTAAACCCATGTTCTATCAGCTACTATCTTGATACACCGCTAATATTTTAGGTTTTGCCTAACAACTTGTTCTACATGATCTATGCAACGCGTTACAAACATCCTCAACATACCTAAAAAATTCTCCTTCAAACTTTTCAAGCAGCTCTTTAGATCGAATCCCCCTCAAAAAAAAGCTTCCGCCTCCAAAGATAGTTGTTAAACTTCCAAACAATATCGAAGCGTCCGAACCTTCCTCGGTTGCTAATTCAACTGTAAAGTCACTAGAACTTCCCTTCAGTTTAACATTAATTCGCTCTGTGAAGGATTTTCGCGCTATAATCAAAAATCCATCTTGTTGTGCAACGACAGATACGCTAAGACCCTTGGATTCAAAGAAGTCCTTAATACGTTCACTTAAAAAGTGCAAATCAACCTTACGATTTTGGAACCTCTTAACAACCTTCATCAATTCACCATTTGTGGTTGTGTGAAAACATGAACTTAAGATTTGCCATTCTTCTCTAGAACATGAATCGTAAAACGAAATAGTTTTAACCGTAACATCTACATGTTTAATAAAATTATTAAATTGGAGAGAAAGAACAAAAGCTAAAATACATGTTCTAGGTACTATTCTAAGATTACATGGATCTGAGAAGGTGAACCAATTGTCTCTTCTTGCAGTGCGAAATCTCTCAACGTTCTACAAAACAATGAGAGGGTTTGTTAGGGCTGTAGAAAACGTGAGCTTTGAATTAAGAGAAAAAGAAGCTCTCGGATTTGCAGGCGAGTCTGGATGTGGCAAAACAACAATTGCACTGAGTCTTCTAAGAATTTTACCAAATAACGGAGTAATAGTTAATGGGCAAATATTATTTAGAGATATGGACATAGTTAAAATGAACGAAGACGAGCTAAGAAAAAAAATCAGATGGAAAAAAATTTCACTGGTCTTCCAAGGAGCTATGAACGCCCTAAACCCTGTCTACAGAATCGAAGATCAAATAATTGAAGCAATAAAGACTCATGAGCTAGGGATAAGTAAAACTGAAGCAAAAAAAAGAGCTAGGCAATTGTTTGAACTTGTCGGTATAGAACCATCGAGAATCACACATTACCCGCATGAGTTTAGTGGTGGAATGAGGCAAAGGGCTATGCTCGCGATGGCCTTAGCAACTAACCCTGAACTATTGATAGCAGATGAACCATCAACAGCTTTGGACGTCATTGTTCAAGCGCAAGTATTAAAATTGATAAAAGAACTGAAAGAAAAGCTTAACTTGTCACTAATCTTGATAACACATGATTTATCAATTATAACAGAGACTTGCGATAAAGTTGCAATAATGTATGCTGGCAAAATTGTTGAGTTGGGCAGTGTAGGTGATGTTTATAAAGAAAAGTTACATCCATACGCACGGGGCTTAGTCAGCGCCTTTCCAAGTATTAACGCACCCAGAACGCGAATGAACTCTATCCCTGGTTCCCCGCCGGACCTGTTATCACCCCCATCAGGGTGCAGATTTAATCCCCGTTGTGAATTTGCGATGGATATATGCCGAAAGAAGGAGCCTCAATTAATTGAGGTGAAGAAGGGACATTTAGTTGCGTGCCACTTATTTTAATGGAAGGGGTGATTGAGAATGCCAGAATCCATAATTGAAGTTTTCGACTTAAAGAAATGGTTTCCCGTAAGATTGGGGTTTTTTTCATCTCTTGTTTCAAGAAAACAATTATACGTTAAGGCTGTTGATGGAATATCATTTGATATAAGGAAAAAAGAAATTTTTGGTCTCGCAGGTGAAAGCGGTAGCGGTAAAACAACAACAGGAAGACTTGTAATTCGTCTTGAAAAGCCTACTTCAGGCAAAATATTTTTCCATGGAAAGGACATTGCAAAGGCCTCAGAGGAAGAAATTAAAAAACTGCGAAACAAAATGCAAATAGTATTCCAAGATCCATATGAGTCTCTAAATCCAAGAATGACCGTGTTTGACATCTTGGCTGAACCGTTAAGGGTTCAAAAACTGGCAAGTGGTGCTGAGTTAGAGGAAAAAGTTTACAAAGCACTTGAAAGCATACAGTTAGTTCCGCCCGAAGAGTTCATTTGGAGATTTCCGCACGAGCTGAGCGGTGGTCAAAGGCAGAGGGTTGCAACGGGTCGTGCTCTAATCGTTAACCCTGAATTTATTGTTGCAGACGAGCCAGTTTCAATGTTAGACGTCTCTATAAGAGCGGAAATTTTGAACTTAATGTTTGACTTAAAGGAAACATATGGCGTATCATTCCTTTACATCACACACGATTTGGCTCTTGCAAGACACATTTGTGATCGAATAGCAGTGATGTATCTTGGAAAAATCATGGAGAAAGGCGACGTTGAGAAGGTTATTTTTGAACCGTTACATCCTTACACGAAGGCTTTAATAGACGCTGTGCCCGATCCTAATCCCGAGGCTAGGCGAATTGAAACTGTAATAAAAGGAGAAATACCGAGTCCAATTAATCCTCCGAGTGGCTGCCGATTCCACACACGTTGTCCACAATTCATTGGAAACATTTGCAAGGAACGAGAACCACTGCTTGTGGAGATTGAAAAAGAGCATTATGTTGCATGCCATCTTTATAGCAAGTAAATAATCTTAAACATTGAAACGTTTCTTCTTTTTCTCTTCATTTTTCTTATATAGTATCCATTCCTTGTAGCCAGCTACAATTCCCCAACAAGCAATAATTGAAAACACGGCTACTGCACTGTAAGGGGGTGGAAGGGAAAGGATTGCGTATAGTATTACAAAGGGCAATATGCATATGGCTATAAGCGCCAAGATTATTATCCAAAGCCATTTCTGCAAAATTAAATCCGAAATTCCCATACCATTTAAACAGTCATAGATGTAATATTTAAGGTTTTAATTTGTTGACTTTTCGCTTAGTTAAGGTTAAAGAAGCTGCTAAAACCATTACAAGAATAAAGTAGGGGACTGCTTGTCTCTCGCCTTTGCTATCAACCGTGAAGGTGCGCCCACCCACAGGGAGCTTAGGATAGACTTCAAAGCTGATAATATCCCATACAATTTTTTCAGCTATGCTAACAACTGATATGGCTTTCCATGTCCCAACGCTTTCAGAGATAGAAGGGATCTTGAAATTTATAATTGCAAAACCATCTTCGTCGGTGACTGCTGTTCTTAGCACTATACTCTCATTTAACGGATTTAAAACCTCAAAAGAAACTAACTTGTATTGTACTGGAATATAGTTGTATGTAACGTGGGCTATTAGAAACACCGTTTCGCCTAAAGCAAATACTCCGCCAGGTTTACCTAAACCTTGCCCACCCCTTTGAGTGTACAAATCTATGAGTCTGCCCTCTAGGGGAGGGTCGTATTTTACAGACTCCCAAAAGTACACTGCCCCAACATAATCATGCATAATCGGAAGCAGATTAGAATCAAGAAGTAAGGTTTCCGTTAAATCTATCGGACTTTCAAGGCATGATTCAGAACCTTGAATCACTTTGAAACTTATCCACGCCAAAGTTCCATCACCGCTAATCTGAACCTCCGCGTTAACAAGTGACATATCAACTCTAACATGGCCAAATTCTTTTATGAATGTGAAGCGTGATACTGGTTGAGGGAAAAATTGCCCCGGAACGACATTTACAACATCAAGAATGGAGTTGTTAAAAGTGACACAAAACTGAAAACTATACAAGTTTTTAACACACTTAATATTGATTGACACGTTAAAAAATTCACCCACTTTTTCCGCAATATACATTGCTGGTGTTATAAAGAGGCATGTCTTATCAGATTCGCCGTAGGCGAGGTAGCTGGAATGGAGGAATATGAATGAAAGTATAAGTAAGATAATTGCGAAATATAGTCCTTTCTTAAGACCGCGGTATACACAATTAAGCATTGATTTACACTCGTTTTAAATGTTTAATGTAGAACTATGTAGATAAACTTTGATAAACTTTATGGAGGAGAGAAAGTTCTAGTGTTAAGCTGGGTTTGAGGAAAAATTAGCGTAAAATTTTCCCTATTTAAACCGAAAAGGCTTTTGTTGGGAGAATATCCTTGGGATTAATTCTTCTGCTGATGTGACTTTTAACTGTGATAAAAGGCGTGGATGGGGGTTATGGGCTGGTTTTGAACCAGTTGCTTCCAAGGATGCCTAGGTCGCTCACGTCAACTCTGCTGCTGTCAATATCTCCTGCAATGGTAACTTTTACAATTCCATTAGTGTAAGTGTTGCCTTCTAATTGTAATTCGCCATGAACAGGCAAAGCGGAAGCCCATACAGTGTAAGTGCCTTTAGCAAAGCCGCCAGTGTTCCATGTGAAGATGACTGTAGTTGAAGCTCCGCTTTGGAGGGTTATTTCTTTTGTTTCTATTTCCGTTGTGTTCGCGTAAAGTGTGACATTCAAGATTTCTGTAAAATCGCCAAGATTTACTATTGTAACATTTATGTTCATTGTGTAGCCTTGTCCTACAACAGTTTTTAGTGGTGTTACGTTCGTTACCGCTATATCATGATATTGGAATTCTGTTATGGCTTTATTTGATATGTATGTGAAGACTGGTAGCCATCTTTGAATTACTGTTTCTATCTGGTCTGCGGATGGGTTGAAGAATTGAAATACGCCTTTCTCCCACCATGTGTTTGGTTCTGGTCCTGGTTCATATTGCCATGCGCTTTGGTTTGTGTAGATTTCACATGTAAAAGCGGGTATGCTTCTGTTGCCATACATCCAGTCGTCCCATACTCCTGATGTTGTGTACCAATCGCCAATTTGGCTATACCAAACGTCTGTTAGTTGGGCTATTTCAGACGCTATTTCTTCAAACTTTTCTCTGTCTGGTGGGTCTTCGGTGGTGTATCCCCATGGGTAAACAATACATTCAGCTCCGGGAATGAAAGCTTATTGCGTATTTGAAGTTGCGGCTTAGTGCTAGGTCTCTTATTGCTCGGGTTTCTGGCTCTGAGAATGGAGTTGGCCCCCAGTAGTCTTCGTTCCATGAGTTGGGGCTTCCGCTTTGGCATCGAGCATCCCACTGGTAGCCGTAGTTTCTGTTTAGGTCTACGCCTCCAACCCAGTCTTCATTGTATAAGCCGTCTCCGTCATCGTCTATGCGTTCCCATCTGATAAAGTAGTAGTTTATGCCATCCCAGTAGAACAAGTCTTCTATGTAGCCGTCTCCGTCTTCGTCGAATGGGTGGGCATTTTTGCGTTGCCACTCGTTTTTACTTGCAGCTTCAAAACCGTCTACGTTTAATGCTGGGATTATGTAGATTTCGCTATAGTTCAACATGTAGGTTATGGTTTCGTTTACGCCGAACTTGGTTGTGGCTTCCACTGCAAAGTATAGTGGCAGTTCAGCGCTGATGAGTTCCCTAGCATGGTGGTAGCCAACAAATAGTAGTTTAGGCTTTGGACGTATATTAGTTTCATTTGCCAGCCTAATACAGTAGATGTCCCTTCTCTGCCAGCTTTTACCGATGGAGAAAACATCAACAATGTTTGGAAAACTTTCATTCAAAAATAGCAGCGTGTTCAGGATTTCTGTATAGTTGTGGTAATGCTTCCAATCGTCCCACGGACCACGAGGATACATAAGCGGATATCTGTCTTGATTATAACCGTCAATAAAATAAGGCGTATCGCCTATGCCGTCACTTCCAGGTTGATCTTGGTTGGGTCCACTTTTTCGTCAACACCCGTATAGTCACTCCAGTAGTTTCCGCCAGAAGGATAGCCGTCATTCCAAACGTTCGTTAAAATTAAACCGCAAACCTGCATCGTGTTGCCAGTGAAGCTGTTATGATAAAAACTGTTGTTATTTGAAGCATTAAGAACGACGCCAAAGTTGTTATCTATTATGTTGTTTCCCAGAACACTGGTATTTGTATTAAAGCCAAGTAAAATACCAAAGGTGTTGTTTTCTACAATATTTCTTGAAATGATATGGTTTTAAGACACGAGTTCAATACCTAGCTCATTGTTTCTTACGTTGTTTCCGGAAATGTTACAAGAATCTGAGCATTCTCAAACTTCGATGCCATAAAAGCAGTTCTCAACACTGTTTTTAGAAACTTGTTTGGCGAATTACAAATAAATATACCCTAATCTTTATCTGTTATATTGTTTCCATATATGATATTGTTCGAAGAACGTTCGAGATAAACGCCGGTTCCAGATCTTCCTGATCCTTCTATTTCCATATTTTTGATTGTTACATTACTCCTATCTACGAGGCTGACTGCTCCGTATAGCCCGCCGGTAACGGTATAGCCTGCCCCATCAACTATAATGTCATCTCTTTCCACAACTATTCCATAATCAATGTTATCTGTTAACGTATATGTTACGTTATCATAGGTTATTATTGGTGCATCTGGCAGGTCTATTCTTCCATCAGACCTTATGTAAACAGTTCCAGTCCACTCAGCTTTAATTAGCTTAATATTAAATGGTAATGATAACATAGCCAATAATAAGGGCATTAACGTTATTCCAGAGACAATTCTCTTCATGCCTTCTCCCCCTAACAACATATAGCCTTACAATTCAAGACAAATTTTCTATAAAATGCTCAGAGGAGTACTAAAGGAATTCGAACGTCGGCAAAAGCAAAAATTATACAATTCGGCTCCTTAGCCAAAGGCTACAGACTAGATTCGGATATTGACATAGCAATAATAACAAAAGACAAAAATTTAAAACGGTACTAACCTCATCCATACCGACCGAAATACTCGCAGAACACGGAAAACTTTAACTTTCAGCAATCTTCTTTAACTGTTTCTGGTACATTTCAACTATTTCGTTTGTTGTTGTTGCGTCTTCCGCCGCTTTGTCAAGTCGGTAGTTGCCTGTAAACCTTGGGAA
>Ga0105158_1000523_pt1 | contig 16392 bp, 13 predicted proteins | sample LHCtaG_FD_81567 | JGI IMG/M metagenome (GOLD analysis project Ga0105158, IMG submission 81567) | Hot spring microbial communities from Little Hot Creek, USA to study Microbial Dark Matter (Phase II) - LHC4sed_matched | ecosystem: Environmental > Aquatic > Thermal springs > Hot (42-90C) >...
TGGACAACAGTTCATTCCCATCAACGTCTAAAGCTGAGTAAACCCAATACTGTTCGCCGTTAACCTTCACGCATGCCTCATCAACAGCTATGACACGCCTAGCCTCCCTCTCAGAAGCTATTTTCAACTTCCCCCTAAACTTAACAACCCACTTCCAAACAGCCGTCTTAGAAACACTACAAAACTCAGATAACACCTTAGCCGTCCTCCTAAAGGCTTGAAATCTGAAAATACATGACCAAGCCAAGAACCTTAAAGCCTAAGGGAACCCTGTTCCTCACAAAAAGCCTCAGCCGCTCAACCAAACCCCCAACACCAAACACAAAACAAACAGACAAAAAGAAACATAAAAACCTACACCTTAAGTTGCCACTCCCCCCTTTCCATTCTAAACGTTCTAAGTTTACGAGCAGCTTGAGAAAGTTAATGAAAAATTTAGGAAAGCATTTTTGATATTTCCATAAAGTTACGGTTTTCCATGTTGAATACTTTGTTAATTAGTTCTCTACCTATGGATTTAAATTTTGTAAATTTTATGTTATCCAAAAACTTTGCCACAACTTCGTCTTTGCTCATCGGATTGTAAGGAGTCCCCTTATGATAAATAACCTCCTCTTCATAGGTTAACCCATCTTTAGTTTTTATAATCACTCGGGCTGGGAACACCATTTTTTCTGCGTATTCATCTGCGTCATATTTTTCATCGTGGAAAACCCTGATTTTTTGCATAAGCCCTAAAACCTCCTTATCCTTGAGGGCTTCCTCAGTAAAATCGTTGATTCTTACATATCCTCCTTTGAGCCCTACCGCCACGCAGTATCGTATACTAAACTTGGCGCCGTACGCCGTGATAGGCTCAGATCGAGTTAGCTCCAAAGCATACTTTGAAAGGTAGACTCTGCATTCTTGGATATCTTCGGTCTTTATTTGATATTTTGACTTCAAAGCGGCGGTAGCATCTATGGCTGCGTGAGTTGCATGACATGAAGGATAAGGCTTGAGTGATGTGTTCAGAGTCTCCCACTTTTTACCAAGTTCCGAAATTGCTTGGTCGAGGTTTATTTTTTCGCTCCATAGATAGGCTCTGTAGAACCCTGCTTCGCCTTCAAAAACCCTCGATGGGCCTTTATATCCTTCTGCAGCTAGAAGTGCAGCCAGTATCCCATGGTAAGCAGCTATGCCAGCGTGGAAAGCCTTAAGTGGAACACCTTCCTTCACTGGTTGGCCAATTCCAGAAGACATGCTTCCAGCTATTCCCAACGCCCAACAGGACTGCTCCGTGGACAGCCTCATTAGTTTGCTGGTTGCTAGTGCAGCTCCGAAGACCCCTAAAATTGGTGTGGGATGGAAGCCTCTTGGATGAAGCCCTCTTGGAGAAACCAAACCTAGTCTTGCATTCACTTCGTAGGTGATTATGATGCTTTCTAAAACCTCTCGACCAGAAGCACACACTTTCTCTCCTAATGCAAATGATGTAGGTATAGCGACACAGCCCTGATGAACTGAACCCAAATGGGTATCGTCATAATCTAAGCTGTGAGCCATAGTTGAGTTAGCCATTGCGGCATATGGAGCGGCTACCCTTAAGTTTTGCCCGATCACCGTGCTTTCTTGAGGACCGCTCAACATTTTACAAATCCTAACTACCGGCGCGACAGATTCTAAGTTGCATGAAGCTATGGCAATGCCTAAGGTATCAAGTATATGGAGCTTTATTTTCTCGACAACTTCTTTAGGTACTTCTTTAAGTTTAAGGTTGTGAGCAAATTCGCTAAGAATGTGTGAAATTACGCCCTTCTTCATAAATATTTGCATCCCGTTATCTTTTCTACAAGATAAGAAAGGATTGGTTAAAAGCGTTTTGCCAAACTATTCACATAAGTTTTTTATGTAATTCTACCCACTACTCCTTTTCTAAAAAGGTTGACGTCTTATTAAGATGCTGGCGCTTTTGTTGATTTCGCTGGTTTATGGCTTTTGGTGTTTTGGCGCGTGGTTCGGGAGTGTTTTCTTTAGTGGTTGGTTTTAACCTTCTTTTGCTTTTGTCGGGTGTTTTTGAGGTTTTGATATTGGGGAAAAGTTTAGTTTCAGGGCTGTTTACTCGTGTGGAAGTGTTTGCTTTCCAGTCATGGATTGGCTTTTGGGAGGAGCATGGCTAATGTTCTTTCTTCCCTTTTCATTTGGCGGGTGTTTCTTAGATGGTTGTATTGGGCTATGTATAAGTGGATCTTCTCTTTTGAGTAGCCTCTGAAGGTTGCGTTCCATGGTCTGAAAACTGAGAATTCGGCTTCAACGGTGTTTATGTGGACCCTGCCCCCTGCATACTCGCCTGCGCTGTGGTTCACGGTCTCATGGGGGATGAAGCTGTCCAGAAAATTGTAGGATGGGTAATCGTCAGTGTATACGGCTTCTATTTCGTCAGGTTTAGAGTTTTTGAAAAGGTGGCGGAGAACAGTCCTTGCAGCCACATCAGCCATGGGATAAGCCTAACAACTTCCCGCTGCACAACACCTAGGATTGGAGCTTATCCACAGCGTATGTTCCCCTTCCGCGACGCTTCAAACCCCTAACCCTTGAAAGCCTATTCAGACCATTCTTGCCCTTTAATCCAGCTGTCACGTAAACCTCGTCCAACTCAACAACCCCTATAAGCTTGACGGTGGAAGCCGCTAGGTAAAGGTTCAACCTCAACCTCTCAACAACCCTGTACATGGTGTTGTATGGAAGCCCAAGGTCTTTAGCCAACTCCCGAACGCTAACCTTAGACTGCAACATGAAAGCTGTGAAAAACCACACCCTTAAAGGAAGCTTTGAACTGGCAAAAACAGTCCTGTCATTAAACCATACCCCACAATCCTTACAATAGTACCGCCTGTAAAGCCCTTCCCTCCAGCCACGCCCAACAACAGATCTACCGCCACAATAGACACATTGAACACCAGAAGCCCACCTAACCCCCCCTCAACGCCTCAGCCCACTCCCACTCCGAAGGCATGAAACAATCAATAGTTAAAACCATCAAAACATGAAAACAAGAAAAAGCTAAATAAGCGCCACTTCCCTAATAAGAGCGAAAGTTGATTCAAATGTTTAGTTACATGAGGAAAATATTGCGAATTAACCTGTCCAATAAAAAAGTTTCTTGTGAACCGTTAAAGGATGAAATTATCAAGAAGTTTATAGGCGGACGGGGTTTTGGCGCTTGGATATTATGGAGTGAGCTTCCTCCCAAAGTAAATGCGTTAGGCTCAGAAAATAAAATGGTTATTAGTGCGGGCCCTCTAGCTGGCACTAAAGCTCAAGGGGCACACAGATTAATGGTGCAGTTTAAGTCTCCGCTAACTGGAACCTATTTTAGAAGCGTATGTGGAGGCTTCTTTGCGGCGGAAATGAAGTCGGCTGGTTACGATGCTTTAATAATAGAGGGAAGGGGAGAAAAGCCCACTTACATATACATCCATGATGAAAGTTTAGAGTTTAGAGATGCATCAGAAATATCTGGAATGACGACGGATGCGACAAGAGAGTTTCTTTACGATGAGACGGATAGAAAAGCGAGGATGTTGATAATAGGCCCTGCGGGAGAAAGATTGGTTAAATTTGCTGCGATAGTTACAGATAATTTGAGAACTGCCAGTAGGGGAGGCGGCGGGGCAGTTATGGGATCAAAAAATCTGAAGGCAATCGTCATCAAAGGAAGCAAAAAACCTGAAATTTACGACGAGAAAACATTTAATGATGCAGTAAAGGAACAAGTAGAAAAAATAAAGGGCAGTCCAGGCATTGAATCTCTTCGAAATTTTGGAACAAGCATGGCCGTCTATCCAGAATATATAGGCGGATGCTGCCCCAGCTACAATTATAGGCAGGAGGAACTCCAAAACATCGAAGCATTTAAGCCCGAAAACATAGCTGGATATATTGTAAAACATTATGGCTGCTTTGGTTGCATGGTCCGTTGCGGGAAGATTTTTAAGATCAGCAAAGGCCCCTATGCAGGTTTTGTGGGAGATATGCCGGAATACGAGACTTTATGGTCTTTTGGGGTGAACCTTGGAAACACCAATATTGAATCAATCATTTACGCGAACATGTTGGCTGATCTTTACGGGCTGGACACAATATCATGTGGTGTTGCAATAGGATTTGCGATGGAACTCTATGAAAAAGGGATCATTGGTAAAAGTGAAACAGATGGGCTTCATCTTAGATGGGGCGACCCTGATATTATACCCGAGCTTGTTAGGAGAATCGCTTTAAGGATAGGTATAGGAAACCTACTGGCTGAGGGTGTAAGAGAAGCCGCCAAAGTTATAGGCAGAGGCGCTGAAAAATACGCTATGCACATCAAGGGGCTTGAATTACCGGGCCATGACCCGAGAAGAGCTAAATCACGAGGATTAAGCCTTCTCACCTCTCCCATAGGCGCAAGTCACACTATTGGAGGCTTTGTAGGCGAGGAACGCGGTTTACCCTACAAAGGTAAACACATCGACCCATTCACAACAGGAGGCAAGGGTGAAATGACTAAAGAAACTCAATGTGAGCATGCATTAATAGAAACAGGTGTATGGTGTCTTTTCGTTAACATGAGTGCAGAACTTTATAGCAAATTACTTTATGCGGCGACTGGCATTGAGGAATTCAAGGATCCAAAAACGCTTCTTATATGTGGAGAGAGGATACTGAATTTAGAAAGAGCTTTCAACGTTAGGGAAGGCTTCAATGGTAGTTACGATAAAATGCCGGAGAGAATAACGAAGGAACCTATTCCAAGGTCTGCACCGTCGAAAGGTCAGGTGTTCGAGGAAGAAGTTCTCCTTAAAGATTATTATAGAGCATGCAAGTGGGATGAGCGAGGAATACCCACTAAAGAAAAACTCGTGGAATTAGGCTTAGAAGACGTAGCCCAAAAGCTTAATCTTTAAACCTGTGATATAAACCGAACTATTGCAGCAACAGATCGATAGGTTTAAACTTTATAGAAATAAAATTTTGGAAAAGAAAAGTCCACAACCGGAGGAGTAACCTTGGAAAAAAGTGTTAAAAAACACAGGGCTATAATGCTTAAGCAGCCCAAGGTTTTAGTTCTTGAAGAAGTTCCAACGCCAACTCCTTCTGGCGAAGCAGTGCTTTTAAAGGTTTTAAGTGCTGGGATTTGCCATTCAGACGTGCTTAGGTGGAAAGGAGAGTTACCTTGTCCAGAGGAAAGACGGGCAGGAGCTGGCACACATGAAGTTGTCGGCGAGATTGTAGCAAAAGGCGAGAATGTTCCAGATACATTCAAGGAAGGCCTTAAGGTTTTAATATGCTCACAGGCAATTTACCTTAAAGAAGACCAATATACACGAGTAGGATTAACCCACCACACAAAAAATGAATTTTTCGGCGGAATGCAGGAATACATCTTAGTACCTCACTATAGATGCTTGATCAACGTAGAAGGTTTAGAGGACGTTCACGCTGCGGCTCCATTGGCTTGTGCTGGACTTACAAGTTACGGAGCCGTCAAAAAACTGCGAGGTTTCGTCAAACCCGGCGATTATGTCCTTGTTGTTGGTTTAGGAGGGCTAGGCTTATACGCTGTCCAATGGGTAAATATATTTATGCCTTACGTAAAACTCGTTGGAATAGACATCAGAGAGAACGTCTTAAATTTCGCGTCTAAAATTGCTAAATTTGAGATGCTTATTAACGCCGCAAAAGAGAACCCAGTAAAAGCTTTAAATGAAATCACCAAGAATAACGGTGTTAGAGGGATTATTGATATTGTTGGAACACCCGAAACGGTTGGCAGATATCTCAATCTCGTAAATCATCTGGGAGTTTACATAATTGTGGGAGTGATTGGTGATAAACTTGTGATTCCCAATTTGCGTGAGGTTGTGACTAAGGAAATAGTTATTCAAGGAAGCTTTATGGGATCTTTGCAAGATCAATACGAGGTTGTGGAGCTGGCCAAGGAGAGGTTAATCGACTATAAAAGTTTGGTGAGTAAACGGCTGAAGTTTGATGTGGAGGAAATTAATAAAGCATTTATGGACGTAGAGCAAGGTAAAATTGTGGGAAGACAAATTGTGCAGTTTTCTTAAATACTTTGAAACGTGTTAAAGATAGACTGAGAGGAATGTCATGGGAATACTTAGAATTAGAGCTAGTGATGGTAAAAAAATGGAGGTTTCTTGGAGCTCAGTTGAAGAAGAAGAGTTTGCAAAAAAGGTTTTTGAAGAATACATGAACAGAGGTTACATGGCCATTGGAGAAGACCCAGAAACCGGCGAGCCAAAATTAGTAAGACAGTTTGATGCCAGATATAGAAAAATAGACATGTGGCCTCCTATATACGGTGGCTGATTGTTTATAGTTTTCAATGTTTTGAGAACTGGATGGGAATAAACATTAACTGTTTCTTTCACTTAGTTTCGACATCCTAGACTTTACAGTGCATCGTTTTTGGCACTCTGGGCACTCCCAACATTCATATTTTCTTCCATTGAATTCGACTGAGCCATAATACGCCCAGTCACCGCTAAGTATACGTCCAGTTTTTTCATCAACATTTACTTTACCTTTCCTGCCACATATTGAACACTTTACCTCAACTTCCACAGCCTTATACCTCGCAGCTCTTCAATCGAGGCATTCCCTACACCGTCAATCTTACTACACATGGAAACTACGTCGAAAAAGGCGAGGTGACTTCTAAGGTTTACTCAAATATTACAACTTGTCTACCGACAACCTTTCCCTCGTCCAATTCTTGAAAGGCTTTATTAACTCTGACAGGATCAAATTTAATTCTTCGCGTCACGATCGCCGAATAATCTATCTTTTCTTTTCGTGCGAATTCTACTACTTCGTATAGATCTTGTAGGGATCCCATAAAGCTTCCTTGTAAAGAGCATTCTTTTGCGGCAAATAGACTGCTGTCAAAAAGTGTAATTTCGTTTCCCATTGTTCCTACCAGCACGTATATTCCGAAATGAGTTAGGATTCTGCTGTATGGGCCAACGGTTTTTGCTGATCCCACAAAATCTACGAATGCTTTAACACCCTCGCCTTTCGTTAATTCGTCCAGCACTTTAACGGGGTCTTCGTTCATAGAGTTTATTGTCACGTCTACTTTCGCAATTTTAGATGCGTATTCCAGGGCTTCCTCCCTTATGTCGATCCCTACCAAATTGACATAAGGATAAAGGATTTTTACCCATTGGACAGCGTATAAGCCTAGCCCTCCTAAACCAACAACAACGACATAATCGTCTGGCTCAATATAGTTCTTCAGTTTTTTGACGGCTCCGTAACTTGTAAGTCCAGCACAAGCCAATGGCGGTGTTGCATAAATGTCTTTTAAATCATCAATGTCCACTAAACAGCGATAATTATGTAACAGAATGTATTCTTGCATGCCCCCTCTAAACAAAGTATCTGTGAGCGGTGTAACTGCATGGTGCATTAGTCCTCTTCTTGCATATTTATTATCAACTTTAGATTGCGCAAGAAAATACACCAGAAACTTCTGGCCTTCTCGAATAAAATTCGGAACTTTCTCCCCTTTCGCCTCGACTTTTCCCGCAACTTCATGAGTTCCAGCGCCAATTCTCCACCCTTCAGTGGGGCAGGGCAGCTCCCCTTTCCATCTATGTAAATCCGAATGACAAATTCCAACGCTTAAAACCTTTAAAAGCACTGCTTCGTCAGAAGGCATTGGTGTTGGAAATTCTTCCAACGTTAAAACCCCAGGTTGCTTTAGAAAAAGCCCCCTATGTTTTCTATCCATATCAGTTGCACCGTCCTAATTTAGGAGCCGTTTCATCCTTATAAACCTTATAAGATTCCAGATAAGCGCGGAAATTTTTATCCGTAAGACTTTTACCGAGTGTACTGGAAGAATTTCCATGTGAAGAGTGTATATGAAGTTTGCAGCGTCCCCCTCTCCCTTTCTATGGTGGAGGAGAGTTAAAGAATTTGTAGAATGGGTTTTGAAGGTTGAAAGCCTCGGATATGACGCTATATTTTTCCCTGACCATTATAATTTACCAATTTCAAGGTATCCTTCTAACGACCTCCTGGACGCGTGGTCCACACTTTCCTACATTGCGGCAAAAACTCGTGAAACAAAAATTGGGACTTGTGTCACCCCTTTGACTAGATGGCTTCCAAGTCAATTGGCTAAAGTTATAGCCACAATTGATATACTCTCAGAAGGCAGAACTATTGTGGGGTTAGGCGCAGGATATTTCTCAGATGAATTCATCAACTATTCCCCTCAAGGGTATTTAGGCGATCCAAAGGAAAGGGTTGAGAGATTCCTAGAAGGGCTCCATGTGATGATTAAACTTTGGACAGAGGAAAAAGTAACATTTAATGGAAAGTACTATAGATTGAGGGAAGCTATTCTCTCACCTAAGCCTAAACAAAAACCTAAACCTCCGTTATGGTCTGGTGGCATCGGTCCACGTATGCTAAAAGTAACCGCTAAATATTTTGACGCTTGGCTTCCTCACAGAGGCGAAACAGGGTATCCTACTCCAGAAAAGTATAAAGAAGCGGTGGCCTTCATTAGGGGACACCTGAAGAAGTATGGTAGGGACCCGAATAAATTTACATTTGCGCTTTTAGGTCGAATAAGTGAAAAAGCCAAAGATGATATAGATATCCTTGAAAAATATTCACAAGCCGGATGCCAATACTACGTCGTTGAAATTCCGTTAACTTTTCCCCTATCCAGCGGAGAACATCATATAAAAGTCATAGAAAAATTCGCCAAGGAAGTAATGCCATCGTTTTAAAAATGAAAATACAAAAATTAATGAATGTGAAGCTTGTTTACAGTCGATATCCTTTTCCCATTTATCCTTAAAGTCAAAACTTGTTTCAACCGGTTAGACTGCAATGCTTTATGAAAAAACCTTTAATTAGAAAGACTTATATTTTTCGCGGCTTTTAGGTCATCCGGTGCTGTTAAATGACTTTGGATGCTAAAAAAGTTGAGGAAATCGTCACGAATTTTGTCAAAGAAAAGTTTCCCGATGTAGTCGGTATTTCATTTGAAAAAATAGAGTTTAAAAATCGGTTTTATGAATATTGGGCTAATCTGTTTGCAAGGAAGTCAGACGCTGTTACGCTATGCATATTCTGTCGGGTTGATGCTGGAACTGGTCGCATAGTTAATTACACATGCAGCATTTATTGATTGTGCGCGTATAGATGAAGCAAACCTAGAGGTGAATCCTATTCGAAGGATGAAGCAGGCCTGGTATGTAAGCCTGTTTGGTGTATATGCACTGCTGCTTTAAGGGTTTTGACTAAGTATTGATTTTATAGAACCATACTTAGCCCCTTCCTTTTGGCTAGTTCATAGAGGGCTTTCGGGGTAAACCCGGATCCCCACATGCTGAGTATGTTCACACATGCCACGAAGTGTCTATCCGCTTTATAGCCACATTTTTACATTTGAAGACTTGTCCCTTTGTCTTGGATGCACACCCGCATCTGGGACAAGTCTCGCTAGAATTTTTAGCATCTACATAGTGAACCCGATAACCGTTCCAAGCCATCTTGTATTCAATGAAGCTCTGAATCTTTCTGTACGGGAGGAATTAGACCTTACGATTCTTACGCTTCGCATAATTCGTGGCGGTGTTGTAGGAAAGATCGTCTAGCTTCTCAAGGATGAAAGTAACGTTTTCCTTGGCTGATTCTCTAACCATGCTCGTAGTTATTTTAGGAAGCATGTCGTTAACTCTTCTTTTCTCACGTTTTGAGTACTTCTCCATGAGGCGCTTGGAGGTTATCGGTTTTCTTCTAGAAAGCTTTCTACGCTTGAAATAGTGAACTCTTACACCGTAGAGCTTTCTAAGATCGATTTGCTTGTAGCCTAAAGAATCGTTCCTTGCTTCAAGAACATCCGAACTCGTCAGGTTTATGTCCAGCGAAGCATGCCCCGAGGGGTTCTCCCGACTTCTTCCTTGAAGGTTACCACAACTTTATCCTTGAAAAGCGTCATCTCACCTGCTTTGAGCCCCCTTTCATCCAGCCCTCTATAAACTTCCTTTGGTAGAGACAACAACCAAAGAAATTTCAACGTAATGTGGCTTAATCGTAACGGCTATCTTATCTCCCTTGAACTCCACCAGCTCCTTTTGGAGCCTCATGGACAACGCTTTAAACGTTGGAATAGGCTTTTCCTTTCCCTACAAGCCTTTTCCACGACCCTGACAGGCCACCCTTAAACGCTGAAACACAGTAGTGGGTTGCAAGCCATACCCGCCTTGAACTTCTAATATAGTGCTTCCTCAACAAGTTGAGGCATTCGTTCACCATCCTGGTTGAAGATTTAAAGCAAAGCATTCACGTCGGCGTCATGCTTGAAGACTACTGCTTTGACGACCTCCATCCTCCCATTTTCCTCAAGAGCCCCTCAACCTTTTCTTCTATATATGAATTCACCGCTGGGCAGCCGGATCGCTTTTAATCTTTCCCCCACCGTTCACTACCAAACAGTTTTTCTGCAACCTCAGCAACTCTGCGACTTTACTTTACCTAAAAAGCTCACCCACAAGCAACAGTTAACTCAACTAACATTTAAACCTCTATTTTGAAACTGCTGTCAACGGCATATTAGCCCATGATGAAAAGCTAGTTCACTGTGACATTTGCACAATGGGGACTAGTGAAGACTTTGTTAAAAGAGGTCAGACATAACTTTTCAAGCATAACTTTTCAAGGTGGAACCAAAATTGAAGTTTAAGCTTGCTTTTGAAGAAGTTAGAAAATTTTTATAAATTTAATTCGTTTAAGAATAGTTGTTCGGATTAAAGGGTAGTGCGCTTTATGGAAAAACTGCCGTTGCAGGGAAAAGTAGCTTTAATCACTGGTGCTGCCTCTAAAAGGGGAATTGGACACGCCGTTGCAATAAAGTTAGCCAAGGACGGGGCAGATGTTGTCGTAGTAAGCCGCTCAATAATATCTAAGAGCCTCTTCCCCGGAGACGAAAAGTGGGAAGGGTTAAAAAGTGTAGTCGAGGAGGTTGAGGCTCTTGGTAGAAGGGCATTAGCCATCGCCGCTCACGTAGAAGATTATAATGAGGTGAGCATGGCTGTTGAAAAGGCTGTGGAAAAGTTTGGCAAAATAGATGTTCTTGTTCACTGTGCTGCCACCCGCGGTCCAATAAACGTGCCAATAGTGAATTTTGACGAAAAAGATTGGCTTGAAGTTTTTAAAGTAAACGTGCTCGGTGCCTTCAACGTTTCAAAAGCTGTTGCCAAACAAATGATTCAGCAAGGAGGCGGAGGGAAAATAGTTCATATTGTCTCCTTAGCCGCAAAGGTTCCAACTCCGGGAAGCGCGCTTTATAATTCTTCGAAAGCGGCCCAACTCATGATGACCAAAATATTAGCTTTAGAATTGGCACAGTATAATATCGACGTATATGCAGTAAACCCTGGAGCAATCATCACGAATTTAAGAGACGAATATTTTGAACAACTTAGCAAAGAGAAGGGAGTTCCAATAGAAAACGTGAGGGAGGAAGACTACAAAAAAGCAGCGGCGGCTATTCCAAAAGGAAGGCTTGGAAGACCCGAAGAAGTAGCGGAACTTGTTGCGTTCTTAGTATCTGATAAAGCCGAGTATCTAACAGGCGCCGTGATCGATATCACGGGAGGCGTTATTGCATGAAACCAAAATACGGTTTTATGGGGAAAATGCTTTTCGTCGATTTAACCTCGGAAAAAATTCACATAGAAGATATTTCCAGCGAAACAGCAAGACTGTTTATAGGTAGCATAGGTATAGGTGGAAAAGTTATTTACGAACAAACCAAGCCTAAATGTGACCCGCTATCACCAGAGAACATAATTGGCTTCGGAACAGGCCCACTTACCCTTTCTGGGGCATTTTGCGCCTCCCGTTTCAGCGTATTTTCAAAATCTCCGCTAACGGGATACTGGGGAACAGCAAGCTGCGGCGGAACTTTTGGGAACATGTTAAAGGCGTCAGGCTACGACCTCATTTTCTTTAAGGGTAGAGCTAAACATCCGGTTTACCTTACAATCGAAAATAGAGATGCTCAATTAAAAGACGCAAAGGATCTTTGGGGTGAGGATACAGTCGAAACTGAGAGAATTATCAGGGAAGAAGAAGGAAACAAAAAGCTAAGCATAGCGTGCATTGGACCCGCCGGCGAAAAACTTTCGAGAATAGCGGCCATCATTAATGATGGAGGGAGGGCTGCCGCTAGATCCGGCCTAGGCGCAGTGATGGGTTCAAAAAACCTAAAGGCCATTGCATGCCACGGAGACCTAGAGCCAGAAGTTCTTGACAGAGATAAGATCATAGAACTCATGAAGGAAACATTTGAAAAAGCAAGAAAAAATCCAAACCCCATGTTTAAAGATTTAATTGAAGCTGGAACATGCTCGGCAGTTGTTCCCCACCTAGCTTCCCATGACACGCCAATTAAGAACTGGGCGGGCACAAACGTAAAAGATTTTCCAGAGGAGAAATGGGAGAAAGTTGGCCGCAAGGCTATGGAAAAGTTCATTGTAGAGAAGTACTTTTGTACAGGTTGTCCAATTGGTTGTGGCGGTTGGGTTCGCGTCCCTAGCGGAAAATACGCCATAGAAAGGGCGCATAAACCTGAGTATGAAACAATAGCGGCGCTTGGGCCGCTTTGCCTAAATGACAATGTAGAGTCAATAATCTATGCAAATGACATATGCAATAGATATGGGCTTGATACTATCTCGGCTGGCGCAACCATATCCTTTGCAATGGAGTGTTACGAGAAAGGAATAATAACCCAAAAGGATACCGATGGAATTCGGCTAGAATGGGGAAACAGCGACGCCATAATAGAGATTCTAAAAAAGATGGGTGCTCGTGAGGGAATAGGCGACGTGCTCGCTGACGGCCCACGCTGGGCTGCAAAGAAAATTGGGAAAGGATCGGAGCAATATTCTATGGATGTATGCGGCGAACCTGTACCCATGCATGATCCACGATACGCCATTGGATGGGGAATAGGCTATATAGTAGATGCTGAAGCTGCTAAGCACACCCGCGGGCATTTCATTGAATTTTTAGGAACATCAAAACCGTGGCTTGCCGAAAAATTGGGGATGCCAAAGAAAATAGACAGATACGATACTTCAGAAGATAGAATAAGGGCTCAAGCACTAGCATCAGCCTGGTTCAAATGTGTTGTTGCAGCCGGCTTATGTCTCTTTGGTAACGATTCGATGGATTATCCATTCTTAGAAGCATTGAATCTGGCTACAGGTTGGAACGTAGACGTAGGCGAGATTTTAGAGACAGGCATGAGGATAAATACGCTTTTCCACGCATTCAACCTCAGGGAGGGGTGGAAACCAAGCGACTACACCCTTCCACCCAGAATAACAGGAAACCCGCCTTTGCCGGAAGGTGTCCTCAAAGGAATATCAATTGATTACGAAAAGTTAAAGAAAAGCTACTATCAAGTTATGGGATGGAACCCCGAAACTGGAGAGATACCCAAAAACAGAATTAAAGAATTAAAGCTGGAGAAAATTCTACTCTCTGAATAGAATAGTCAGAAAACAAAAACTTTGCCATTAGCCATTTTTATTTCAATAATTTTTTTCTAGATGTTCTTTCATGTTAGCGTAAGGATCCTCAGCACGCCAATCTCTGTCGTATCCCAAAATTTCCTTCACCAAACATCTCCTAGCATTTGAACTAGCTCTAAGAATAAGTCCTGTTGCGATTCCAGCTAATGCAAGCACATACTCTCCTTCCCTAATTAATCCATTTTTAGTTGCAAGGATCGTTATGCCCACACATACACGGAAGCCTTGACTTATTATTGTTAAAAGAGAAAGATCTGCTCCTACGGCTAGATCTAAAGGACGCACGTAGGGTGAGACGCCGAAAGCTTTTAGAATATTAAGGCGCTCTTTAAAGTCATCAGGTCTTGTTTCATCGAAAGGTTCGCCAATTTGGAGGTAATCCTTTAAATAACAAACTTTAACACCAATACTTTCCAACTTTACACGTGTTTCATCATCGATTGAAACATGTCTACCCCTAAGAATAGCGCCTTTAGGGTTTGTTACAACTACTACGTTAAGTCTGTCTCTAAGTTTAGCCTTTTCGGCGGCTTCCATAAACTTCCAAAAAGTGTATCCTGAATCCCAAGCGATTACAACCGTACGAAGAAAGTTTAATTCCTGCAGTCTTTTTATAGCAAAATTCACCATTTCATCAGTGTTAGATCTCAGATAAGGCTTATCAAAATAGATTATTTCCTTAATTGTTCCCATGGTATTCACATCTTAATTAGGAGTGTTCACTTTCAACTTAATAAAAATTTTTGGGTTGCACTTCGCGCTTGTCCCAACTGTTTTTCATTTTAACAAACAAGCTATGAAAGTAGGGACACACTTATCATTCTAGGTTATTTTCTAAGCTTACCATGTAGGTTCTCGAAGAAAATCGTTATTCGTAGGATTTACAAACTCATCACCTAGCCAGAAGCAGAAGCCCCCAACGGTACTTTGTAGGGTTAAATTAACCATCAGGCTGCTCACTGCGATTGTACGAGCTTGATCGAGGCTGAAGACTCCTAATCATAGAGTCTGGCAAACGAAATGGGCACTCATCCCAATAACAAAGAATGAGAAAATCCAACAGAGTTTAACGCCCTTAACTAAAGAATAGTTAAACATGCTCCAATAAGGGCCACAGTGCAAAGAAAAAGTAAAAGTTATAAAAGTTATTATATGCATAACAAAGCAGGAGATACCGCTAAAATAAGTTCTTAAGGTGACGCATGCTAATGAATGAAAAAATGGTTACCACTGACGTCCTAGTAATTGGTGGAGGCATAGCAGGCTGCTTTGCTGCCATAAAAGCTAGGGAAAAAGGACTTAACGTAACGCTTGTTGATATGGGGTATGCAGGATATACTGGAGCAACACGCTGGTCTCTTTCAGGATTTATAGTCTATAATCCTGAATGGGGAATTGATCTCCAATCATGCATTGATACAATTTCAAAGGTAGGTGAATATATAAATGATAGGGAGTGGACTGAAATTATTTTGAAAGAATCATGGCAAGTTTTTCAAGAGTTACTCTCATGGGGCGCCGACTTCCGATTTGAAGGACCCGGCAGGCGCCCCTATGTTGAAGAATTTCTCCCCATACCGGTCATTCGCATTGGAGAAATGGGAGTAGGTCCTGCGTGTAGAAAACATGCTGAAGACATTGGAGTGAAAATTTTCGACAGAATAATGATCACTGACCTACTTAAGTGTGATGACAGAATTCTAGGCGCCGCGGGTTTTTCACTTTACAGTGGAGACCTATATATTTTTAAGGCAAAGGCAACGGTTCTTGCAACAGGTGGATTTGGTTATGGAACTGGCAGCAGCGCGGCGCTGGCCTATAAAGCTGGAGCCGAAATAACATGTAACGGGTTTAATCATACATGGCCGGGAGCCGCAAGTTATCCTGGAGGATGGCCAGCAGTTGCAGCACGCACAGTTTTTATGCGTTTCGTTGACGGAGAATGGAAAAGAATAGATCACCCACCTAACGAGGAGTTAGTGGATTTAAGCTTGGTCTTCTTAATTCATGCTGGAAAAGGCCCGATCTATTGGGATTTAGATTCAGCCACGTCTGATGATATCGAAAGAATGAAAAAGCGAATAGAAAACACATATCCAAGGTTTGAAACAACATTTAACCCTGCACAAGGAGGCAAAATACCAATGGATGGACACGCAGTCTACGATTCTGGCGGCGCATGGCTCATCAACAAAAAATGTGCGACCAGTCTTTTAGGTCTATTTGCAGCTGGTTGGAGCGGTTACGCAAGCATTTTATTCAGAGGAGCCTATCATCATGCGCCAGGAGATGGATTAACACCTTCAGCGGTCACCGGCTACAGAGCTGGTTTAGGAGCTGCGGAACACGCTTTTCAAGTAGATGACGTCACCGTAAACAATAACATACTCAAAGAGGTAAAAGAGAAGATTTATGCTCCTATCAAACGAAGAAGCGGCTTTGATCCAAGATGGACCACCCAAATAATTTATAATATCATGACTCCATATTTTGTGAGTCTTGTTAAGCATAAAGATCGTTTGGAAGCTGCTTTAACCCACATCGAATTTATCAGGGATAATATCGTTCCAAAATTGTATGCTAAGGACCCACATGAACTCTGGCTGGTTCATGAAATAAGAAGCGCCATTTTAAATGCAGAAATCTCCCTCAGAGCTTCGCTTTTTAGGACTGAGAGTCGTGGTACCCATTTTAGGGAGGATTATCCGAGAAGGGTTGATCCGGATTGGCTTGCTTGGGTTAAACTGAAGGATGATGGGGGCAGGATGCGGTTGTGGAA
>Ga0105158_1000524_pt1 | contig 16372 bp, 15 predicted proteins | sample LHCtaG_FD_81567 | JGI IMG/M metagenome (GOLD analysis project Ga0105158, IMG submission 81567) | Hot spring microbial communities from Little Hot Creek, USA to study Microbial Dark Matter (Phase II) - LHC4sed_matched | ecosystem: Environmental > Aquatic > Thermal springs > Hot (42-90C) >...
AGACAACCTCATACAAGATTCTTAAAGCCATGTACAGGCATGAAAACGTCAACCACTCAATAGGGGAGTATGCTCGCGGAGAGACCCACATAACCACCTGCGAGTCCTCCACATTCAGACCATTCATAGCCGTTCACAGAGGCGTAGCTAAGTGCCCCTATACACCACACTCTACCAGCTCCATAGAGAAAACCGCCGGATGAAAGCCACCCCAGCCCTAGAGCACACAGTCAAAGCAATCCTACCTTTGCTTCTCCAGAAAATACTAGTTAAACCACACACCAATAACATTCTTATTTAAGAGCGTTTTTAATAATATATTTCAATAGAGGTCATAACTCTTATTTTATTCCTTGAGTGATTAAATGGCTGGGTTGAGGAGAGCGAAGCGAGAGATTCGGGAGGTTAATGGTATGCTGGAACCTACTAATAAAACTATTTTATACTATACTACAACCACATGAGGAGGTGAAGTTAAGTTGCCACGTCTTCCCTGCCGTGAATGGCGAGGTTGTCAGTTTATAATGTTATCCCTCCTGATACTCTTCAGTTTCTCTCCATATGCTCTTGGAGAATATTCTATTCAGAAGTGTGTTTTAACTGTTTATAGGGATGGCGTCGTCTACGTGTATATTGAGGTTATTACCAATGAAACTGAACCGCTAATAGTGCTTCCACTCCTCTCATCTCGAGATAAAATAAGCGATTTGCTGGCATGTGATGAGAATGGGGAAGCCCTGGAGTACAACATAAACGAAGATAATACTATCACTATTTACTCTTTGGGCGCCAAGCGTGTCACACTTGAATATGATACTACCGGCTTAACTTCGATGGAGTATGGTTTATGGACGCTTAAAGTTACAGCTCCCTTCGATCTAACAGTTAGGCTCCCGGAAAAGGCCAAAATAATTTATCTCAGCGGCGTCCCTTCGGAGATAAAAACGAGTGATAGCATAATTGAGTTAAGTCTATATCCCGGAGAGTGGGAAATAAACTATGAAGTACCAGTAAAGCCGCCAAGTCAGCCGCCTACAACCCCATCGATAAGAGACTACTCTGGTTACATAATTGTTGGCGGGGTTGGAGTAGCATTTGCAATTATTCTATTAGCAATCTACATGAGGGGAAAAAGAGCAATTATGAGGGAACTAAGCGAGGAGGAAGCTGAAGTCGTAAAGTTTATTAAGGCAAGGGGAGGCAGATGTCTAGAAGCAGAGCTTAGAGAGAGATTTCCACATATACCTAGAACAAGCATGTGGCGCTTGATAAGGCGCCTAGAGAGGCGGGGGATAGTGCAAGTTAAAAGATCCGGGCTACAAAATGTCGTTGAACTAAAATAGGTTGAGGAAAGAGCAGAGATGCTATCTAAAACGTTATTTACAGCGTCTCAAATTCCTTACAACCCTCAATAGAACTTTCTGTTCTCATTTTTCTCCCCAACTGTTATTATAAACGCTGAATTTAGAAAAGTCAGCACTACATTTCCATAATCCCTAGCAACCACACAGAATTTTTCAGAGCCGCTTTGGCTTCGAAGTTAATTATGTCGTACGTGGCAGTTATGGGAGGGCTGTCCAAAAATTCATTATTGTCCATGGATTGAAGAGACGAGACCATAAGCCGCGAAAGGAGGATAAAGCCTAGATCAGCCATCAATGCATGGAGAAAATCATGGCTCAGTTGGGATAATAGCCAATTTTTGGACACGCCGTTATGGGAAAAGCTTTTAAGGGATGCCGTGAAAAAGCCGCATTTCAAAGTGTGGAATATCTTTTACCAGAATTTAAATGGTAAACTATCCATGTACTCGTTTAGGGATCTAATTATCGTCCTACTATGCTTTCTGTACTTCAGAACTTTAACTATTGCTGAGGCTAGCTCAAGCGTTGTAACAATTGGAATATTATATTCAACAGCTAGCCTGCGTATTATATACTCATCTCTGAGGACATCCGGGCTTGCGCTGTGTGGATTACTTGCCGGAATATTTATCACCAAGTCTATTTTTCGCTGCAAAACATAGTCGATTATGTTTGGCTTTCTAGAGGGTTCACTAACCTTATATAGAACTGTTATACCCTTTAACCCCGCCTCATAAAGGGCGCCCGCCGTATGCTCGGTCGCATATATTTTGAAGCCCATCTCACTTAAACTCCTAGCTAGCGGAATAATCTTCTGCTTCATCTCCCTTCCGCCGACAGTTATCAGTACCGCGCCATCATCGTTTGGAAAAGTAAATTCGACAGACTGAAGGGCCTTAAGCAAAGCATCCGCAAAATTCTCGCCTATACATGCAGCTTCGCCAGTACTAACCATCTCGACGCCGAGAACCGGATCCGCACCGGTTAAGCGCATAAAGCTGAACTGGGGAACTTTAACCGAGACATATGGTGTTGGCGGAAGTTCCAATATACCAATCTCTTTAAGGGTTTTGCCAAGCATTATCGCCGTTGAGACATCTATGAGGTTTACACCCCTACTCTTACTAACATATGGCAGAGATCTTGAAGCCCTGAGATTACATTCAATAACCATAACTTCGCCATTCTTAACAAGATACTGTATATTGAATGGCCCCTTAATCCTCAGCGTCTTAGCGATCATGCATGAATAATCCTCAATCTTCTCGATAACATCGCTGCTAAGGGACTGCGGCGGTATACTCATCACCGCGTCGCCGCTATGCACTCCCGCCTGCTCAACATGCTCTATTACAGCGCCTATCAATACATCCTCGCCGTCGGAAACTCCATCGACCTCAACCTCCTTTGCGCCCTCAATAAACTTTGAAATAACAACCGGATGCTCCTTAGACACTTTAGCCGCCAGCTCGAGATAATCTCTAAGCTCCTCCCTGCTGTGGGCGACTCTCATAGCTTCCCCAGAGAGAACGTAGCTTGGTCTGACCAGAACCGGATAGCCTATCTCCTCAGCGAACTTCTCAGCCTCCTCGATTGTCGTCAGCTTACTCCACCTCGGCTGCGGTATACCGAGCTTATCGAGGAGAGCGCTAAACTTGAACCTATCCTCTGCGGCATCTATGCTTTCAGCTGATGTGCCAAGTATGTTGACCCCAGTCTCATGAAGCTTTAGAGCCAGGTTATTCGGTATTTGTCCACCGACGCTGACTATAACTCCCAGCGGCTTCTCCTTTTCATAAATGTCAAGAACTCTTTCAAGCGTTATCTCCTCGAAATAAAGTTTGTCTGATATATCATAATCCGTTGAAACCGTCTCAGGGTTATAGTTTATCACTATTGTCTCGTCTATGCCATGCTTTTTAAGCGCCCAGACAGTATTTACGGAGCTCCAGTCGAATTCGACGCTAGAGCCTATTCTGAAAACCCCAGCGCCCAGAACAATAACCTTCTTCTTTCCAGCGTCGAAGACAACATCGTCTTCATCGCCACTATAGGTTAAGTAGAGGTAGTTTGTTTTAGCTGGCCACTCAGCTGCGAGAGTATCTATCTGCTTAACAACTGGAATTATCCCATGGGTTTTCCGGAAGCGCCTAACTTCCTCCTCGCTTACGCCAATGCACTTAGCTATCTGTGCATCTGAAAACCCTAGTCGCTTAGCCTCTCTAATCATCTCCGGCGCCTTCTTATCGCTCAGTTTTACTCTCTTAAGCTTCTTTTCTACATTAATGATGTTCTTTATCTTGTAGAGAAACCACGGGTCTATGCCGCTTAAGCGGTAAATCTCTTTAATTGGCATGCACATTTTTATAGCCTTAACTATTTTGAAGAGCCGCTCATCAGTTGGGTTTCTTAAGTGGTCTTTTATAGTCTCTATTTGCTCCGGTTCCTCCTCGCCATCATTTGCAACTAATCCAATCTTGCCAATATCAAGCATCCTAACAGCCTTCTGCAGTGCCTCCTCAAATGTTCTTCCAACAGCCATAACCTCGCCAACAGACCTCATCTGCGTACCTATATGGCGGTCGGCATTCCTAAACTTCTTTAAATCCCAGCGTGGAATCTTCACGACGACGTAGTCTAATGCTGGCTCAAAGCATGCGGTTGTCACCCCAGTAACCTTGTTTATTAACTCCGGCAATGTGTAGCCTATCGCAAGCTTAGCGGCTATGTAGGCTAGTGGGTAGCCAGTAGCCTTACTAGCTAGCGCCGAGCTTCTAGACATTCTAGGATTAACCTCTATAGCCCTAAATTCTTCTGATATTGGATGCAGCGCCCACTGAATATTACACTCGCCAACGACCTCTAAAGCCCTAATAGCCCTTATCGAAGCAGAACGAAGCAGGTGATACTCGCGGTTAGTTAACGTCTGTGATGGTGCAACAACTATTGAGTCTCCAGTGTGCACGCCCATTGGGTCAAAGTTCTCCATGTTACAGATTGTTATGCAGTTGTCTCTGTAGTCCCTCATAACTTCATATTCCACTTCCTTCCAGTGGCCAATATATTCCTCGACAAGAACCTGTCTAATGAGACTGTGCGTCAAACCGCGGCTCACAATCTCTATAAGTTCGCGTTTATTATATGCTACACCAGTACCTTTGCCGCCCAGCGTGTATGCAACTCTAACCATGACTGGATAGCCTATTTCCTCAGCGGCTTCAATAGCCTCCTCTATTGATGAGGCGGATCTACTTCTTGGAATTGGAACATCAGCGCTAAGCATTGTTTGCCTAAATAACTCTCTATTCGAAGCTCTTTCAATGGCCTCCACGGAGGTCCCTAAAACCTTAACACCATACTTATCCAGTATACCCATTTTAGCTAGCTGAACACCGCAGTTTAGGGCTGTCTGCCCACCGAAGCCGAGAAGTATCCCGTCGGGTCTCTCCCTTTCAATAACCTTCTCAACATATTCCGGTATAACTGGAAGGAGGTATACTTTACCAGCAAGTCTCGGGTCGGTTTGAATTGTAGCTATATTTGGGTTAACTAAAACCGTCTCTATGCCTTCTTCTCTAAGCGCTTTGAGACATTGGCTTCCAGAGTAGTCGAATTCGGCTGCCTCGCCGATTTTTATTGCACCACTGCCCAGCACGAGAACCTTATGCACCCACCCAAACTTTGGCATAGCTTCTTTCACCCAGCTTCCCTAGTTCTCTTAAGAAACTCGTCGAAGAGAAACTCTGTGTCGTATGGTCCTGGGGAGGCTTCTGGATGCCATTGGACGGCGAATGATGGACCATTCCTAAACTTTACACCTTCAACAGTCTTATCGTTAGCATTTATGAACCAGCATTTCAACTTTGTCTTCTCCAGCGACTCTGCTTTGACAGCATATCCGTGATTCTGGATTGTTATATAGCATAGACCCGTCTCAAGATCGTAAGCCGGCTGGTTCTGCGATCTATGCCCATACTTCAGCTTATATGTGTCGCCGCCCATGGCTAATGCTAGAATCTGGTTTCCGAGGCATATGCCCATCATCGGCACATCTTCCTCCGCCAAAACTCTAACGGCTTCAATCGTTTCTCTGCACATTTTTGGGTCTCCGGGTCCATTACTTATCAATACGCCATTCGGTTTAAACTCGAGGATCTCGTCGGCTGAGAAATTATATGGAACCCTTATAACGTCTACGTTGCGCTTGAGTAGACATCTTATTATGCCAGCTTTAGCCCCACAATCTATTAAGACTATTTTAGTCCTACTGCCAACCTCATAGCGTATAGGCTCCTTAACGGTAACCTCTTTAACAAGGTTGCTCTTGTTTGGATCTGGAATGCCCTTAACCTCTTCAAGCAGTTTATCTATGTTCGGCTCCTCACCCTCCTCGCAAACCTCCAGTATGCAGAGCATGACACCTTTCTCCCGGAGCTTCTTTGTTAGGCGTCTAGTGTCGACTCCGCATATTCCTGGAACATCTTCCTCTCTAAGCCATTCATCCAGGGTTTTCTTAGACGCCCAGTGATGGGGCTTAAGACATAGCTCCTGAATAACCAGCCCTCTGACTTTAATCCCAATAGACTCAAAGCTAACTGGAACGCCAAATCCATCACAATCATATTCTGGGACACCATAATTTCCGACAAGAGGATATGTTAACGTTAGAATTTGGCCAAAGTATGATGGGTCTGTTAGGGATTCAGGATAGCCAACCATACCAGTTGAGAAGACAACTTCGCCCGAAACCTTCTTCACTGCGCCAAAACCTTCACCGATGAAAAATGATCCATCTTCAAGAATTAAAGCTGCTTTACCAGCTTTTACTCTTTTGGGACCATTCTTGCTTCCCAACGAACCCTTCCTCAGAACTATTCAAGGAGAAATTTAAACTTTACTGTTATGCTGATAAGATTTCGCTGTTAAGTCGAGTCTATTCATCGAGTCAATAAGTTGCCGCCTCATTTGAGATAAAATCTCTCGATATCTGCTGATCAAAAGCCTCCTCTCAGAAAGCATCCTTTCAACTTCCACCCTAGAGGGCCCTCCCCTAACTCTATAAGACTCCACGATTCTCTTTAAGTTAAGGGCGCTGCGAAGGGATTCTTCCTCAACTAGTATAGGTTGGCCGAGATATAGCGAGGAAACCTCGGCTAAAAGCTCCGGCGTAGTCTCACCGAGGGTTTTACCAGATTCAATGAGTCTCCTTGCAAGGGCGCCAACAATTTTGTGAGCAGCTCTAAATGGAATATTATGATTTCTGACAAGAATATTAGCTAGTTCTGTCGCTGCCATGAAATCTAGAAACGGTTTTTTAACAAATCCCTTTAACTTTAACCCCCTAACTATTTCTGACAATATCCGAAGGGATTTAGCAGATACATTACACGCATCCCAGAGTTTTGGAGTCGCTTCCTGAAAATCCAGGTTATACGTTGAGGGTAAACTCTTAAGTATTGTTAAGGCAGCCATTAAATCCCCTATAATTAAGCTCATCCTAGCCCTGATAACTTCAAGCGTATCTGGATTCTTTTTCTGTGGCATTATGCTACTTGTTGAGGCAAATTCATCTGGAATCTCAATTAAGCCGAATTCTATTGAGGACCACATGATTAAGTCTTCAGCGAAGCGGCTTAAATTAACGGCCATAATTGACAACGCAGCTAAAACCTCTAGGAGAAAGTCTCTTGAGCTAACAGCATCAATTGAGTTCTCAATTAGCCCCTCAAAGCCGAGTAGCTCTGCAACCCTCTCACGGCTAATTGGAAAGCTTGTTGTAGCTAGGGCACCAGCGCCCATAGGGCAGAGATTCAACCGCTTATAGGCGTCGAGAAGCCTATCCAAGTCCCTACTTGAGGCGTCGAATTGCGCCAGCAGATAATGGGCAAATGTTGTTGGCTGAGCTGGCTGCAGGTGCGTATATCCAGGGATTAATGCGTCAAGGTTCTTCTCAGCTAGGTCTAATAGAGAGGATTGAAGATTAATCAGCAAGTCGATTATGTTGAGAACTTCTTCTCTAAGAGCCATCCTTAATGCTGTTGCAACTTGATCGTTTCTGCTTTTGGCGAGATTAAGGTTTCCGCCAACATTTATCCCAACTTTTCTTATAACCCCCTCTTCAACTAGGACATGGGCATCTTCAACATCAAGCCGCGGTGTTATCTCATTCTCCAGATCTGACAGAGCCCAGAGTATTTTTGAGCCATCTTCCTCCCGTATTATTCCGTTCTCAATAAGCATTATTGTATGCGCTTTATTGATGGCCAAAATATACTTCAGTATCTTAACGTCGCTTTCCATTGATGATATAAACTCTATAACATCTTTTCTAGAAGCGGATAATCTACCTCCTTTGAGGACTTCAGACACTCTTTCCCGCTCTCCTCATCCTTTTAAGCGCACTCGCAACTCTAGTTGGCAGACCCCAGATTTCAATGAAGCCAGCTGAAGCCAGCTGATCAAATGTTGTCTCAATATTATATGTGGCTAAGCGTAGATCATATAGCGAGTATGGCGATGATCGCCCGACTACCTGAGCGCTGCCCTTATACAACTTGACTTTAACTTCGCCAGTAACCTTTTCCTGGGTCTTATTGATGAAGACGTCTAAATCCTCTTTGAGGGGATCCATCCATAGGCCAGCATAAACCAGATATGCCCATTCAGCGTCAACATGCTGCTTGAAGAGGACCTCATGTCTAGTTAAGACCATCTTCTCAAGGTCCCTGTGGGCTTCTATTAAGACTGTTGCAGCTGGGCACTCATAGACTTCGCGGGACTTTATCCCGACAAGGCGGTCCTCCATGTGATCAATTCGGCCGACGCCATGTCTTCCAGCCACATTATTTAAATGTTCAATTAATTTGACGGGATCTATCTCTATACCATTCACACATCTGGGGACCCCCTCCTCAAACCCTACTGTTACATACTCTGGCTCATTCGGCGCCTTCTCCGGCGTAACGGTCCACTCAAAGGCGTCCTCTGGAGGCTCTTTCTCAGGATACTCGAGAACCCCACATTCTATTGAGCGGCCCCAGAGGTTCTGATCTATACTGTAGGGTTTGCTTTTATCTACTGGTATTGGTATACCGTGCTTTTTAGCATATTCTATTTCGGCGTCACGCGTCATACTCCACTCTCTGACTGGCGCTATAACCTTCAGACTTGGGTTTAAGGCTTTAACGGACACTTCTATCCTAACCTGGTCATTGCCCTTGCCAGTGCATCCATGTGCAACTGCATCGGCGCCTTCGATCTCAGCGACCTTAACGAGCTTTGAGGCTATTAGTGGCCTAGACAGCGCTGTGCTGACTGGATACTTACCCTCATAGAGGGCATTAGCCTTTATGGCTGGGAAAATATAGTCTCTAGCAAACTCCTCTTTGGCATCTATAGAATAGTGCTTTAAAACCCCAAGCTTGTAGGCTTTCTCCTCAATAGCCTTCAAATCTTCCTTCTGGCCGATATCCAGTGTCACGGTTATGACTTCGGCGTCATACTTCTCTTGAAGCCACTTTATGAGAACGGATGTGTCAAGACCACCTGAATATGCAAGTACTATTCTCCTCTTCAAAGCTGACCGCACCCTATAAATTGAACCGATTAAAAAGATAAGAGTTAAATATATGTATTTTTTGACCAAAAATGTGACCAAAAAATACTTTAAGTGATCAAAATTGGCCGAAACCTCCCTAGCCAGAATAGTTCAGTACCTCATAGAGGAGGAACCTTGGATACAGGATGCCCTTCTACGCGGATACGCTAATATAAGCGCTGTAGCACGTCTACTGAAGCCAAAAATCGAAGAAATATTGGGGAGAGAAGTAAATTTAAGCGGTGTAATAACGTCCATCAAGCGTGTAAGAGCAAAATATAAGCCGTCGAGGGAGCAATTGAGGATAATATCTAGAAGCACAATAATAATCAGAACTAATCTAGCAAAGATATCCATTGAGAAAACTAAGAGGAACCTTGAAATTGCTAGATCATTGTCCGCAGAGACCCCAGAAGCCTTCTTTCAGGTTCTTGAGGGGGCAACAACTTTAACTTTAATAATGGATCAAAGGATGCTGGGAACCGTTAAATCTAAGATTGAGGGAGCTGAGGTAATTGATGAGAAAAGCGATTTAGCCGCTATAATTATTCAGAGTCCAAGGAAGATTGTTGATACACCTGGCTGTATTGCGATCTTCTATAATGCCATAGCAAGGAGGGAAATTAACATAGAAGAAACCATAAGCTGCTGCACTGAAACGATTATAGTGCTTAAAATGATCGATTCAGTAAAAGCCTACGGCATACTCGCAGATCTAATGGCCGGCACTGGGAAAGATTTAGCATAGTTCAAATACCTACTGAGAAGCTAATCTATTTTTATGGAGCTGACAAGTTTAATGGTTTTCTCGACGCTAACTTTAAGCTTTGCGTTGTATAGGGCTACAGCTGGATGATAGGATGGAATTATATAGATCTTCTCACCCCACAATTCCGCCTCAAATATTTTCCCCTGGACTTCACTTATAGATTTAAATTCTTTGCCAATCTTCGAGAAAACATATGCCGTTGAGTGCCTGCCCAGCGTTACAATTATTTTTGGCCTTATTAAATCAAGCTGCCTGTCAAGGTAGCCGCTGCAAGCCTCAATTTCGTCTGAACGTGGATCCCTGTTCTCAGGAGGTCTACATTTAACAACGTTCGTTATGTAAACTTTGTCCCTCGAAATTCCAGCCTTTATTAAAGATTCATTCAGCAGTTTTCCAGCGGCTCCAACAAATGGTTTACCTTTAACATCTTCCATGTATCCGGGCGCCTCGCCGATGAAAACTATTTTGGCGTTTATGTCTCCATCGCCTAGAACAGGGTTTTTACGCGTCCTCCATAAACCACATCTTTTACATTCAGCCACCTCAACGCTCATTTGTTTAAAAGCATCCATCTTTAGCCGTAAATCCACAATCATTCATTAAATCCTCCATTTCAAATAGAAACTGTTTACTTATTTTTTAAGTTAGCCGTTATATTGAGTTGCATCTTCGAAACGAGTTCTCAGCTGGTAGACTTTGAATATCAAACCTCCATACTAGACATGCTTCTCTCAATTAATTTTAGGAATATCCTCATAATTATCGCGGAGTAAGCTAGCAAGGCTGCAAAGAAAAACATCGTCAACAGTGTTTCAGATATGCTTAACGCGGCCAGAATGTAGGCTGGCGCCATAAAGATAGATGAGAGCAACATTGAAATCCAGCCTACTAGCAGCGGCATTGCCCCGCCGCGTCCACTCCTAAGAAATCTAATGCTCACGTATAGGTTCACTGAGCAGCCAACAAAGGATGCTGATATTATAAGCGCTAGAATTAAGAGTGGATTAACGCCTAGGAATATTGATATGGGTAATAGTATTACACAGGGCACTGCCGTAGACACTAGAATGAAGCTGTACAGTGTTGCTCTAGCAATCAGCCTCATGTCTGCCCCAGATGAAAACGGTATCCACAGATTTTTCGAGTCCGATAGATTCCAATTGCCGGCAAGCATCAGCGGTATGATCAGCGAATAAATGCTCACTAAAAGTACAAGTACTATGCTAGGCGCAGATGGCCCTTGTGTTCCTCCAGATGCAGGACCTCTAATGGTGAAGATTGCCATAAGTAAGACTACTACGTAGAGAAGGATTATCGCGAAGAGACTTCCCTCCCGCGTCATTCGAATAATCTCTTTTCTAATTAAGAGGCCATGTAGTGAATTAGAGTCAATGCTTAGTTTAAAGATGGTACTCATCTTTGAAAAGGTTCTGATGCTTTTTTCAACTTTCATAGTCTGCGCTTGTATTGAAATATCAAACGGCGACACCACGGCCACCTGTCTCGTCAATGGGAAGAAGTTTCTTTTAGATGTGAGGGCGAAGAGAATTAACGAGAGGGTGAAGTAGGAGATTAATCCGAGAAGATCGTTTATATGGGAGGTTTCATGGAATATTATGCCTATTAAGGTTTTTGCTAGAAAAGTTGAAGGATAAGGTACCTCACTATACTTTAATGGTAATGCCGTAAATGAACCTAGTGTTGGAACTAGAAGAAGGAAAGCTATGACCGCCATTAAGAGAGGTAACCAAAAGCCTCCATAGAGGGACCTTAATACTGAGAGAAAAGTTTTCGTGAAGAATAAAGTGAAGGCGAAGAGTATAGATGCGAAGAGAATCAGCAACGCTGAATAAAACGAGAGATTAAGGGAGAGAATCACTAAAATATATAGGAAAAACAATGGCGTTAGGAAGAGCAGTAAACAAGTTAAGTTGGCAAGCAAACCTGCTACTAGAAATTCCCTTGGCTTTATCGGCGATGTAAAGATGAGATTTTGCTCATATTCAGGAACAGTGTAACCTCTCAAGGACAAGAGGATTGCTATACTCATTAGAAAGCTTGTCGCAGCGGCAAGAAACTCTATATAAAGCCCTATGTCGGCTCCTCCAGACTTAACGGCTTCTGCAACAGCCATTGAAAAGCCGATAATGCTTGGAAGAAAACCGAGAATATAGAATAGCATAAAGGCTACGCTGGCCTTAGACGCCCTAACGGCTCCGAAGAAAGCCTTAACTTTAAGCCTATACACGCTTAAAATCAAGCCAGCTCTCATTTCTTTATCTCCTAAAGAAGAGCGACGGCCTTCTCCGCTTCACCTCAGCCAGCTCTTCAGAGGGCTGCTCCCTTGCTTCCTCGGTTAATTTGAGGAAGACCTCCTCCAGAGTTGCATTTTCACCAGACTTTGAGAGACTTTGGAGACTTTTTAAATTACCAGAGACTATATTCTGCCCCCTATGGATAATTGCAACCCTATCACATAATCTTTCAGCTGTGTCAAGCATATGTGTAGATATAAAGATTGTGCCGCCTCTCTCAACTCTCTCTCTAAAAATCTCCTTCAGCATATGCTGCCCGGCTGGATCGATCCCAATGAAGGGTTCATCGAGGATTAATATTTCCGGGTCATGTATAAGAGCTGAGGCTATAGCTACTTTTTGACGCATCCCCCTAGAAAGTGAGAGCACAAGCTCCCTCCGCTTATCTTTGAGCTCAAATATCTCGACATAGTAGTTCATTCGCTCCTTAATTTGATCTCTTGGAACCCCTCTAATTCTTCCAGAGTATATGAGAAGCTCCTCAACAGTTAAATAGTCCGGTAGAGAGACACTCTCCGGAACATATCCAATGAACTTCTTATATCCATATGGTTCCTCGCTTATATCCACACCTTTAACTCTAACGATCCCCCGATCCATTTTGAGGAGGCCAACTATTATCTTGAGCGTCGTAGTCTTTCCAGCGCCATTCGGCCCAAGAAGACCAAATATTTCGCCTTCTTTAACCTCTAGGTTTAAACCTCTAAGTGCCTGAAAGCTATCATAAGACTTCCAGACATCAATTAGCTCGATAACTGAAGCCACAGTTCCCCCCACTAGGCAGCCTATTTCTTATATCCAAGCTCCCTAAGAAGATTTTTACGCCATTCAACCCCCTTCTCATCTTCAATGCCCTGCGGCTTAAAACCGTCGATGACGCCTAATATTCCCCTCCCCTGCGCTGTCTCAGCAACTATAACTTGCAGTGGGTTTGCGGTGGCAGCGTGGATTGTGCAGACTTCTGGGACAACTTTTATGGCATTAAGCACATTTATTGGGTAGGCGCTGCGCATAACTATTAGGAAAGAGTGGCCGCAACCAAGCCTAAGCATATTGTCGGCGGCAACTCTCTTGAGCTCTCCATCGTTGCCTTCAACCCTCACTAAGCGCTCGCCACTAGCTTCACAGAAAGCTAGGCCAAACTTTACTCCGGGAACAGAGTTGACCATGGCTTCATATAAGTCCTCAACAGACTTAATGAAATGCGATGTTCCAAGAATGACGTTGCAATCTTTTGGGAAATCTATATCTACGACCTTAATCTCAACCATAAATTTGTCCCCCATATTATTCTGAAGTAACTTTCAAGTATTAAAAGACTTAACTTCATTTATAGCTTTGTGGCTTAATTCTAGTTGATTTTGAAGTTTTCTCCATATTTTTCCAATCCCCTCTTTTTTTCCCACAGTCTTCTTGTAATTCGAACTTTGTTTTTCAGTTAAATCTGAAGATTTGCTGGAAATCTCGCCTATATATGATGGGGGAGAAAAATTCATCCTCCGACAAATACTGCTGAAAAATTCTCTAAAGCGGAAAAGAGGCGAAGATAACAGTCAAAAATAATTAAGCCGCAAAGCACATTTATTCAAACCTTTATATTTGGTAACTTTGCTGTCTCATCAGATTATATGAAATTTTTATGCTTTTCCATTGATCCAAAATTATTTCAAGCAGGCCAGTTAATCCTCCATGGACTGAGTAGAAGATGTAGCAAAGGTAAGTGCAGTTTTTGCATTGGCTGAACTCTTTCCTAAGCATCTTTATTTTATGGCTTTTCCATATCTTTTTCAAGTCAAATAATGAGGCTATGGGCTCTCTACAGTGGCATCCAGAGACCCTACCTAAATGATCCACCACCAAGAAACTTTCAAGAGCCTTACACTTCCAGATTCTCTCGCCCGTTAAGGCGAGATGCTTCACAGCCTTCAAAGTCTTCCTAGTGATATATATGTATGGATTTTCCTTCTTCATCTCCATTAGTTCATCACATACTTTGGCTAAAGTTTCTCCATCAGTTATCTCATATTCATCGCTCTTCTTCCCTATCGAAAATGCACTTCTACCCGGTTGATAATCATATGCGTAGAGACAGTACCAGACGGGTACTTTTAGAGACGTAAAATACTTTGTGAAGTCGATTATTTCATAAAGATTCATCTGGGATATTGTCGGCGAAACGCCAATATTAATGCCCTCTTCTTTGAGCATCTTTATGGCTTCCATAGCTCTTCTCCAAGCACCATTAACGCCCTTGAGATAATCGTTTTTCTTTTCATCAAGCGTGTCTAGCGATATAGCTACAAAGTCAGCGTTACGTAGCTCATCGATTTTATCTACCGCCATACTACCGTTATCGTACACCGTCGTTATAAAGTATTTAGAGGCATAATCCAATATTTCGCCTATATCATCGCGGAGAAGAGGGTTACCGCCGGAGAAAACTACTTCTAGAACACCTATATCACGTAATACATCCAAACCCCGCTTAACCTCTTCAGTCGACAGTTCATTACCACTCTGCTCCATCCAAACATTACATCCCTTGCAACGATAGTTACATTTCCTCGTCAGAAACCATTGCGCATGGTATACGCCAGGAGATTTTAAGGCGCGTCTGGCGAGACTTGAAATCTTCAAGTGAGAGATCATAGACTACCCCTTAACTCAAATTTATCGTACAGGTTCCCAAGATTTCGTTATTGTCCTATTAAACAAGATAAGCGAGATATAATTGCTTATCCACATTTTGAGGACGCTAAAAAATCCTTTTTTTCTGAATCTTCTCATAGACTCATAAACTGTTAAGTTTTTAAGGAAGACTACTCTTCCAACTTTAGAGAGCCTGAGAGCTAAATCATGATCCTCTATGCATGGAAGCTTCTCGTTAAAGCCTCTAACCTTTAGGAAAACTTCACGTTTAACTGCAAGAAATTCTCCTCTTGAATGAGGCTTAAAATAGGATAGAACATATAGTAAAAGGTTATACAGGCGGAAGAAAAATACTTCATGAATAAGCGGATTTTTAGGCATTATATTACATGTGGCTCCAACAACATCATCTCTTGAAAAGACCATAAGAACCTTTTTGAGGAAATCCGGTGGAGGTTCAACGTCCGCATCCATAAATACTACTATATCTCCAGTTGCCTTATAAGCGCCATAATTTCTCGCTTTACCTATGCCACGTTCATTAAGCACATAAACTTTCTCAGTAAATTTCCTTGCAATCTCCACTGTTCTATCAGTGCTGCCGCCATCAACAACTACTAACTCTAGGTTCTGGTCGATAGCAGCAAGCTTGAATAATAATTTACCAATATAATCTTCTTCTTGAAGCGTTGGAATTACAATAGAAACTCTTAGTTTATTTTCCAACATCTTATCCATCAATAAATGATGGAACACTTGAAATCTCTTTTTCGAAAATTCACTGAAAAGCTAGAGAATCCAGTTTTGACCCGGTTTTCGCTGCAGCATTATTCTCTTTTCATAGTTCCTTTTAACTCTCATCTTTGGAGACTTACCCTCCTTTGGCAGAGGTGGAACCTTCGGAGTCTGTGACCGAACCTTTCCTGCCTTTGAAAGACTACCGTGGGTCGGCATCTCTTTTCACCACCATGTTAAGATATTATTTTGACCCTGCCAGTATTTATATTTTTAGTTAAATTGCTGGACGTGGCAACTTAAGGTTTTATATGTTTTCTAGTTTGAGTTTCTCTTATGTTGGGTATTAAATCTTTGGTTGAGGGCTTAGGTGTTTTTGAGAGGAATAAGGTTCCATTGGAGCTTAAGATTTTGGGCTTAGCATTTTATATTCAGCTCTCAAGTCTTAGGAGGGTTGCTAGGGCTCTTTCCGAGATCCATAGGGTTTCTAAGACGGCTGTTTGGAAGTGGGTTAGGAAGTTTAGCGAGAGGGTTAACGTTAATCCATCTAGGGTGGTTAGGAGGCTTATAGCCCTAGATGAGACATGCGTCAAGGTTAATGGGTTAGAATACTGGGTTTACGCAGCATTAGACGTCGATAGAAACGAGATAATATCTATGAGGGTTTACCCATCTAGGAATGCGCTTGCAACAGAGCAGTTTATACGTGAGATCTTAAAGTACTGCGGGGGGAAAGCCAATGTTCATAGTTGATAATGCGCCACGGCTTAAGCAGACCCTGGAGGAGTTGGTCCTACCATGCAATGCGAAGTTCTTTCGGAGATAGAAGCCTAATAGAATCAGTATATTCATCATTCAAGCAGAGAAGAAAGGTCTTCTTCAACAATATCAAACCCAATAAACAGAAGCGAGAGATTCAAAGGGTCAATGGCATGCTGGAACC
>Ga0105158_1000525_pt1 | contig 16367 bp, 20 predicted proteins | sample LHCtaG_FD_81567 | JGI IMG/M metagenome (GOLD analysis project Ga0105158, IMG submission 81567) | Hot spring microbial communities from Little Hot Creek, USA to study Microbial Dark Matter (Phase II) - LHC4sed_matched | ecosystem: Environmental > Aquatic > Thermal springs > Hot (42-90C) >...
CCCATCGCATATATACCAAGATGGCTGCGCTGTTTTGGATTTCCTATTAAATGAGGCTGAAAGTCTGAATTTAAAACTTAAAGTTTCAACTGCTGCTGTTGAGGCAAATTCAGAAACGCTAAAGTATGCTGTTCGCTTGGTTAAGGAGGCATTAAAAAGCTGCGGAAAAACGCTTCGTAGAGCGAAAATTTCGATCATTGGGGTGTCCCAAACGCCTAATGCCTCAGATATTCCTAAAAGTTTCGTAAAGAAGCTTATGGAAGCCTTGGAGGCCAAAGGAGCTAATATAAATATCTATGACCCATACTTATCCAGCAAGATGTTAGCGGATTTGAAACCGTTTAACGTTAAAAAAGGCTTAGCTGAAGCATTAGAGGGTGCAGACTGTATTATAATCTCTGCTGGACATGAACAATTCAGGAGACTAGACCTGTCGAAACTGAAGCTTATGGTGAAGATGCCCGCAGCCATAGTTGACCTTGAAGGATTACTTGAGCCCAAAAGGGCTGAGGCGGAAGGCTTTAAATATAGAGGTTTCGGGAGGGGAGCACATTAAATGGATAAGTTAGGCGTCGCTGTAATCGGCGCGGGATTTTGGGGAAGAAACCATGCAAGGGTTTTCAAGGAAATAGAGGAAACAAGGCTGGTGGCAGTCTGCGACATAGACCACGGAAAGGCAAAAAATGTTGCAAGACAATTCGGCGTTAAAGCCTACACAAACTCCGGAAGGATGCTTCGCAGATCCGACATAGAAGCAGTCAGCATATGCACATGGTCCACAAGCCTGGCAAAAGAAACACTTAAGGCGCTTAAAGCTGGAAAGCATGTGCTAGTCGAGAAACCCATGGCTGCAAATTCGAAGCAAGCTGAAGCTGTTTTAAAAATGGCTGAAAAGCAGGGGTTACAGCTAACCGTGGGCTTTCTGATGCGCTTCATACCCAGCGTACAGTACTTAAAAGGCGCCCTTGCAGAGGGAGCTTTCGGAAAAATAGTCTCCGCCACAGCCAAGCGGGTTTCAGAATGGCCAGAGAGAATTGGGGACGTGGGAGTTGTTAAGGATCTAGCAATTCATGATATAGATATGATGAGATACCTCTTCGAAGATGAGCCCTCGGCAGTATATGCCAAAACCGGACGCTTGAAGCACAAGAGCTTTGAAGACTATGCACATATAATGCTAACATTCTGCGACGATAAAAACGCATTCATCGAGGCCAACTGGCTGACCCCATACAAGACAAGGGTGCTCACGATAACGGGAAGCAAAGCCATAATAAAGCTTGATTACATAACACAAGAACTAACAATAGAAAGTGCCAAAGAAACCCTGCAGCCAAGAATCCCATGGCAAGAGCCGCTAAAACTTGAACTACAAAACTTTGTAAAATCCATTCTGAGTAAAGAGAAACCTCTGGTAAGCGGGCTGGATGGTTTAATGGCAATAAAAATAGCTGAAGCAGCACTTAAATCTTCAAGAACGAGCAGAGTGGTGAAAATTGAATAGGGCTACACCTTTTTGCCCAAGTTAAATGGTTTTCCCTCATTCAAAATTCTTTCAGGAACTTTATCCTTCCACTTTTTTAAAAAGGGCAGATCCTCATTTTCCTTCCTCAGTTCATCTGGAAGCATCTCCGGGATTTCGTCCCTTATAGGATACCACCTTAAACATTTAGGGCAGACAATTAAGCCTTCGACAATTTCATCCTTCTCCTCGAAAACATATAGCTCCAGCGGATAGTATTTATCAATAGGGCAAGCCAATATCTCCATAAGCTTCCTTTTCATTTTCCTCCGCCACTCTTTACACTACACATGCAAACTTTATTAATTTTGTTAAACTTGCTTACCCTTAATAAGGATGTCCAAGACCACCTGATACCAGTTAGGTCCTGTAGATCTTACAATACGACTGAAGGAGAACTCAAATTCGACGCCTAGACTTGAGAGCCTATGGGAAACTTTCTCTTTAACCTTCTTAATGACATCCTCATTTTTGTAAGCGTGTTCAAAATCATAGTAATGTATCCATCCGCAACCATTCTTTAAAGCTGATATTGCATAGGGCAGATATTTAAGGGCTTTTTCCGGCAATGGCATGACAACCCTATCAACTTTTTGGCAGAAGCTCTGTTCAATAACCTCTTTTGCATCGCCCATTATCGGAATAACCCTTCCATAAACTCCATTCAGCCTTATATTCTCACACATAAACCTGACAGCGTCCGGATTTATGTCCACCGAGTAAATTTTCGCCGCTCTTGAATGCTTTGCTATAATAATGGAAAAGCAGCCAACCCCCGCGAACATGTTTAGTACTAGCTCGCCGTCCCTAACCAGCCTAGCGATACGTAACCTCTCGTAAAAAAGCCTTGGAGAAAAATAGCATGTATTCAGGTCTACAGAGAAGAGGCAGCCGGATTCTTTGTGGACTGTTGCTGTCTTGTTTTCCCCCGCAAGATGTTTCAATCTTCTAAGTCTAAAATCTCCTTGAACGCCTCCTATCTGCCCTAAAACAGTTTTTATGTTTTTATGAACTTTCATAATTGCCTCAGCAATTATTTTTCCATGCTTTTCAGCACGTTCGTTTAAATGTATAATGGCTATGTCGCCTACAAGATCGTAAGAATTATAGACAAATTCAAGGTCCTCATTGGGGAGCAGACCTTGAAGGAATTTTCTTAACCACCTTTTCAATTTCCATCCCATATGGAATATGAGCGGAAACGTTTAAAAGCAAATATAGCCTCTTCAATAGGAAAAGGGGATTAATGTTCATGGGCGAAATAACCCCCGAAATAGTATATGAGTGCATAAGATGTGGCGCTAAGGTTTCAACGGAGGATTTAGAGCTTCGTGGCGGCGAAATAAAATGTACAGTATGTGGCTATAGGGTTCTGAGGAAAATAAGGCCACCTATTGTAAAGCGAGTTAAAGCTGTCTAGTATTTTGTTCTATGCGATTATTAGAAGAGTTCTCTTTCGCCTATTTTACGCAGAGCCCTTCCGCGGAGTTTTATGGCTGGTCCAATAACCTCCTCAGGAGGTTTTTCAGATGTCTTCCTTTTAATTGTTTCTCCGCATATCCCTCCTGGGAGAAGACGCCTTTTAATGCATAACGCGTAGGAACAGTTGGCGATTTGACATCTGTCTTCAGTCCATCTACACCATACTTCGTCTCGGCGGTGGACTGCTGCGTTTTTGCCGCACTTAAACAGACTACATTTAGGAAAACACTTTTTTGCCTGCGACAAGACCTATACAACCCTTAAAATTTATTACAACCTCACATTTGTAGTCGTCTAAATTTTGTGTAAACATAATTTGATATAAAGTTTTTCCCACAGAGCTTTGTATACATAATCAACATTTTGCATTCGGAAGATTATATACGGAAGCCTGGAAAATAGACGGTTAAACATGCTTTAAACTTTTATAGGGCCATATCTTCCTCTATCCTTGAGCGAGCACTAATGAGTTTAGCTCCATCTCCGCTGATAAGCGTCTTAAAAAGACAAAGGTACCATATTGTTGGACGCCATTCCGCTGTTAAGAGATGTAGATGGCTATATGAAACATTAATCCACGATAGACCATGCTATAAGCAGAAGTTCTATGGGATAAAGAGTCACCAATGCATACAGATGACGCCGGTGCTTTACCATTGTACCCAACGGTGCCTATTCTGCTGGAGGGCGCAAAGCGGTGACCTTCAAATTTTTTGGGATGAAACCAAACTGCCCCCATGGGATTCCCCAGAGGAAATCGTTGAGGGCTGTATAAATGCACAGCTTCAAATTTTAAGCGGATACAAGGGAAACCCCAAAGCGAATCCTCAGAAATTTAAAGAGGCGCTCATACCGAGGCACGTGGCTATCAGCCTCACCGGAGAGCCTACCCTCTATGAGCCTATCGGCGATCTTATTGAGGCTTTCCATAAAAGGGGGTTCACAACTTTTCTTGTTTCCAACGGAACGGTGCCCTCGGCTTTGGCGAAAATAAGCCATGAACCAACACAACTTTACATTTCCGTATGCGCGCCTAACGAGGAAATTTATAATAAAGTCTGCCGTCCCCTAAATCCTGATTCTTGGAGGAAGTTAAACGAGACATTGGAGCTTTTGAACAGCTTTAAGTGCCCAACAGTGATTCGAATAACTGCTGTGCGCGGATTGAATATGGGGCCTATAAGCGATTATGCCAAAATTATTGGAAAAGCAAACCCGACATATATTGAACCTAAAGCATACATGCATGTAGGATTTTCTAGGCTGCGCCTTGGCTATGAAAGCATGCCAAGCCACCGAGAAATACGCGAATTCGCACTTCAATTGGCAAAGGAATTAAGCTACAATTTTGTGGATGAGTCTGAAGACAGCCGCGTAGTTCTACTGAGTAGGCTTAAAAGCCCAATTAAATTCTCAAAGTGATTATTTTCCATGTGAAACCGGCGTAAAGGTTAAAAATAGCTTGGCATTTATTGTCTGCAACTTAAAGCTGTGCCGAGGAATAAGGAATGGTTAGTGAGGGAAGAGGTAGACTATTCAGGAGGAAGGATGGCAAATTCCTGATATATTTACCGAAGGACTTAGCTGAGGACAGTATGTTCCCATTCAAGGTTTCAGATTCGATGTTTGTCAAGTTAAGCTTCAAAATAGGCGACGACAAGCTTATCGTAGAACGATGGCCACAGCAGGATAAAAACAGCAACAACGCCGTGCAGCCCAGCGGCAATTAACAGGCAATACCGAATGGTTTAATTTTTCCCTAATTTCTGAACTGTAGCGAAGGTTAGCAGTGAAATTTATGACGCTTTCTGAAGTTAAAGGATCATTTTCAATAGAAAGGCTGCATGAAGCCCAGTTGCTACTGTCGAAGAAGGTTATTTTGGAAGATATGCTGCCGACGAAAATCCGCTATATTGCAGGGGTGGATGTTGCCTATGGAAGAAATGATTGGGCTATAGGCGCCGTTGCCGTTATGGACTATGATTCTTTAAATCTTGTTGAAGCGCAAACGGCCTGGCGTAAAGTTACTTTTCCATACATTCCCACCCTTCTTGCATTTCGAGAAGTGCCTCCGGCTGTGCTTTGTTATAAAAAACTTAGAAGTCAACCGGACGTGCTTTTAGTGGACGGTCATGGCCGCGCTCATCCCTATCGCTGTGGCTTTGCAAGTCATTTGGGCGTAGTCCTAGGCAAGCCAACCATAGGGGTTGCAAAAAGTAGGCTTATCGGCGAAGTTGAAAATTTTGAAGGAGACTTTGCTTATCTAAAGCATAACGGAGAAATTATTGGCGCGGTGGTCAGAATTCTTCCCGCCAGAAAGCCTGTATATGTTAGCGTCGGCCATATGGTGTCGCTGGAAACAGCATTAAGAATTGTTAAACATTGCACAAAATACAGCAACAGTCCTGAACCATTAAGAAAAGCGCATCAAATAGCCTCGAAGGAGAAAAGGAAAAATCAAACATCATTTAAATTTTAAAGTTTATATATTAAAGAGTGGAGAGATAGCCTATTCGCTGTCTCCGATGTGAGGATGTTTGCTTCACTCCGAGCTTAAGCTTCTGGTTGATAAGATCCGTAACAGAGATCTTAGGAAAAAAGTTATAGAACTTCTTAAAAATCCCGTTTTCGAAATCAACGGCAAAGTATATTCAGGTTTACCCTTAGAAATTTCGCCGGCCGGATTATCTCATCATCACTCCTACCCAGGGGGTTTTATTGAGCATGTGGTTTCTTCAACAAGATTGGCGCTGGCAATTTGTGATTCTGTGGAGAAGGTTTACCATGGAAAGGTTAACCGTGATCTGGTAATAGCTGGAATAATACTTCACGACATTTTTAAGCCATTAACCTATGCTATAGGCGAGGATGGAAGCATAACCTCCACAAATCTAGCCGATTATATGGATCACCTTTCAATTGTCATCTCAGAACTGGTTCGCAGAGGCTTCCCTCTAGAATTAATTCACGTGGTTTCCGCTCATCATGGCGAAAACAGTCCCATTAAACCCCATACTATCGAAGCGCTGATCTGCCACCTAGCGGACCTTGTTGACTCAAAGCTGAACAACGAGATTCTAAGGGCTGCCTCCTTTCTAGCAAGGAAAGCCGTCGGCGAAGATCTTCAGGGATTGAATTCTAAAGAGGCTTTCGAAATAATTTTAGCGAAGGCCGAGAGGGGCTGGGAGGGTGTGACGGAAGCCGTTAAGAAAATAAAGCAAGATAGAGAAAAAGGGGATGTAAAAGTTAAAAAGGAAATAGACTAAACGAAAGGAGTGATGCCTATATGGAGATCACTTTTGAAGAATTTCAAAAGTTAGATATGCGTATTGGTAGAATTGTGGAAGCAAATCAAATTCCAGGGTCCAGAAATTTGATAAGGATGATTGTGGACTTTGGATCAGAGAAAAGGCAAGCTGTTGCGGGACTTCTCCAATGGTATAAACCGGAAGATTTAGTGGGCAAAAAGTGCGCCTTCATCTTGAATCTTCAGCGAAGAAAATTCATGGGAGTGGAATCCCAATGCATGATTTTAGCAGCTGAGGACGACAGGGGCAATGTGGTTATTCTACAGCCGGAAAAAGACATAATTGAAGGAAGCAAAATACATTAGCCGCCTATTAACGCTTTTATTTCCTCAGCTCTTTCCTTATTTTCAGCCAGGTATTCTATCATTTCAGGAGTTAAATCAAGCCACTTTGCAATTCCAGCGGCCATTTTAGGGTTATTCTTAAAGATTATTTGTAGATATGGTATTATCTCCTTCGAAGCCCTTATGGCTGAAATATGGCACTTACGCTTTATTTTATGCCCAATCTCCAGTTGAAGGCTTCTTTCTTCCTTGGATCTTGAAAGCATTTGCACTCGTGCCGGAAAATGAAACGGCGTCCAACCGGAGGGTTTAGAGCCTGCTCTAGCCATGGCTACTCCTGCGGTCATCAAGTCGACAACATACCGTGTGAAGCTCCAGTCTTGACTGCGCCTTATCCTGCCCCTGTAAACATCTGCCAGCGAAAGGGCGTCCATAGCCCTTGCCAAGTCATGAGGGTCTTTAAAATGGTTTGGAACATTTTCATATATCCACTCAAAAAGCATGTCAGCATCAACATCCGCCATGCTTGCAGCACGCTTTGCACCATCGCAGGTCTTGCCATACATGATCATCTTCAAAACAGTGAATATATTCTCCTGCCTGTCTCTATAGCCCAGCCATGCCACATCATCATACGTCAACTTTTTCTTTCCCTGAGATAATGCTTGGAGGTCTATAACTGCCGAGCGAATGTCGCCTTCTGAACGGCGTGCAATGAAGCTTAGAGCGCTCTCTTCAGCTTGAATGTCTTCCTTAAGGCATATGGCTTTCAGACGGCTTAAAACCTCGTTTACTGCTGGCTTTTTGAACTCTATAAGGAGACAGTAATTTCGAAGGAATGAGAACCGGGGATCATAGGCGTTGTTGGCTATCAATACTATGGGACATTGAGCCACCTTTACGATTTCAGTTACAGCTTTGACACCGCCCTTATCAGCCGTTCCCGTAAGCCCATCAAGCTCATCGAAGAGGATTATCCTCTTTTTACCAAACAAAGAGCCGTATTGGGAGGCTAAACCGGCGAAACGTTTCACATTTTCCTCTGTTCGATAGTCACTGGCATTTTTTTCAATGAGTTCCATATTAAAGTCATTGGCCAAAGCTTCCACCGTGACTGTTTTGCCAACTCCAGGAGGGCCATAAATGAAGGCTGCCCTCTTCGGGGGAGGCCCCCAATTCCAAGATTTCACCCACTCTACAAGCTTTTGTATCGCCTCCTTATTTCCCACAACCTCCTTCAAAGATTTTGGTTTGTGCTTAACAGTCCAGGGCTGGTACACGCTTTACACCATTCTGGCATTCTTAATTTCATAGGCTGCTTCAACAAGTCGGGCTAATAAGGCGCTAAGCTGTATTTCCTCATCTGAACCTTCAACAAGCCTGTAATCTATTTCGCCAACAATTTCTGCAAGCTTTATCTTCCAAAGTTCAGGTATTTCTAGCCTGAAAATTTCTGTGTGAATTTGGCGGATTATATCGCTTCCAGCCACGCCGTACTTTTGAATCATTTCACGAAGCTGCTTCCTCGCCTCTATAAAATTGCCCTTCATGGCAGTTTCAATCATTTTTTGAACATCAGCCGGGTTCGCCCTGCCAGCAATAGAATAAACAACTTTTGAATCTATTGGTTTGCCCAGCGAGGCTGCAGCTTGCAAGGTGTTTATTGCCCTTCTTAAGTCCCCGCCGCAGACCTCGAAGATGGCATCTAATCCGTCCTCTAGTAAAGTTAGCCCCTCCCTTTTAGCTATGTACTGCAGGTACTTGTCATGCTCATCCCTTGGAAGATGTGTAAACCTAAAAGGGGCGCATCGAGACTGAATTGGCTCTATAATTTTGCCGCTATAGTTGGCACATAAAATGAAACGACAGGTTTCCGTGTAACGCTCCATGGTTCGTCTTAGGGCTTGCTGGGCGTCAGCAGTCATGTTATCTGCCTCGTCGAGAATCATTATCTTAAATGGGATTTCTCCGATAGCCTTAACCCTCGCAAAAGTCTTCACGGTTTCCCTTACAACATCTATTCCCCTCTCATCGCTAGCGTTTAACTCCATAATATAATCACGGTAATTCTCACCGTAGAGATCCCTAGCCAAACATAGCGCAGCCGTAGTCTTTCCCGTTCCCGGAGGCCCTGCAAAAATGCAGTGGGGAACATTTTTAGCTTTTACAAAACTTTTCAGCCTTTCAACTATCTCTTTCTGGTTCACCATGTCATCCAGGGTCTTAGGCCGGTACTTTTCAGCCCACATCTCAAAACTCAAAAGTAAGCCTCCTTATCATGGCTAATAATAAGCATAAAGGCTAATTTAAAATAAGTGTTTGCATTCCCTTTCTAGACTTTTCGTTAACTTTAGGCAAAAAGCTCAAATTATTTCACGAATAATCCTGCAATTTATATTTAAAATGCAAAATCCTGAATTATTTGTCAAACAATTTTAGACCTATAGCTTTTTATCTCACTTGCCAGTAACCCGTAAAGGGTGTTGAGTTGCAGGCTAGGGTCTCCAACGTTATTAAAACGTTGGATTTCATGTTTGAAAATGGACCTATAAAAGTAATTGCTAACGCTGATCTTCCTGAAATTAGGTTAGTAGGCCTGGTTGTTGGACCATTCGAGGAAGGCAACTCTTATGAAATACCATTCTGGGTTGCCCGGAAACTTGAAAAGCAGGGCATTATACGCTTTCGAGACGAGGATTTGCTGGACTCTGCTAAACTTTATAAGATTCAGTGGAAGGAGCGACTTCAAACAGCTGTCCAGCTGTCAGAATTCCCTGGGGATTTTTACCCAAAAATCCGCAGATACCTTTCAGAACTCAAAAAGGAGGCTGTCAAAAGCCCGGAAAAGATGAGGGAGTATGAGAAGGCGAAATACTTAGCTGTTGACATTATAAACCTTAGGTTAAGGAAAATTGTTTCTTTGGCTTCCACCCCAGTACATGCGGCTCATGTCCTGAAAAATGTTACAGACGAGGAAAGGTTTCTCTATGAAAGAATTTCAAAAATTATCGAAGAATGGAAAAAGCAGCTGTTAACCCATGAAAATTTGGAGGAAGCTGAATGACTGAGCTAGAGGCCATAGACCCTCAAGAACGATTTCTTGAATTCTTCAAAAGTGAAAAGTACCGTGAGAGAATCTCTCAACTTGCAGTCTCTGGAAAGAGTTCGCTAATAGTTGATTTCATAGATCTTCTAACATTCGATCAAAGTCTCGCCAACGCATTGCTTGAGCGACCTATTGAGTATTTAAAGTACGCAGATAATGCTGCGCAAACCCAGCTCGAGATAGAAGCATCGGACTATGCGGAGAAACAGAGGGTAACAGTTAGAATTGTAAAGCTGCTTGAGGCCACCCCTATAAGGAGATTGGGAGCAGCACACATTGGAAAACTTGTTATGGTTGAAGGCATTGTTGTGCGCTCTACATCTGTACGTCCAATGGTAATGAGGGCTGCTTTCAAGTGTAAAGGATGTGAAAATATAACATATGTTGACCAAACAGGGCCATTTCTTAAAGCTCCTTTCGCATGTGCGAATCCGTCATGCCGAAGGAAGGGCCCCTTCGAGTTCATGCAGGAAGAGTCAACGTTTATAGATTCACAGGATATCCGCTTGCAGGAGAGACCAGAAGATCTTCCGCCAGGGCAGTTGCCTAGGACCTTACATGTCAAGCTTGTAGGAAGCGAGATTGTTGATGTTGCAAGACCCGGAGATCATGTCTCAATTGTGGGAACGGTTCGTGCAGCAGCTCCTTCCCTTCCAAAGGCAGGTAAACTACGAACTTTTGTGCTTCATTTGGATGCGAACTCGGTTGAGGTTCTTGGGAAAGAGCCGGAGACTGCTCCTCCATCTCCTGAAGAGGAAAAACAAATTCTAGAGCTGGCAAAGGATCCGTGGATTCATAGGAAAATAATTGCATCCATAGCTCCTTCAATATATGGATATGAGCATATAAAAGAGGCTATAATGTACCTTCTTTTTGGCGGTGTTCCAAAATTCCTGCCAGACATTAACGTAAGGGGAGAACTGAATGTTCTGATGATAGGCGATCCTGGCACAGCAAAATCCCAGCTTCTACAGTATGTTGCGAGGCTAGCGCCAAGAGGATTATACACTTCTGGAAGGGGAACTACCGCTGCAGGTTTGACAGCAGCTGTTATACGTGAGAAAGGCGGCGGAATGAGTCTTGAAGCCGGGGCCCTCGTGTTGGCAGACAAGGGAATAGCATGCATTGACGAGATAGATAAAATGCGTCCAGAAGACCGTGTTGCAATTCATGAGGCTATGGAGCAACACACCGTTTCCGTGGCTAAAGGTGGAATTGTGGCAACGCTTAATGCGAGGACAGCTATTCTTGCCGCCGCAAACCCCGCTCTTGGAAGATATGAACCTCATCGTACAATAGCAGAAAACATCTCCTTACCAGTGACAATACTCTCGAGGTTCGATTTGATATTTGTTTTAAGGGATGTCCCAAACAAAGAGGTGGACAGCAAAATGTCAGAGCATATCCTTGAAATCCATAGGAAGGGGCTAAGCCCTACAGAGCCCCCGATCCCTCCAGATCTTCTTCGGAAATACATAAGCTATGCAAAGAGCATAAAGCCTACGCTAACTACGGAAGCATTACAGCGCCTAAAGGATTTCTACTTAGCCATGCGCTCAGTAAGCGAAACAGAGGGTTCACCCATAGCCATAACAGCCCGCCAGCTTGAATCCTTAATACGTATAGCCGAGGCCAGAGCCCGTGCGGCCCTACGAAAAGAGGTTTTAGCTGAGGATGCAGAAGCGGCTATAAGCATTGTGAAGCGATCTCTAGAGGAGGTTGGAATAGACCTTTCTTCATATAAGTTTGACATAGACCTAATAATGACTGGAAAGCCTAAAAGCCTAAGGGATAAATTGCAAGTGGTGCTTTCACTTTTAGCTGAAATGGAGCGAGAAACAGGACTTGTAGAGAAAATGGCGCTTCTAAATAGGTTGGAGGCTGAATATAAAATACAGAGAAATGAGGCTGAGCGCCTGATAAACCAATTGCAAAGAGAGGGTACAATATACGAGCCAAGGGAAGGATATATAAAGAAAACTTAGAATTGCCTAAAGCCTTTAGCCTTGCAATCAGTTATGAAATATATGTTATCTTTTTGTCTTCCAATCTCCGAAGCTCTTCTGCTTGTAGAGCCCTTCTCTCCTCAACTTTTTGTAAACGGATCACCATACTTTCCGCTTTAGCTATTTCTTCATCCATTCCTGAAAGATCCAACTCTATTTTCAAAAGTTTAGCCAAAACTTCCAAAATGCTTTTTGCCGCTTTAGGATCGGGTAAGTATCCTCTTGTCTCGCCTAGAAGGCAAATGGCCTCCATCCCTCTTAAGGGTGCTAACCCCAAAATCAGCCCAGCTACGCCCACAATCGGGCTTCCCATGGGGCTTACTATGGCGTCTGCCCTTAATGCTTTTTCAAGAGCTGCTGGGCTGCTGGAAGCCGCTATTACTCTAGGCTTATCTTTTGTTTCCATTCTATAACCGCCGAGAGTCACGATTAATTTCACCCCGTATTTTCCTGCAAGATCCAGTATCTTGTTAGAGATTTCATATTGCCCTTCTATCGTCTGTGCTTGACTGTCTCCAGTGAAAATTATGAGATCGTTCTCTCCCTTTTCGTTTATCCAATAGTAAAAAGTACCCCTTAAAAGTCTGACACTTCCATGCCTGTTCACTAGAACAAAATATGGAAAATGCGGCGAATAAAGATATGCGAACTTTTGAGCCTTAAGCTGCTTAATCAAGTAGCGTACGGCTATTTTCCCAACAAGTCCAAGACCGGGTAAACCCTCTATTAGAACCGGATTTTTCAATTCAACTTTTTTAAGCTCCTTTATTATGGTTTCCTTCATTTTTGGACCTCCTTTTTCAACGCCATCCTATATTTTAAATATCTATCATGAGGGGAAAACTTGGGAGGATGAGGAATACGGACAGCCCCACCACAGTAAGGACATTTATCCGTATTAAGCGTATATCTTTCACATTTTATACATTTTCTTAAAAGCCAAGTCATTTATTTCCCCTCTTGAAAGAGCCCTGTCCGCCGGCTTTAACAACGTATGATATAACAGCATCAGCTATCCTTTGCAGGGTTGCCTCAGCTTGTTTATAGTTGTCAGCTAAAACTTCAATACCGTATCTTGGCGCTGCTATTACATAAAATTGAACTTTTGCATCCTTTACTTTCTCAGATTTTTTGGCATTTAAAAAAGCCTCTTTTATCGCCCTTACACCGTCAGGCCTCAAACAGCGAATCTCAACTACACCCTTGACTTTAACCATTGGCAGGCGTATTCTCTCCTTTGCAACTTCGGCGAAAACTTTAGCCAAGTCTTCGGGCACGCCAATTTTCGTTAAGACTTCAGCGCCTCTTTCTGCAGCCTTCTCAAAGCCTTCGTATAGCCCATATTCCTTTTCAATGAGAATCCCGGCCTTTTCGTAAACCTCCTCTATGGATAGGCCCACCTTCTCCGCGACACTCCGAAGAAGAGATTCGGCTTTCCTCTCTTTTTTCCAAGAAAGCATCTTCTCTATTCTTTCCCTTTTTGTAACCCTTCTTAGAGATAGGTCTATATGGCCCTTATCGGGATCCACTCGTAGAACTTTGAGGACTACTTTTTGTCCCTCACGAACATAATCTCGAATATTTCTGATCCACGATGAAGCTATTTCTGAAATGTGTAGAAGCCCAGTTTTGCCGTACTCGTCAAGCCTTACATACGCCCCATAATCTGTGACAGTCTCTACCGTAACAATTACCAAGTCGCCAACTTCAGGCCATTCCTGCTTTATTAAAACCATTTTTCATCTCACTCAAGGATTGCGACTATTTCGCCTTTAATTATCGCCTTTCCACCTGAGGGTTCTGCAAGTTCAGCCTTGCAGACGTTGCACGAAATCCTATTTACAGCATGGCTGAATATTATCTGCTCATTACCGCATTTTGGACACTTAATCCTCAGGAAACGACTTCTAGGTTGAGGTATCAGGTTTCCCCATTCAGTCATTAAATAGTCACCTAGCCTAGGCTATAACAAGTTTCCTTAGGCGTATTCCCTTTTTATGCCGGATATAGCCGCAAGCTTTGCACTTCAGCTTCAGAGTCTGCTTTTTAGTAGTTTTGGAGAACTTCCGTTGTAGGGGGTATTTTTGCCCTCCATAGCCTTTCTTTTCCCTTTCGTGGTGGCGTTCGCCCTTAGCCAATGCTCTCCGCTTTCCAGCTTTATACAGCGAAACCGTATGAGCTTGATAGGCTTTACATCTGGGACAGTAGGTTCTAATCTCTTTAGGAACATTCATTTTGAACTCACTCTATTAGCTTTGCATAAAAATTAGAAAGCCCACTCATATACTTTTTCACACTATATAACGAATCAAATTTCAATATTCACTGCGAGCCCCTGTTTAACCAAAATTTTAGCGTTCTCGGATGGTAAATTCGCCACATCTTCACACTTAAAGGGTCCATATGTTTTCATGTCAGCGCCTATTATCGAGGGAACATCTTTTAAGAAGCGAAGTAAGACCATTTTGCGGGAAATTTGGGCAGTTAAGTCCGGCAGATTTCCCTGCAGTATGCTCTTCGCAAAATTTTGAAATGTTTCTGCCATGGTTAGGCTTCCTGAAAGGATTTTTTCCTCCTGAGGCGTCAAAAAATCTGGTGGCGGCTTTTTTCCTTTCGCCAACATGCGAATGAATTTTTTATATCTTATCTTTATTAGCTCAAGGATCATTCGCTTAGCTTTGCCTTTCTCCTCCATCAACAGTTTAGCCTTCAATGTTTTCCTGTCTAGCATTCGCACCTCTTCTTTTAGCCTTCCAACATATTCAGCGAGTTGTACGTAAAAATCTGAGGGAAGTTTTGTTGGATCTGAACTTTCATGCTCCTTCTTCCATATCTCAAATAATTCGTTATATGTTATCATTCGATAACCTCTGCGCGTTCTCTGCAGATAAGAAGTAAAGCCGCAGCTGTTGGTAATTCAACTTTTCTGTTCTTGTAGGGTCCGAAGGTTTGGTCGCCTATTCTAAATTTGGGGGCGCTTGAAACTTTTACTGTGAGGGTGCCTGATTTGAAAGCTAAGGCCTCCTTAAAGGGGTCAAACTTGTCGATTTCTGAAATTGGTACTTCTGCCTTTTTAAAGCCTGTTTTGCTGTTTAAGGTGTTGGGAAGCCTGATTAGACGATGAACATCTGTCGTTACGACTGTGTCGATCTTTGCGGACTGCAAGCCTGCAGCGTGTTTCATGATCCTTAGCCATGTTCTAGCTCCAACACCCTTTGGTGTGGATAATACCCCAAGTTCCACTAAGCCCTTTATAAGGACATCCTTATTCTGCATTAGAATTTCCGCTGTTTCCCTTTTTAATCCGATCATCTCTAAGTCCTCCTCCTTCGCAGAGGCCAAGAAAATCCGTACTCCTTTCAGTAGACGCTGGGACCAGCCAGAACTTGAGAATTTCGCATCCTTTCCAATTTCTACATCCTTCCTGGTTTTCCTTATTACTGGGGCGTGGAATGTCACATCTAATCCCATGCCAGATATATAATCAACTATTTCCTTGCGAGCCGTGGCGTCTAATTCTTGAATAGCCTCGCTTTCTACATGGATATGGTAGCCCCTGTTTCCAGAGAAGAAAAGGCGTATTTCATCCTTTGAAAATCCAAAGTCAAATATTAAAAAGTCTAAAAGCTTCATTGTTTCCTCCTTTGCGGAAGCCAAGCAATTCTCGCAAGGCCATGTCTTAACGTCAAATTTTTCGCTGCCGCATATCGGACACTTTTCTGGAGTGATGCCCTTACCCTCAAATTTACAGTTTACGCATGCCCACTCCTCATGGATCCTATCGCAGACCGTTGGAATATGATCCGCGTCTATGTCAAAAATTAGGTCCGCGCCAAGCCAGCCCTTCCTTTCCATCTCAAAATCAGGATGCTCATAATAGGCACATGAATAATAGGCATCAGCAGGAACATTAGCCTCTAAAAAGGCTTTAAGTTCATCAAAAGTTTCAAACCTTTTATGGCGGACAACAACGCCCTCAGAGAAGAGGGCAAACCCAAACTCCCGCATACTCATCTTATTTGGAAAACCATTTAGGTAAAAGTCCCTGCAATAGTATTCATGAAAGAGGTTATAGACTATTGAACTCTTCACTTAAGCCCCAAATATAATATTGGCGAAGATTCAAGAATAAAGATTACTAGACAACATAGAATCCAAATGAATGAAAGTATAACCAGCTTACCTTTTGCAAGCCAAACTTTCCGTTCAACTTATGTTAAGAAAACCTTGTTGATCTATTCGTGCGCGCTCTTCTCTAGATTTCAACCTCCATCGTAATAATGTTCCATAACCGCTGGTAGGACCTTCTAAGACCTCTAAAAGTGGCTTTAATCCTTTAGGCGAATATTTTAACGATTAATATTTGTATCATGTTTAGGGCTATGTGGAGTATGGTGGAAATTAACTGTAGAAGCATCTGGGACGTTAAGGATTGAGGTTGGGCTCCAAGCGTTGCCCCCATCCATAGATAGGGTATGTTGAAGAACATTTGGCTGAAATGGTAGCTTACTGGTCCTAAAAGATTTCTGCCCAAGTGCCCTTGTTGTTTTCTACATTGGGAGTTAAGAAAGCAAACATTGCCGATGAAGATTCTATGGCTAGGTCAAGTTTTTGTGGTAAAGGGTAAGGCGTTGGGTCCTCTAACTTTGCAAGATAAGG
>Ga0105158_1000526_pt1 | contig 16327 bp, 13 predicted proteins | sample LHCtaG_FD_81567 | JGI IMG/M metagenome (GOLD analysis project Ga0105158, IMG submission 81567) | Hot spring microbial communities from Little Hot Creek, USA to study Microbial Dark Matter (Phase II) - LHC4sed_matched | ecosystem: Environmental > Aquatic > Thermal springs > Hot (42-90C) >...
AACCGAGCCGTAGCAGACCACGACGTCAGCGTAGCCAAGCATAATCTCGTTTATCGCGTGCTTAAGAGCTAAACCTCCAGCAATACCGCCACAAGAAATTTCAGCCGCAACCCTCGGCGTCACCCTCAAATGCTCTGAAATCACTGATAACTGAAGTCCCAACGTTAAAAGATAATTTGGGGTCGTAATGAGTCCATCAACGTCACCCCTAGATATTCCCGCATCCTCCAACGCGAGCTTGATGGCCTTAATCGCCATCTCGTTTTCAGACACGTCGGCACCATACTTACCGATCTTCAAGCAACCATAACCGACAATGGCAACTCTACGGGTCATCTTAACCCTCGCCGTACCATCCCTTGCGCACGTAAAGGTAAGCGTTAACCGCGGCTGTAGCCCCCTCCCCTGCAGCGGTTACTATTTGCATTACTCCTCCAGTGACGTCCCCCGCCGCGAACACTCCCCTAACGTTCGTCATCTGGTTCCTGTCCACAACCACGTAGCCTTCCTCGTCTAGTTTCACCCCCAACTCCGCCGCCAAGGCGCTTGAAGGCGCCTCGCCCACCGCTATGAAAACTCCGTCTACCTCCCAAGAAGTTTCCTCGCCGCTCTTCAGGTTCTTAACGACCACGCGCCTGACAAGCTTGTCTCCCTCTATTCTCTTGACTACGCTGTCCCAATGAAATATTACTCCTCTCTCTTTGAGCCTCTCCTTAACTGCCTTCTCAGCTCTAAGATCACTTCTCCTGTGAACAAGGTGAACTTCCTTAGCACTCTCCGAGAGGTAAAGTGCTTCACTCGCAGCAGTGTTTCCTCCCCCAACCACCAGCACTCTCTTTCCACGATAAAGAGGCGCATCGCATGTCGCACAATAACTCACCCCACGTCCCTTAAACTCATCCTCTCCAGGGACGCCAAGCTTCCTCCTCTCCCTACCCGTCGCTAATATAACCGCCTTAGCAAGGTACTCTCCCTTCCCAGTCACAACCCTGAACCTCTCCCCCTCACTTATAACCTTCTTCACAGCTTCCATCTCCCTTATCTCACACCCATATTTCTCTGCCTGACGCCGCATTCTCTCCACCAGCTCCATTCCTCTAATGAACTCAAAGCCAGGATAATTCTCAACCACAGCCGCCTCAGCAGCTTGCCCACCGGCTACCTTAGCCTCAAAAAGCACAACATCTAACCCAAGGCGAGCAGCATAGAGAGCAGCCGAGAGACCTGCAGGTCCACCGCCGACGATCACCAACTCCCTCTCAACAACGGAGGACACCCACATCACCCGAAACCCTAAACGAAAGAGCATTCAAGACCTGGATATTTGATCTCTTGATATTTATGCCTTGTCGTTCCTCTCGGTGGGTCTCCAACCAAGAGCAGAGCATCTGCAAACTCCATCAAACACTAACTGGAACACGCTGCACGTTGCTACAAGCCTACAACAAAACACGAAAACCACGCTTAATCAATCATAAAAACTAATTCTTATTAACAGTAACTCTAATAGCCAGCTACATTCACCTCTCATCAAAAACCGATGAAAATCTATCGCACGGCGGAAACCAAAAACTAATCGTGTTGCAAATCGCCCCCCTAAGAAACATTTAAGAATTTAAACGTAATGATATCCTACTAGGTGCCGGGGTAGCTTAGATCAGGTAGTCGTTCAACCTAAAGCGCCGGGCTGTTAACCCGGTGGTCGCAGCCCTCTCCTCATCAAGGAAAGAGGGTGAAGGTTCGAGATGGGCTCATTCCCACGAAAATCCTGCCCCCGGCGCCACCATAGCACTTACCTCTTCTATCCATACAGGTATTATGTTTTAACGAAACTAAACGAGAACACAACATGAAATGCCATTAAAGAAGTCAACCTGGCACTACTTCTCTCGTGTTCTTCAAAGATCAGTGGTTGGTGCCTCGGCCGGGATTTGAATTCCCTTAGCATGCCTTTTTATGGCAGCTACCCGGGTCAAGGGGTCGACTGGGCTGAGGTGTAAACCACCCCATAAGCCCCTTATGCTCTCAGCATGTAAATTTGGCCGGGCTACACCACCGAGGCACCCGCACGAAATAAAACGAAAAGAGGGTTTAAAAGCTTTAGGGACATTTTCAGGGATTTAAGGTGATGGGCCCGCAGGGATTCTCGGCCTTTAAGCATTCGAACCCTGGACCAACAGGTTATGAGCCTGCCGCTCTACCTAGCTGAGCTACGGGCCCACCTTCATTAGTGTGTGGTTACATGAGCTTTAAATAAATTTTTTGCTTGGGCTGTTTATTTGTGTTTCTTACTGTTGTTCTACTACCTCTTCTATTTCTTGTGGTGTCAGTGTGCCTACGTCTATTACGTCGAGTTCTGTGCATTCTGCTTTTGTTTGTAGGATTTCCGATACGCTTGGTCGTGTTCTTCTTTTATCTCCTGTGACGAGTTCCTTGACGTAGAGTCCTCCTTGACATGTTACTACTAGTTCTATGGTCCGTGGATCTATTTGTTTGGCTTGGACTTGGTATACCTTTTTGAGCCTTGTTTTCATCGCTCTTCTGTGGGCTACTCTTCTTGGAGTTTTCTGTCTTATGGTTTGTCCTGTGAGCTGTTTTTCTAGTTGTTCGAGTTCTTGTGGTGTTACTTCCCTGTCTAGCTTAACGAGTGCCCTGTATGTTTTGGGAGCGAATTCTGATAGTGCTTTAAGTTGTCTCACATTTTCTTTTACTGCAAAGTGTAATGAGTGCACTTCTACTTTTCCTTGGGCGTACGCGTTTATCTTTTCCTCTAGGAGTTTTAGGTCTATGTTACGTTTTTTAGGGTTTTTTATTTCAACTATGAATGGTCTGCCTGTTCCGAGCATTCTTGCATCTATGTCCTCTCTTCCTGCTCCGTGGAATTTTCCTTCGTCTCCTCTTGTTTCTTCGAGCATCGGCGCGAGTATGAGTTCTTCAACTGATTCGGCGTACATTTTTCCGGTGCCGTTGCAACGTGGGCACCCCTCTCCCTTGCAGGCTCTGCAGGGCCATTTTGTTTGTGGTATTCCCCTCATGTGTTTGAGGTAGCGTCCTGCTATGTATAACGGATTTGAGTTAACTGTGACTTCTAGGTTTTCGAGGTTTACCACTGCGACCACATCGGGATTTTTGAAGTCAACTGGCTTTCCGGTCATGGCTGAAACCAGTTTTCCCACTTCTCTGTTAAATTCCGCCTTTATTGATTCCCCTGTGTCTATTTGATGTAACGCTTTGAGTTCGTCGTCCCTCTCTGTTAGACTTGTGGGAACGTGGCATCCTATGAGGAAGTTTCTGTAATCGTATTCTTTCAGTTTAGACACAACCTTCTCGGCTACTTCTTTTTTCTTTGACATGAGTCCGCTACATACGTAGCACCTCCTCGTCTCCTCCCCGATCTCTATTCCTTCTTTTTGTAGAGTTTCGATTGCCGGCTGGAACATGCCGTTGGTGGCAAGTACTTTAAGTATCCTTATTGCTTCCTCGGTGTTTTCTCTGAGCATGTACGATGCTGCCATTGTGAAGACTAGTTTTAGGGCGTGTCCCCTACTACTGTTATTTGACCCCATTCCTAGGAGTGCGAACTGTCTGCCTAGGCAGCTGTTGCATAGTGGAACCTTTTCGAGTATTTCAAGTGCCTTTATTAGGGGGTACATATTTCTTGTTCCTCCGCTATGTCCATTTGGTTGTTCAGGATGATTATAAGGTGGCTTGGATGCAGTCTCCCCCATGTTTTGACGAACACTATTCTTTCATGGTTTAATTCTTCCATATATTCACTTGGAGAAGTCAATGGAACAACAACCATTACCTCCTTTAAGTTTTTCACCTGTCGCAGGTCAACTCCGTCTTCACTAGGCATAAGGAATACAGCATCCGAGGGGAAAACCTCTTGAAGAGATTTAAACTCATTAACGTAAACTCCTCTCCAAGGCGTCTTGCTCCTCCTCTCGTTCAGCTTGATCAGAAGCATACAGATAGATCTTTCGTCGGGAGAAAGATATCTGACGCTTCTGCCATCGATTACGATGTCTCTTCTCTCCCCAAGGAGAACCAAGTGAACTTTGACATTCCTCCTTATGTCATGGGAGAGAAAGAGGGCTGCCCTGATACAGGAGCATAGCTCAGCTATCTCGTCACTTACCTCTCCGTGATCGACGTTCTTCTTTAAAAGCTTAGGAATGCCGTTCAGCACGATGTAGAAGTGCCTCATAGCTTATCCACTAACCTCTCCAGTTGCTCAGGTGTTACGCCACGTATGGGCATACCTTTTCCCCGCATCCTTCTTTTACCAAGCACCTTAACCATTTTCTTGGCTGCAAAATATTGGTCTATTAACTCTTTAACTTCCTTCGGCGTAGTACCAGACCCCCTAGCTATCCTGTTAATCCTCGACTTGTTAAGCACCTTAGGGTTTTCCAGCTCCTCTTTAGTCATAGACTGCATTATGACCTTCCACCTGTCAAGCTTGGCTTCAGCCACGTCTTTAAGTTCTTTTGGAACCTTGGATAACCCCATCAGTTCGAAGAGCTTACCTACCGGCCCCATTTTTCTAGCCTGCTCCATCCACTTGTAAAAATCTTTCAGCGTGAATCGCCCTGTGAGCAAGCTTAAAGCATCTTCCTTCTCGGGCTTGATCTCAGCTTCCCTTACCTTCTCGAGGAGAGCCCGTAAATCCCCCACTCCCAGAAGGCGTCCTACGAAGCCCACAGGGTCGAACGCCTCTATATCCTCAAGCTTCTCCCCTACGCCTATGAACTTTATAGGCGCACCTGTTGCAACGACCGCCGATAATGCTCCTCCTCCCCTAGCGGTCCCGTCGAGCTTAGTCACTATTATTGAACCTATATCCGTGGTTTCCTTGAACGCCCTAGCCTGAGCCATAGCTTGCTGCCCCAGCGTTCCATCAACGACGAGCATTATCTCGGTGGGATTAATTGCCTTGGCAATCTCCTTCATTTCCTCCATCAAGTCTGCTTCGTTTTTATGCCTGCCCGCAGTATCAACTATGACAACGTCATAGCCTTTCCCCCGGAAATACTCTATCCCCTTCTTAGCCACCTCAACACTGCTCTTGCCTTTAACATCCCCGTAAAAGGGGACGCCAGCCGCGTCGGCCAGCTGGCTGAGCTGCTCATACGCTCCCAAGCGGAAAGTGTCAGCACATACGAGCCCCGTCTTAAAACCACGTTTAGCCAAATATCTAGCCAGCTTTGCTGCCGTAGTCGTTTTACCAGACCCCTGTATTCCGACAAGCATTACGATGTTTAATTGCCCCGGCTTAATGTTTAAGCCGCGCGGCTTACTACCAAGAATTTTTGCAAGCTCGTCGTAAACGATCTTAACAATATGCTCCCTTCTGTTTACTCCCGGAGGAAGCTCCTCCTCAAGCGCCCGCTTCTCGATATTTTCTGAAAGACGAAGCACAAGTTCGACATTAACGTCAGAAGAAAGCAAAACACGCTGGATCTCCCTTACAAGCTCCCTGACAGCCTCCCTATCGGCAAGAGTTGAGTGGAGAAGCCTACTGATAGCATTCCTTAACCCCTCGCCTAACGCATCCAAAACCATCCAAGTCACCTTCAAAAAAAGTAAGTTAACTATTCAAAAAAGGAGAAGGATACAAGCTATTTAACTCTTTTCAGTTTTTCCCCCTTCAACCCTCTTCTGAATCAAAAACGACTTTTCACCGACGAAAGTTCACTAGACCACTAAGAGTTCTTTCCTTCCAACCATTAGTCCCTATGTTAGCCCTCAGCGAGGAGAGGGGAAGTAAAGAAAAAGTTAATATGTTTCGACTTGTGGAAAAATAACCAGGGGCCCCGGTAGCTCAGGGCTTCTCCTTTTTCTGGAGCAGCGGGCAACCGGTAGAGCGGCGGCCTCGTAAGCCGTAGGTCGCGGGTTCGAATCTCTGCGGAACACCCGCCCGGGGCTCCATTACATGACGAATCTGCGTAGAAAAATTGTTAACGCTGTTTAGTGGAGACCAACAAGTTCGGGGCTTTATTTTTTCAGGTGGAAACTTGTCAGAAAACTTAAGTATCTTTTTTTATTTTCTTTTTCTTAAAAAATTGGAGGATGGAAGTATCAAGAGTCTTAAGGATAAGCTTGAGAAGAAGGTCAAAGAAAAAGCTAAGGAGGCTATCAGTGATGTTGGCGGAAAGCTCGTTGGAGGTGGCTCTGACGAGGCTAAAGAAGTCGCCATAAGGCACTACAAGCTTTTAGAAAATGGTGATTATGAAGGTTGGCGTAGCACGTTACTACTCTGGCTTCAAGGTGTGGCTGGCCAGAGCGGTAGTAGCCCCAGCTTCTGGTGGTCGACTGGAAGAAAGTACGTTGACGAATTGGGTATCCGTTACGAGTATCTCAAAGAAGAGAAATTACCTTACCCGAATGCGAGAAAGTTCTTCTTTAAGAGGAAGAATCGGGATGGTAGCGACAGGGGGATGCCAGTACCGTGCCTCGTCAGGCTTGATGAAGATGGCGCTTGGAGAGTTGAACAGCCAAGCTACTAAAGACTTATTTTAAATATCTCTTCTCCTTTTTATGTGACCTACATCTCTTTTACTTCTATCCCCTCTTAGACCTGGGGTGACTACTTTGGAGTTGAGTGATTTAGGTGAGAGGAAGCTGATTGAACGTCTATTGTGCTTCGTGGACGACTCTTATAGCTCCTCTTCTTCGGGCGAGGATGCTGTGGCGGTTCAGCTGGGTGAAGTGACTCTGGTTTTTAGCTCGGATATGCTTGTTGCTAGGACAGATGTTCCTCCTGGAATGACTTGGAGGCAGGTTGGATGGAAGGTCGTAGCGATGAACCTAAGCGACTTGGCTGCTAAGGGAGCTGAGCCTATCGGAGGACTTTACGCCTTCGGCCTTCCAAAGTGGTTTAAAGTTGATGATGCCCTGGAAATTGCCAGCGGAATAAGGGAAGCGTCAAATATTTACGGGGCACGCTACTTTGGGGGAGACGTGAACGAGTCTGGTGAGGTTGTTGTGTCTGGGGCAGTGTTGGGCGTGACCGAGAGGTTCATACCGAGGAGTGGAGCTAAGTTGGGTGACGTTGTCACGGTAACTGGGCCGTTCGGCCTGACTGCAGCTGGGCTGAAAATTCTTCTAGAGGGACTAGAAGCGGGAAGCGGAAGAGACCGTTGCTTAAAATCAGTGTACCAACCCGAGCCGAGAATAAGGGAGGGCGTGGTCTTGGCTAAGGAAGGATACGCGTCATCATGCATCGATAGCAGCGATGGGCTGGCAGTCTCTCTTCACGAGTTAGCTAAAGCCAGCAATGTCGGCTTCGCCATAGACAACGTTCCAATTCCGCCTGAAGTTCTACTTTTTGCTCAAAAAAACGGGCTGGATCCATATGAACTTGCGTTCTATGGCGGCGAGGAATACGAGCTGGTTGTTACAATGCCGGAAGTAAAGTGGGGGGATGCCGCAAAAGCCGTGGAAAAAGTAGGTGGCTCCCTGCACAAAATAGGACGCGTGATCCAAGAAAAAGAGGTAAAATTTAAGCATCCTGAGGAAGGCTGGGTCAAAATCAGTTGTAGAGGATATGAGCATTTCACGCGCCAGTAAGCATTAGGGGATGTGGCGGTCCCGCCGGGATTTTCAGTCCCGCCCTAAATGGTGGAACTCTTGAACCCGGGAACTCCGGCTTAGAAGGCTTGCGCCCATCGGTCGGCGCCCTTTCAGTTTTTCCTCTCCTGGCTAGGCGACGGGACCACCACTCAAACGGTATTTCTCTGCGAGTTTTTTATATCTTATGCTTTTAGGCGTCTTGTCGCCTTGAGCTTCACTCTCCAAAGCTGTTCAAATGGTATACATTAAACATTTTTGTAGGGTTGCGGCCGCAACGAGTGCTATGAGAATTAAGAAGTTTCGGTTCAACGCCCCTAATTGAACCCCACTGCAAAGCTGTTTTACATCCTCTGTTTATGGCTTAGCTGGCGAAGCCCTTTTGTCAAACTCGTTTCAAATCTTTTTCGCATGGACTTTGCTAAATAGCTTCGGGTAGAAAACTGGTTAATGCGGTAACTTCTATAATGAAAGCTGCACGTCGTTGGCGACATGGAACTATATCACGTACTTAACCTAAAATGTATTTTTCCGCACTTGTATGCCCTTCAAGTTTGCCCCCTTAGCTTCCTGAAACACTCTCATTTTCTAGGATTCCGTTCCTTCCTTTAAAACTGTAGACTACTAGAGCAGAACATCATTATCGGATGGTTAACTGGCCGCTACCTGCCCCTCCATCAACATGCCTTCAAGGGCTTTCGCCGCCAACGGTAAAGGACGACGCGTTAGAAGTTAAGCCCTCTAACCCCCATGAAGCAGTGCGAATCCCGACTACCCCCGCAACTCGATAGGCACTTAACAAAAGTCATCATCAAGATAACAACAACATGTGACGTTTTCCGGAACCACAAAATTTTAAAAATATAAAAAGAGGGATCTTTAAAGGCTTCACTGTTTGAATTAACTTTACTTGCGTGGGCATTGAAGCCTCAGTATCTTTTCGTATCTTTTTTCCTTGACTATGTGTCCTGCTATATCGAAGCATTTATTGGCTTTCTGTAGAATTACGCTGTCGCTTGTGAGCGCTATTTCTCCCGTGCTTATCACGGCGTTATCGGTTTGACTCGCCGTCAAGCTGTCCCCTTCTATTCCATGGTTTCTCATGAGTTGCCTTGTCGCTCCAGCTAGTTCCCCGCTTTTGCTCACCGGTTTGTCGAAGAATATTAAGACTCTTCTCGGCTGAATTTTTCTCAGCTCGTCTAAGAGAATTTTTAGCGCATTCATCGTGAGGAAAGCTATTTTATAATTTCCATGTACCCCCGATATGTCCCTTACATATTCATCGTCTCCCTCTATGAGAAGCTGATTTCTGAGCATTGTTTCGAGTACTATCAGCACATTGTAACCGTCCACAGCGAGAATGCTTCCTTTAAGTTTCTCGAAAGAGACGGTTTTTTTCCTTCTTTCCTCTGCTTCTCTACTGCTAAAGACTCCTCTTAAGAGTATTAGTTTATGTGTTTTGTCAAGACGGTGGTGGCTTACGACAAAGTTAAGAGCACTTTCACGAGGGTACCCTCTCTCAAGAAGATACCTAAACTCTTCAGCTGCTTTCTCCAGCTTTTCCACGTCTAATTCATGCAACTCGGTGCCTCGCATACAGCTTCAAAGCTTTTATTTCACCCTTCGGTAGCTTATCTCATATTTCTACCCGTAGGGAAGATTTTTAGATTTTTTCGTTTTAGATTTATCAGCAACATAATGAACGGGGGCGTGCTTTTCTCTTTGACCGTCTCGAAGGAGGAACTTAAAAAGAGCTTCGGCAGGGATAAGTACGAAGTTGAGCTTTTCAGGCAAGAAGGCTTCACTAGAAAAAAGTGCGAAGCGTGTGGCGACTACTTTTGGACGTTGAACCCTGACCGGAGGGACTGTGGCGACACGAAGTGCGTCGGAGGATACCTTTTCCTAGGAAGGAAAATAAGCGGGGGCTGGGACTTTCATGAATCCATAGAAAATTGGTGCAGGTTTTTCGAGGAGAGAGGGCACAAGAGAATAAAGGCCTATCCCGTCGTCGCTAGGTGGAGAGATGACATAGCCTTCACTATAGCTTCCATAGCGGACTTCCAGCCCTACGTGGTAGAAGGTGTCATCAAGCCCCCAGCAAACCCATTGGTCGTCCCGCAGCCATGCATAAGGTTCGGGGGTAAAGGCTTTTGCGACGTGGATAACGTCGGCAGGACAGGAAGACACCTTTCCCTTTTCGTTATGGGGGGGCAACACGCATTCAAGTATGACGGGGAAGGTTACTGGATGGACAGGTGCATAGAGCTTAATTTCGAATTCTTGACGAAAGTTCTTGGGCTTAGAAAGGAGGAGGTCACTTATAAGGAGGATGTTTGGAGCGGTGGTGGAACGTTTGGCCCCTCGCTTGAAGCCTTCGGGAAGGGGCTTGAAATAGTGAATAACGTTTTCATGCAGTATGCGTTTAATCCAGATGGAGGGTGGAGGGAACTCAAAATAAAGGTGATAGATGTAGGTTGGGGAGTGGAAAGAATAGGATGGTTCACGCAGGGAACACCAACCGTTTACGAGGCAGCATTCGGCCCCGTCCTTGACTGGTTGAAAAGGGAGACCGGGATAAGTGTTGACGAAGGTTTGCTCATTAAATATTTCGCGTTTGCCGGGGTCTTTGATGCAAGCGAAATGCAGAACTTTGAGAAAGTAACGCGTGAAGCCGCCTCTAAGCTGAACGTCGACGCTGAGGATCTTAGAAAGCAACTGGCTCCCCTCGAGGCGCTCTATGCTATAGCCGACCACACGCGTACCCTAGTCTTCGCAGCGGCAGACGGCGGCATTCCGTCAAACGTCGGTGGAGGCTACAATCTCCGTGTAATTCTTAGGAGAGCTTTGAGCTTGGACAAGTTGCACGGTTTCGAAATAGACTTCATAGAACTTTTCCACAGGCAAATAGAGTACTTTAAGAAGAGCTACCCACACTTGGAAGTCGTAGCCGAAATAATAGACGACATATTCATGGTTGAAAAGGAAAGGTACACGCAGACAATAGCCAGAGGCCGCATGCAGATTGAGCGTCTACTGAAAAGGGGGAAACCACCAGACCTTGAAACCCTAGTTAAGCTCTACGAGTCCAATGGAATTACTCCCGAAATGGTTCAGGAAATAGGAGAAGAAATGGGGGTTAAAGTCGACGTTCCCAACAGCTTCTACTTAGAACTGGGTGGAAGGCAGGAAGCGAGGGAAAAAGGTGCTGCAACTATAAGCATGGTTGAAGAGGGCCTTCCGCCGACATATCCTTTATACTACGATAAACCCTATGATTCAGAGTTCACCGGAAATATTGTAGCTATAACTGGTTCCTACGTTGTTCTAGACAGAACTTTGTTTTATCCTACTGGAGGAGGGCAGCTTTACGACGTTGGCAGCCTCAACGGTGAAATGGTTGTCAAGGTTGAAAAAGTTGGAAACACCATTCTTCATCAGGTAAGTAACCCTGCCGTGTTCCATGTAGGGCAGGAAGTTAAAGGACGGCTGAACTGGGAGAGACGGATTGCCCTTATGAGGCATCATACTGCAACCCACATACTCAACGGTGCTGCTAGAAAAGTTCTCGGCCCTCACGTGTGGCAAGCTGGAGCTGAGAAAAGAGCTGACGAAGCACGACTGGACATAACCCACTATAAGCCCCTAAGCAGAGAAGATGTCATGAAAATAGAGGAACTGGCAAACAGGGTCGTGATGGAAAACCGTCGAGTGAAAAAGTATGTTATGCCTAGAGATGAAGCTGAAGCTAAGTTCGGATTTACAATATACCAGGGAGGAGCTGTTCCCGGAGGTGAACTTAGAATAGTCGACATTGAAGGGTGGGACGTGGAAGCATGTGGGGGAATACACGTTGATCGTACCGGGGAAGTAGGCCCCATCAAGATAGTGAAGGTTGAAAGAATACAGGATGGTGTTGTGAGGCTTGAGTTTAAGGCAGGAGAAGCTGCGCTCCGCTACGTACAGGACATGGATAGGGTGTTAAGTGACGTCGCATCGGTCTTTAAGGTTTCAAGAGAAGGCGTTTTAGACGCTGCTGAAAGGTTCTTCGAGGAGTGGAAGGAGCGGGGAAAAGAGATCGAAAAACTCAAAGAGTACTTGGCTGAAAGGGAAGCTGAGCGTCTTCTTGAAAAAGGCGTAACTGTAAACGGGTGCATTGCTGTTGTAGGGCGTGTGGACGCTGACAGAGAAACGCTCGTCAAGATAGCAGACTCAATAGTTGGAAAAGAAGCGAAAGCCGCAGTCATCCTTCTAGGGAAGAGCGGAAAAGTGGAGATTGTCGGGATGAAGGGGGACGCCGTAGACATCGATATCTCAGAAATAGTCAGAGATGTTGCGAGTGTAGTAGGCGGTGCTGGTGGTGGAAAGGGAAAAATCGCTATGGGCGGTGGAGATCGCGTAGAGAAAATAGACGAGGCAACAGAAAAAGCACGTGAATTACTCATCAAAACCCTAAGAGGATAAAGAGATTTTGAGAGAAGTTCTGCTTACCTCGCCATTAATAGACTATTTTTTTGTCGGATATTGCTCTCTCGAACCCACTACCAGTTCGATACTGCCTCCTAACGCTCTTGACCTTATGCGACCAAGTATTCATACAAAGAGTCATGTGTGCCGGAGACTTAATCTGAATTCCTGCATTCACGAACTCCCTAAGTAGCTAATAGTGCGTCTCCGAGGAAAGAGGCTCTAGCCATCTATCAGTTTTTCTCTTTAGACTGCTGATACAGCGAAGTTACCCTTTAACCGAAAAGGGCACCTAGCCCCTCTAACGCTTCCTCCTCTTTTTTCTCTTCCTTCTTCTTTTCCTCCTTCTCTTTAGTTGTTGCTGTTGCTTCGGATTGTGGTGTTACAGGTGTTACTGCCATAGGAATCGGTGCTGCGCTCTTTATTGCCTCATCTATGTTCACTTCCCCTAAGGCGGCGACCAGTGCTTTTACTCTCACCTCGTCAGGTGTAACTCCCGCTGCAGAGAGGATCTTTTTTATGTTTTCCTCATTTATGCTTTTTCCAGCACGGTGAAGGAGCATTGCAGCATATACGTATTCCATTTTTGTTTCACCTCTTTACCAGTCATAAGTTTTAGAACTATTTTTAAAGGTTTCACATTTTTAACCAAATAAACTTTCTAAGCCTCCGACCTCCTCTTCAACTTCCTTCTTCTTTTTTTCTTCAACTTTTTCCTCTTTCTTCTCGGAAGCGGCCTGCTGGATCACAGCCTGAACTTTGAGGACGCTTTCTGGTATAGCGTCGGGTTTCTTGCTTGCTATGGCCATAGCTAGGCTCATCGCTCTGCTTTCGGCGAGCCTTAAAATGTGCGGTAATGTTTCGATGACGGGCAAAGCGGCGTTTATGGCGAGGTTGAAAGCCTCCACATGCGCTTTCTGGAGTATTGATGGCATAGTTTCTGGGATAGTTATTTGGGCTGATATGGCGAGGTTGAAAGCCTCCACATGCGCCCTTTTAATTTCCTCAGAGAATTCTTGAGGGTTAATTTTTAAGTCCTTCTCTGAAATCACTACTCCCTCGTCGTAAGCTGCAGACAGGGATAATCCAACTTCCAACGGCTCTATTCCTAGCCTTCTAAGCACGTCTGCAAGAGGTTTTGAGACGAGCTCTCCTGCCTTTGCCACACGAGTGTCCTTAGTAATCCATATGGTGCCCGACTCCACTCTCGTGGGTAGCCCCACGCTTCCAAGTTCACTTATTACTGGCCCTGGAGGGAGACCAGTGTTCCCTGCTGGAACAACTATGTCTATGGGCGTAACTGTCTCAGGCTTAACGGGTGCCCTACTCTTGTTCTTCTCAAGTATCAGGTTAAGCTTAAAAGGATTCATGTTAGTTAAAATGAGGGCTATTGGACCCTTGATATACTCTTCAAGTTTTTTCATTTCTTTTTTACTGCCAGCAAGCTTCTCTATTGCCTTCATCACCAAAGTGTTTTTCTCCACTTTTATTAAGGCCTGTCCTCTCAGCCTGTCTCTTAGCTCTTGGAGTTGCTTAGCCCCTATACCCTCAATCTTGGCGAGACTTATTACTTTATAAGACTCCATAAGGCGTCGGATTTCCTCAACTTTTCTTACCTTATACTCCGGAACAGGTCTTCCTCTGGCAGTCAGCTCAGCTTGCACTTTCCCTCACCTCTTGCCTCTCATGTATGGTACCTTGACGGGCGATCCCATTGTCGTCTTCAAGTAAATTGACTTGATGTTATTAGGTCCCCGCTCAAGCTTCTCCTCGAGGAATGATATTACCGCATTTATGTTTTCGGCCAGCTTTTCCTCATCCATACCTCTAATACCGACCTTAGCGTGGAGGCAGGGGTTATCTCTTATTCTTAGCTTAATAGTCTTTTTGTAATTCTCAATTACTGACTTTAAATCCACATTTGGAGGGATAGGCTTGGGCATCTTTCCCCTAGGGCCTAAGATGGCACCGAGAACTCGCCCCACAAGAGGCATAAGATCGACTGTGGCGACGAAAAAATCAAATGCTTTGGCCAGTTTCCTTATAGCTTTTTTATTTCCTGTTAAACTCTGAAGCTCATCTTTGTCTAATATCTTTACTTCAAGCTCCTTGGCCTTTACAGCGGTCTCCCCTGAAGCAATAACACAAATTCGTGGTTCCTTTCCAATGTTGTATGGAAGGACTAACTCTGTGTTTATGCGGTTCTCGGGCTTTTTAAGGTCAACATCCTTAAGGTTAACTGCTATCTCCACTGACTCTGTGAACTTCCTCTTCTTAGAAGATTCATCAATTTTTTTCAATATCTTAATTAACTCCTTTTTATCAACCGGCATGGAAACTCCCTCAACATCAACCCTGACTTAAAGAAAGGTTTTCACTCCTCAGATAATAGATCGCTATATTTTCCTTCCAATACCTCTTTTTGAACTTCACGTGGATCCTTGCCTTCCACCGTAACCCCCATAGAGACACATGTCCCAAGGATGGTTCTTACGGCTCCGGCTAAAGTCTTAGCCGACAATTGGACACGCTTCATCTTGGCTATTTCGACTATGTCTTTAATCGAAATGTCGCCTGTAACTTCTTTTTTAGGACTTCCTGTAGCCCGCTCCTTGCCTATCTTACTCAGAATAAGGGCAGATACGGGCGGAACACCCACTTCTACTTCAAATGACTTATCGTCGGTGTTAACTGTTATCTTCACTGGAACTTTAAGACCCCTAAACTTGGCTGTTAGCTCATTTATTTTTTGAACTACTTGATAAAGGTTAACCCCTGTAGGTCCTAAAGCTGGACCTATGGGAGGACCAGCCGTCGCTTTTCCTCCTTCAACAAGAGCCTCAATGGTAACTTTGCCCAAACCCGTTCACCTTCTTAATGAGCCCTTATTGGAAGCCGGTGAAAAAGTGTCATCTTCATGATGATTGAGAAAGGACAAGAGTCCAATTGTTTAAAAACTTTTTGCGATAAATGACTGTCATCCGGAACATTCCCACACTTCACTCTATTAACTTTAATTTACTTACCGGTCGCTATTGGCGTTGCGGCCCCCTTCCTTATAAGGGCGATGGCGTTTTCCTTAGGGAGCGTAGCTACGTCTTCCGCCTTAAATGGACCATAGGTCTGCAAGTCTGCTCCAACGATTTCCGGCAAGTCTACGAGTATACGTACAACCAAGAAGCCGTCTTCTTCTAGCGCTTCCAGTTCGTCCTCCTCTATTGCCAATAACCTTTTGAGAGAACTATGGACGTTTCTTTCCCTTTGAGTTAATGTCTCGATGTTGAAGGGGGCATCGGCCATAATGTTCAAGATTATTTTTTCCAATCTTAATTCCATCAGGTCCATTATCATAAACTTCGCTCGCTCCCTCTTTACTCCAACCAGTTCAGCCACTTCCCCCTCCAATTTTTCTAATTGCTTGAGGTATCTTGCCGCGTTCTCAAAGAAATCTTCACCCAGCGGCTGAAGAGCGGCCTCCTTTTGCTCTGCGAGCCACGCTCCGCGAATCTCTTTATACATTCCTAACCCCCCAATATATCACTTCAAGTACGCGACGCCTTTACATAATAATAGAACTGCCGCTGAGAGGGGTAGTTCCACATCTTCATCTTTGAATGGGCCAAATTCCTCTTCCCCAACTCTGAACTTAGGGGACTCATCCACGTGGACGGTAACTTCCCCCTTAAATACTAATGCGTGTTTAAATGGGTCGAAGGACGAGAGCTCTCCAAGCTGTATGGGGCAAACTTTAAAGCCCGTTTTCCCGTGCAAGGATGTAGGAAGCCTTATTAGCCTTCTAACATCCGCCGTCACGGGTTCATCGATTCTTCCTCCGACTTTCTCAACAGCAAGCTTCGCTATGTACTCCCAAATATCTATTCCAATGCCTCTCACAGGATCCCATACTCCCGCCCTCAATGAATCAGCCACCCTATCTTTATCTCTCAGTAAACCTCGTAAAGCGTTTCTCATTTTTCTTTCCTGAGGAATGTTTCTTTCATCCATCAGCAATACGGTTTTAATTACTCCTCTAGCCAGTCTCCCCCTCCATCCATCCTCATCGGTCCGTGGTCCTTTTAAGATCTTGCTTCTCCCTTCACGCGCCTCAATAAGCCCATGATAACGTGGCTCAAGACCCACGCCCTTTATGTAATCCACTATCTCACGCCTTGCGTTCTGGTCTAGGTCTAGCAGCGCCTTTGTAGTCACGTGAACATGGTATCCTCTATGCCCTGAGAAAACTACTCTTAATTCATCTGTGCCAATGCCAAAATCAGCCATTAAGAAG
>Ga0105158_1000527_pt1 | contig 16323 bp, 15 predicted proteins | sample LHCtaG_FD_81567 | JGI IMG/M metagenome (GOLD analysis project Ga0105158, IMG submission 81567) | Hot spring microbial communities from Little Hot Creek, USA to study Microbial Dark Matter (Phase II) - LHC4sed_matched | ecosystem: Environmental > Aquatic > Thermal springs > Hot (42-90C) >...
AGTTCTCTCTTGTCTATCGGGCAACCGTATAAGTATGCGTCGACATTAACGTATTCATTTAAGCCGAAAGCCTTCCCAGACCTCACGTACTCCGGCATAGGGTATACTGTGCGCTCCACCTCTCCTTCTGGAGTAACGTTCTTAATCGCGTTCAACCCGCCTGAGGTCGCGCATGCCCCTGCTGCAACCAGGAACCTTGAAACACGCCTCACCTTCTTCACCATGGTCGCCTCCTCCTCGTTGGTGACAGCGCCCTCAATGATAGCAACATCCAAGGGTTCCTCCGGAAAATCATCATCAGTAACCATCCTGAAGTATTTTATTTCGACATGTTTCAAAATTTCCAGCAAACTCTCTTCTAAGTGCACCAGCACCATTTGACACCCTGAACACGACGCTAGTTTGAAAATCCCTATTTTCAATTTATCAACCATCTTTAAACACCTCACTCAATAACATCCGGGAGGAGGCCTATCTCCTCCAGGTTGAAGACCGGGCCGTCTTTGCAAACATACTTGTAACCTATCTGACAGTGTCCACACTTCCCTATTCCGCACTTCATCCTCCTCTCTAGGGATAAGAAGATCTCGGAAGGGTAGAAGCCCATTCTAAGCAGCAGCTGTGCAGTAAACTTCATCATTATCTCAGGCCCGCAGACGAATATTGTCGTGTAACGCATCCTCGGCTTCACGTATTTCAATAGCTCAGTCACAACACCGACATCATGCTCCCATCGTACGCCTGGGGGAACATAATCCACTGTCAAGTAGAGACGCGTGTTCGGAATGTTCCTCCAAGATTCAAACTCGTAAGTATATATCATGTCGCTAGGCGTCCTAGCCCCGTAGAGTATGTCGACAGAACCGTAGAGATCCCTGTGTTTAGCAATGTAGTGTATAACTGGCCTCAATGGAGCGAGGCCCATTCCCCCACCTATCAGTATAAGGTCGTTTCCCACAATCTTCTCAAGAGGCCAGGGCTTGCCATAGGGCCCTCTGACTCCAAGCGTTTCCCCAGGTTTCACGTTGAAGAGCGCGGTAGTAACCCTGCCCACTTTCCTAACAGTGTTTTCGAAAACATTCTTCTCCTCCGGACTAGAGCAGATTGAGAACGCTGACTCTCCGACGCCGAAATAGGAGATTATGTCGAACTGCCCTGGTCTAAACCTTAATGCTTCACCGTTCACCATTCTGAGCCTGAACGTCTTTGTTATCGGGTTTTCGTCTCTAACGTCTATCACCTTCGCGAAAACAGGCACGTAAGGGTTTTCAGACATGCTGCTCACAGCGTCTCACCCCTCAACCTAGCGACTATATTCGTTATATCTATTTTGGCTGGACACTGCTCTACGCATCTCCCGCAGCCCACGCATCCTAGAGAACCATACTGGTTCAGCCAGTAGTTCATCTTATGGTTTACGAATTGCCTTATCCTGGCTGACAAATCCCTCCTAAAGTTCCCGCCTAAAGCCACTTCAGCATACTCCCAGAGTAGGCAACCGTCCCATGTCCTTGTCCTTAAAACACTGCCTGAGTCAAGCTCAGGCTCATCTACAACGTTGAAGCAGAAGCAGGTTGGGCAAACCATGTTGCAGGAACCGCATCCAGTACATTTTTCCGCAAGCTCGTTCCAAATCGGGTTGTACAATGCTCCCGTCATCACTCTCTGGATGCCAGCGGTGTTAACATGCCTCCTTATCATCCCCTTCACCCTTCTTATGGAGTCATCTTTCTCCATGAAGTCTGTGCTAGAAGCCTTGGGCATGTAGAAGTCTTCTATTAGCTCAGCTCCCTTTCTCGAACCGACTTCCATAAGAAACCTGTCCCCTAAATCGGTCAGAAGCAGGTCGAAGCCCTCTTCCAAAGAGGGGCCTGTTCCGAAAGACGTGCAGAAACAGTATTCGTCAGCATTTTTACAGTTTAAAGCAATTACTATAAGATTATTCCTTCTAGCCTCGAAATAAGGGTCCTTGGGGCGATCCATGTATACTCTCTCTAAAAGGTTCATAGCGTTCACGTCACATGAATGAACTCCAAGCACCACGGTCTTAGCATTGGGATCGGGAAGCACTTCCTCAATCTTCCCATCTCTAATTCTCAGCATTACTTCCCTCGGAGGTATGAGGAGGGTTTTGAGAGGAGGCATAGTAGTCCTGATGTAATCCAGAGAGATATCCTCAACCCTTCCATCTTCGATCTTCCTGAAAGAGCTTCGAGCGTTTACTTTTACAGGTGCGAAAAGGCTGTAGCCTTTGGCCAGTATGTGTCTGGAAAAATGGGGAAGCTCCTCCCTCTTTAATACGAACGACATTCTAGCCTCTAATGCTTTCATCGTCTTTTTTATAAACCTTCCTTTTCATCATACAACGCAAAATGCATTAGTAGTGCCCACGCATAAAGCTAGACTGCTTTTAGACGCAAGAGTGGAAAAAGCAAACTCTTAAATATTATTAACCTGCGGGTTTTGGAGGCTGAGAAATGCCGAATAGTGGGGCTCGGCAGATCGGTTTGAAAACGGATAGGCGTTTAATGCTTCTCGAAGCAGCCATTAAGCAGCATAATTACAGGAAGGATGCTCTGCTCGAAATACTTCACACAGCCCAAGAGCTCTACGGATATTTAGATAGAGATCTCCTAATGCATATTTCTAGAACTCTACGCCTTCCGCCGAGCCACGTCTACGGTGTAGCAACCTTCTACAATCTTTTCAAGCTGAAGAAGCCGGGCGCTCACGTTGTCACGGTCTGCATGGGTACAGCATGCTACGTTAAGGGTGCTGAAGCAATTGTTTCAGCAATAGAGAAAGAGTTCAATCTCAAGAGGGGAGGTACAACAGAAGACGGTAAGCTATCCCTTTTCGTAACCAGATGTATAGGGGCTTGTGCAATGGCGCCCAACGCCATCGTAGACGGGGAAACCATTGGAAAGGCTACGCCGGAAGAAGTTTTGGAAAGGATTAAGGCTGTTCTGGAGGCTGAGAAGGTTGAAGCCAGATGAGTTACGCAGCCTAGCCCAGAAAGAGTCTGAGCTCAGAAAGTCCTATCGTTACAGGATAAACGCTTGCTGTTCAAGCGGCTGCATGCCTTTCGGAGCCCTTAGAGTGCTAAGTGCTTTCAAGGATGCTGTTAAAGAGTTTGGAGTGGAGGAAGAATGTTACGTAGCCAGGACGGGGTGCATAGGAACATGCTCTATAGCTCCCGCAGTCCTAGTGGAGCCGGGCGATTACCTCTACCAGAACGTTACTCCTGAGAAGGCCAGGGAGATAGTTAAGGAGCATATTGTTAACGGCAGGCCTGTTAAAAGCATGCTCTACAGTAACGAAGCATATTTCAAGAAGCAGCTTAGAATAGTTTTGAGGAACGCTGGGAAAATAGACCCTTTGAGAATAGAGGACTATATTGCTGTAGGCGGGTACTACGCTTTGCTCAAGGCCCTTACCAGAATGACTCCGGAGGGTGTGATAGAAGAGGTTGCTTTAAGCGGGTTGAAGGGGAGGGGCGGCGCAGGCTTCTTAACAGGGTTGAAATGGAGGTATGTTGCAAGAGCCCCGGGGTCGCCTAAGTATGTGATAGCTAATCTAGACGAGGGGGACCCGGGTGTTTTCGCAAACCGTACTCTTGCTGAAGCCGACCCTCATGCGATAATAGAAGGAATGGCAATAGCTGCTTACGCTGTGGGTGCGAGCAAGGGCTACATCTACGTGCGTAGTGAATACCCTCTAGCAGTAGAGACTTTGAAGAAGGCTATTGAAGCAGCAAGGTCTATAGGCTTTCTTGGAGAAAAGATTTTCGAAACATCATTCAGCTTCGATATTGAGCTGAGGCTTGGGGCAGGGGCGTTCGTAGCAGGAGAGGAAACAGCCATACTTGCCTCCATAGAGGGGCGTAGAGCAATGCCCAGGCCCAGGCCCCCGTACCCTGCGCAGTCAGGCCTCTGGGGCAAGCCTACGCTGATAAACAATGTTGAAACGCTTGCAAACGTTCCAGTCATATTGCTGAAGGGCAGCGAGTGGTTCGCAAGCATTGGCTCAAAGAATTGCACTGGAACGAAGTGCTTCTCCCTCACCGGTAAGGTTAACAACCCGGGTTTAATCGAAGTCCCAATGGGGATAACCCTCAGAGAGGTCGTTTTCGAAATAGGAGGCGGCGTCCAGCCGGGGAGGCGTTTCAAAGCTGTTCAAGTCGGCGGGCCCTCAGGGGGCTTCTTGCCCGAGCAGCTCCTAGACCTTCCTATAGACTATGATTCCCTGACTAAAGCGGGAGCGATAATGGGCTCGGGTGGGATAGTTGTTCTCGATGACGCTTCGTGCATGGTTGACACAGCAAAGTTCTTCACCGAGTTCTGCGTAGACGAGTCGTGCGGCAAGTGTACGCCCTGCAGAGTAGGCCTCTACAAGCTCTACAAGATCCTCGACGGGTTTACGCGTGGAGAGGGCAGCGTAGAGGACCTTGAGAAAGTAGAGGACCTCTGCATGTTTATTAGGGACACTAGCTTATGCGGCTTGGGTCAGACAGCGCCGAACCCGACTCTGACGACACTGAAATACTTCAGGGACGAGTATGTTGCGCACATCGTTGAGAAGAAATGTCCTGCAGGAAAATGCTTCAATGATGGAGGTGGGATAGTTGAGTAAGACGGTAGAGCTCACGATAGACGGGAAGAAGATTGTTGCTAAAGAGGGCGACACCATACTTAAAGTTGCTAGAGAGAACGGCATATATATTCCTGCACTATGCTATCTTGAGGGAGTATCCTCCTTCGGGGGCTGCAGGGTGTGCGTAGTCGAGCTAAAGGGCTCGCCGAGAGTATTCGCATCATGCGTGACACCGGTTGCAGAAGGTATGGATGTTGTTACGGATTCTGAAAAACTAAGACGCTACAGGAAGTGGGCTATAGAGCTGTTGCTCGCCGAGAGGCCTCATGTATGCTCTGTTTGCGTAGCCAACGGGAGCTGCGAGCTGCAGCAGCTTGCGACAGAGCTTGGAGTCGACCACTTGAGAGTTGATAGAGAGTGGACTGATTACGAGGTTGATCTCACTCATGAAAGATTCGCATATGACCCTAATAGGTGCGTATTGTGTACTCGTTGCATAAGGGTTTGCGATGAGGTTGAAGGAGTGCATACGTTAGACCTCATGCTCCGAGGCAAGAGTTCCAAGGTGATTTTCGACCTTGACGACAAGTGGGGATTCTCAGAATCGTGCACTTCGTGCGGGAAATGCTCCTCAGCATGCCCGGTTGGCGCGCTCTACGTGAAGGGCAAGCCTCTCTCAGAGTCTAAGAAGAAGGAGCTTGTCTCATTCGTCGTGAACAGGAGGGGTGAGAAGACGATTGGCTAAGGTTAGGCTTGCAACAGTCTGGCTCAGCGGTTGCTCAGGATGCCACATGTCCTTCCTAGACCAGGATGAGAAGATACTTGAGCTGGCTGAAAAAGTGGAACTTGTCTACAGTCCTCTTGCAGACATCAAGGATTTTCCTGAAAACGTTGACATCACGCTTGTCGAAGGCGCTGTTGCAAACGAGGAGCAGCTTGAGCTCTTAAAGAAGATTAGAAGCTGCACGAGGATACTCGTAGCCCTTGGAGACTGTGCTGTAAACGGAAACGTTACAGCATTAAGAAACGTTCTGAAGAGCGGTCGTGAAGACGTTCTTAACAGGGCATATGTTGAAAACGCTACGTTTAATCAGAAGATTCCAACCCAAGTGCCTAGGCTCCTAGAAAGAGTTCTTGCCCTTAACGAGGTTGTTAGAGTCGACCTATATGTGCCGGGCTGCCCGCCGCCAGCCAGCTTAATAAACTATGTTCTAAACGAGCTTTTAGAAGGTAGAACTCCTGTTTTAGAAAACAGGTTCAAATACGGGTAGGAGGTTTAAAAAATGGTTAAGGAGGTAATTGTAAACCCCGTTACGAGAATAGAGGGACATGCGAAGATAACGATCCACCTTGATGAAAAAGGGTCTGTCAGGGAGGCGCGTTTCCACGTCACTGACTTCAGGGGATTCGAGAAGTTCTGCGAAGGCAGGCCCTTCTACGAGATGCCTGGAATAACCTCTAGGTCGTGCGGCATATGTCCGGTAAGCCACCTGCTTGCCTCGGCAAAGGCTTGCGACGACCTGCTTGCAGTAAGCATACCTCGCACAGCAGAGCTTCTGCGAAGACTCATGCACATGGGGCAAATAATACAGTCCCACGCGCTCAGCTTCTTCTACTTGTCCTCACCAGACTTCCTCCTCGGCATGGATTCAGAACCTTCTAAGAGAAATATACTTGGCCTTGCTGAAAAACATCCTGAGGTTGCCAAGCAGGGGGTATGGCTTAGGAAGTTTGGGCAAAGCATAATTGAAAACCTGTCTGGGAGGAGAATACATTCGAGCGACTGGGTTGTCCCTGGAGGGGTTGGAAAACCGCTTTCGAGAGAAGCAGCTGATAAAATGCTTGCAGACTTGCCGAAGGCTCTTGAAACAGCTTTGAGCGCTGTAGAACTCTTCAAGAAAATAATGAATAGTCTCAAGGACGAGATGAAGGATTTCGGAGACTTCCCCACATACTACATGGGTCTTGTGACTAAGGATGGTGGTCTCGAGCACTACGACGGTAAGATAAGGATAATGAGCCCAGACGGGAGGATATTCGCGGACCAGCTTGATCCCTCTAAATACTTCGAATACATTGGAGAGACTGTTGAAGACTGGTCCTATATGAAGTTCCCATATTTAAAATCCGTAGGCTACCCGGATGGAGCATACAGAGTCGGACCGCTTGCAAGGCTCAACATCGCCTCGCGTTGCGGAACAAGTATTGCAGACGACCTCTTGAAAGAGTTCAAGAAGCTTGGGAGAAACGGCGTTGTTCAGAACACGTTCATGTATCACTACGCACGTTTGATCGAAATAGTTTTTTGCATAGAAAAAGTTAAGGAGATTCTGGAAGACCCTGATGTCTTCGGAACAAATATTCAAGCAAAGGCTTCTTTAAACAAAAGAGAGGGCGTGGGAGTGGCTGAAGCACCGAGAGGAACACTAATCCATCACTATAAGGTTGATGAACAAGGAAGGATAAGCTGGGTCAACCTAATAATCGCGACGGTAAACAATAACATTGCTTTTAACAAGGCTGTGACGCAAGTAGCTAAGAAATACGTTGATGGTAAGAGGCTCAGCGAGGGAATGCTAAACAGGGTTGAAGCGGTTGTGCGCGCTCTAGACCCGTGTCTCAGCTGCGCAACGCATGCGATGGGAGAGATGCCGATTATAATGCAGCTCTATGACCACAACGGTAATCTATTGAATGAAATCGCTCGCGGTTAAAAAATAGATTTTAAATATATTTAACTTAGGCCATTTCATTATTAAAACATACTTCTAACGGCTTTTTCAACCATTAAAACTAGTTCCAAAAGACTTATATATTAATCTCTAGAATTCTATTAACGACGGGGAGTTGTCAGTTAAAAAAGAGGATGAAGAGTATAAACAGGCGGCTAAAGTGTTTAAGGCACTTGCAGACCCTACTCGGCTAAGAATACTCTCAATAATAGAGAGCGAGAGCATGATGATAACGGGAATAGTCGAGAAGTTCAATCTTTCTCAGCCAACCGTCTCATACCATATTAGGATTCTCGAGAACGCCGGCTTAGTTAAGACGGTTAAGAAGGGCAGGGAGGTCTATTGCTCCCTAGTTAAGAAGGGTGTTTTAAAGAAGGCTTTAGAATTCTCGAAATGGGTTAAGGGTGTTGAGTAAAGGATCGTAATAAGGGCCGCCTAGCAAGCCTGCTCGTAAATATTTTATCTCAGGAGTGTTCTCCCGAATACAGTGTGGCAGGGTTGAGGATAGAGCCATTATGCTCCGACTCGATGGGTGTGAGAAGCATGGCGACGCTAGTCGAGACGAGAGACCTCAGGCTGATGATCGACCCGGCTGCTGCCGTCGCACCCCGTAGATACGGTCTCCCACCCCACCCTAGGGAGCTTGAGCTCCTCGAAAAGTTCTGGGGGAAAATAGCTTCAGCGGCAGAGGATTGTGAAGTCATAGTCGTAACCCACTACCATTACGACCACCATAGTTCAACAAGGTTCCTCGAGGAGATCTACCGTGGGAGAATAGTGATAGTCAAGGATCCTGAGAACATGATAAACTTCAGCCAGAGGATGAGGGCAAGAGTATTCTTAGAGAAAATTAAGCCCATTGCTGCTCAAATCGCTACTGCAGACGGAAAAGAGTACTTATTCGGCAGGACAAGCCTCGAATTCTCCAACCCTGTTCCTCACGGCCCCGATGATCACTTGGGCTACGTCGTCGAGCTTAGGGTCAAGGATTCTTCGCAGAGCTTCCTCTTCACAAGCGATGTGCAAGGGTTCCCACTTGATTCTCAAGCCAGATTCATACTAGACAAAAAGCCCAACACGATTTTCTTAGATGGACCATCCACATACATGCTTGGCTCTAGTACGAATATACTTAATATGCTTAAAGCAAGCATTAGGAATATTGTGGGAATAATGAGGGAAATATCTCCCTCAAAAATAATTTTAGACCATCACTTATTACGAGATCTAGACTGGAAGAAATATTTTGAGCACGTTTTCGAAGAAGCTGAAAGGCTTGATGTGGATTTAAGCACTGCCGCAGAATACCTAGGCAAGAGCATCAACCAGCTTGAAGCTTCGAGAGCAAATCTCTTCTCAAGTGGAGTAAAATAACTACTATTTTTCTGATTAAACACTTATAAAGGTAAATGCTTCAACCTATTGTGGTGGTAAGCATGTTTAGAGCAAAAAAGATTGGTATCAATATCATAGTAGCAACGCTTCTAATGCTCCTGTTCACAAACCTATTGACGAGCAATGTATCAGCACAAGTCCCTCCAAAGGGACCATGGGTTGATGAAATTGACTTCTTTGTTGAAGAGGATGAGGCTAAAGTTGTAGACATGCTTATGAAGAACGAGATGCAAGTGTACTTCAGAGATATAACTGACCCAGAGCTTTTCAGCCGAATAAAAGCTTCGCCAAGCCTCTGGTATGTAACATCCTACGGGCTTTACTTTGAAATAACATTCAATCCAGTGGGACCTGAATTCAAAAACGGAAAGCTAAACCCGTTCTCCGTTCCCCGCATAAGGGAAGCAGTGAACTGGATTATTGACAGGAGATACATATGTGACGAGATAATGGCTGGAATGGCGGTACCAAAGTACACGACTCTTACACCCGCCTTCCCAGACTACGCTAGGTATGCAGACACTGTTTTAGAGATCGAGGAGGAGTACAGCTACAACTTCGAGAAGGCGAAGACAGTAGTCAATGAGGAAATGACTAAGCTAGGTGCGGAGATGAGAGATGGCAAGTGGTACTATAAGGATGAGCCCGTTACATTGATATTCCTTATTAGGATAGAGGATCAGAGAAAGGGGATAGGTGACTACGTGTCTTCCCAGCTTGAGAAACTAGGCTTTACTGTAGACAGACAGTATAAGAGGAGTAGAGAGGCCGCTCCGATATGGATAGGAAGCGACCCGGCAGATGGCCTATGGCACCTGTATACTGGAGGATGGATTACGACGGTTGTCTCCAGGGACGAATCAGATAACTTCGGCTACTTCTACACGTCAAGAGGCCGGAGTGATCCGCTGTGGCAAGCATATAAGCCTGATCCGGAGTTTGACTCAGTTGCCGGTAAGCTCTGGAACAGGGAATTTACCAGTATTCAAGAGAGGAATGAGTTGATGGTAAAAGCGTTAAAGCTTTCGATGAAGGATTCTGTGAGGGTGTGGCTAGTAAGTCAGGTTGCACCTTGGCCTGCTAGGAAAGAGATTTCACTAACATACGACTTGGCAGCTGGCTTCTCAGGCGCTAGGCTGTGGCCTTACACAATCAGATACACTGATAAAGTCGGAGGATCTGTTAAGATCGCTTCTTCAGACATGTTCATTGACCCTGTGAACCCGGTTGGTGGAAGCAACTGGATATATGACTCCATGTATTACAGAGCAACCTCCGACCCAGCAGTAATGCCTGATCCCTTCACTGGCTTATATTGGCCTCAGAGACTCAAGAAAGCCGAAGTTTATGTTTTAAACGGCCTGCCGGTAGGTGTTACTCTCGATTGGGTTTCATTAAGCTTTGTCGATAACATTGCTGTACCTACTGACGCATGGTACGGCTGGGATGCTGAAAAACAGGAGATAGTTTATGCACCTGCCGGAACAACCGCTAAGACGAAGACTGTCGTTTACTACGATGACAACTTGTTCAACATGAAGGCGCATGACGGTAGCAAACTATCGTTGGCAGACATTGTTTTCGCATACATACTTACTTTCGACAGAGCTGATCCCAAGAGCCCTGTATACGATGAATCCGCCGTCCCCGCTTTCGAAGCCTTTAGAGAATACTTTAAAGGGTTCAAAATCGTGAGCGAGAATCCTTTGGTCATAGAATACTATTCTGATGCTGTGTATTTAGACGCTGAATGGATTGCGGCAACAGCCGCAAGCGCCTTTTTCGTCGATTATGCATATGTACCAGGACTCTGGCACACTATTGCAATCGGTTGGCTGGCTGAGGCAAACAATGAATTATGTTTCACAATGGATAAGGCTGACACGCTTAAAGTAGAATGGACAAGCTACATAGCTGGTCCATCGCTTCCCATACTTAAGAAATACTTGGACCAAGCCATTTCACAGAAATTCATCCCGTATGAAAATGTGATGAAGAATTATGTCAGCGAAAACGAAGCTTTAGAGAGGTACAACAATCTTAAGAATTGGTATAACGCTAAGGGCCACTTCCTTGTCGGCATAGGACCGTTCTACATAGATAGAGTTGACACAACTGCAAGGATAGTCGTGTTGAAGGCATTCAGAGAATTTCCGGACGATGCTGATAAATGGTTAATGTTTTCCAGACCGGCAATACCGGAGGTTGGATTGGCTTCAATACCTGCAATCACGCCTGGTTCACCTGCTGAAATCCCTGTTTCAATAACGTTCGCAGGAGAACCCTATGCAGTAGATGATATTCAATACGTGAAGTACATCATTAAGAGCCCAGTTTCAACTCTAGTAGGCGAGGCAGAACCCATTAAGGATGGCGAGTGGAGAATCAAGCTTACTGCTGAAGACACTTCGAAACTAACCTCTGATGAGATGCCTGTGACCACAGTAAGTGTAACCGCCATAGCTGTGTCTAAACTAGTAGGAATGCCTATATCTGCAAAGGGAACAACTATCGCTATAGGTATAACTGGATACGTCGCCAGTGAACTGGCTAAAACCAAGGCAGACTATGAGGCTAAAATATCTAGCTTGCAGTCAACCATTAATGAATTAAAAGCCTCAGTCGACTCTCTAAACAGCACTGTAAACATGGTGATGGCAATCGCTATCGTAGCCATAGTAATCGCTGTAGTTGCACTAGCGCTACCATTTATAATCAAAAAGAAGTAACCGCTATCTTTTTATTCTCCTTTTTTCTCATTTATGGCCATAATGAAGACTTCATTTATGAGACATATGCTTAAGCGGGGGATACTTATTCTCTTCTCAGCAATGGTTGCTGTTTACGCTACTGTTCTGATTGCAAACATGGGAGGATATGTGGACCAAATAATTAAGAGTGAGATATACATGACAGTCTCTCAGAGCGTACGTCAGAATCCCGCCTTTAGGTATTTAAATGAAACCCAGTACAAGAAGCTGGTTGAAGAGATTTATAATAATGAGCTGAGAAGACTGGGTTTTGACAAACCGTTCATATACAGGAGCTTCAACTACTGGAAGGATGCTTTGACTTTGGATCTAGGTAGAGCATTGTTTTTAAGCAGTGAAAGCGGTTCCAGGAGCGTCCGTCTTATTATTGCGGAGAGGCTACCACATACCATTCTATTGTTCACAACAATGAACATCATACTTTTCTTTATAGGCTTAGTCGGAGGGTTGGCTCTCTCGAGGAAGTATGGCAGCGTCTTAGACAGGGTCGTCACTATGCTTGTGCCACTCTCATCATTACCCGGATGGTTCTACGGAATATTCATGATACTCATATTCGCTTCATTCTTTGGGATACTGCCATATGGCGGCATGGTTGATGTGCCTCCTCCATCTGACAAATTCGAATATGCATTAAGCGTTTTAAAACATATGGTCTTACCAATTTTATCCTGGCTCATAGCCTACTCATTCTTCTATATTTACTCTAGGAGAACCTTCTTTTTAATGTTTTCAAGTGAAGATCATGTTGATTTTGCCAAGGCTAAAGGTTTGCCCGAATCCATTATTCAGAGAAGATACGTTCTCAGGACAGTATTGCCGTATATTATAACAGATTTTTCACTAATGCTGATCAGCTCTTGGATGGGTGCAATTGTAACTGAAACAGTGTTTTCTTGGCCCGGTATAGGTAGTTTGCTATACGCCGCTACTAACGCGTTGGACGGACCTGTAATAGTTGGGCTCGTAGTGATATATGCATACTTGTTAGCCATAACGAATTTCATACTGGAATCTCTATATGGGATTCTAGACCCGCGGATTAGGACTGAAGGTGGGGAAATTGGAATCGCGTAAAATTAGGGAAACGTTTAAGCAGCTGTTTACATACAAATCGGCTTTAATTGGATTACTAATCATATTGGGATTGATAATTGTATCGATATATACTATTATTGCTTTACCCTACGATACAGCTGTCGAACTCTGGAGGGCCGGTGAGAAATACTGGCTGGATAATCCGCGTAATGCACTGCCCTCTTGGGCAAACATTTTTTCATCTAAAAAACTACCAGAGACAATAACCTTAACCAGCGAGAAGCCTAAGACAGGAGTCTCAAAAGCAATAATTCCTGCAATAGGGAAAGTTAGTGTGATTAGAATCGAGTTTTCATTCAACTACGAGTATGATGATTTTCCAAGTGAGCTGAATCTATTCTTCAAAGCAAAATTTAATACTTCATCACCGCATTTAACAATACACTGGGTTAAACCGAACGGTGAAGACATTGTTCTAAAAACATTATCAATATCCCAAGAGGAGAACTACTATATATCTGTGGACCATCGGTTAGCTAACGAACTTAAAAACCGTATTTCGCAGAAATTAAACAAGTCTATAGAATATGATATACCTGTTTTAGCATCCCTGTTCGCAGTTGAAGATAATAGTATAGTAAACCCCGATACTGTTAAAGTCATGAAGGGCATTTATAAATTATGGATAGAGGGGGTAATTTTCGAAACAGACGCGGATCTTGATGCAAAGCTAAATGTTTACGGTAAGGTTTACGGCTGGGCTGGAACAGACCACTTGAGAAGGGACATTGGGATTGCCCTTCTCTGGGGTGCTCCGGTTGCATTGGCATTCGGTGTAACAGCGTCGCTTTTAATAGCTTTTTCAAACATTATTCTTGCTGCTATCAGTGCATGGTTCAGAAGATACATAGATAGTTTCATACAGAGGATTACAGAGATTTTTATGACGTTACCATTTTTGCCGACGATGATAATGATAGCCACCTTTTTCAGACCGACTCTCCTTAACCTACTGCTGGCCGTTATTGCATTAAGCATTTTTAGTGCCAGTATTAAAACATACAGAGCTGTATTCTTGCAAGTAAGGGAATTTCCATATGTCGAGGCTGCTAAAGCCTATGGTGCTGGAAACTTTAGAATCATACTTCAATATTTGATACCAAAAGTTTTACCTACGCTGATTCCTTCAATAGTTCTTTCGGTTCCAGACTTCGTGTTCTTAGAGGCTGTATTATCCCTATTAGGAGTGGGCGACCCGTTAATACCTACATGGGGTAAAATAGTTGAAGATGCGTTTAGGTATGGAGCGCTCTATAAGGGTTTATACTATTGGGTCTTAGAACCCTCTTTAATGCTCGCGATTACATCTATGGGTTTCGCCCTGTTAGGCTTCACCCTCGACAAAATATTCAACCCGAAGCTTAAGGAGATGTAGTGAAATGAGTGATAAACACCTTAATGTTAAGAATTTCGTGATGTACTACAGGACTACGAGGGGGGAGGTTAAAGCAGTCGACAATGTGTCGTTCAACTTGGATAAAGGAGAGACTGTTGCAGTAATAGGAGAATCTGGGTGTGGAAAGAGCTCGCTAGCTAAATCGCTTATAAGAGTATTGCCTAGAAACGTGTCGGTGTATAGAGGTACTGTGTTATTGGACGGTTTAAACCTGATGGAGCTTAATGAGAAGGCTTTCGAGAAGGAAATAAGATGGGTCAAGATAACGTATATTCCTCAGGCGGCTTTAAATTCTTTAAACGATGTTCTTAAGATAGGAGACCAGATGATTGAACCCCTCGTCGTAAAAAACAAAGCAAGCAGGGGTGAGGCCCTAGAAATAGCTGCAAAAACGTTGAAAAGCCTCGGAGTAAGTGAGGAATTCTTGTATCGCTATCCCTTCGAGTTGAGCGGCGGAATGAGGCAGAGAGTCATAATAGCAATGTCCCTTATGGTTAAGCCGGAGCTAATGCTTCTTGACGAACCCACATCCTCTCTAGACGTTTTGACGCAAGCAAACATTATGAATCTGATGAAGAAGATTAAGAAGGAGTATAAACCAAGCATGATTTTCATAACTCATGACGTAAGCCTTTCCAGCGAGTTAGCCGACAAGGTTGCGGTAATGTATGCTGGACAAATCGTCGAGTTCAATAATGCAGAAAAGTTTTACAAGGACCCTGTTCACCCATACTCTCGAAAACTCATGGAAAGCATCCCCACGCTTAGGACAGATAAAAAGCTTGACTACATACCCGGTTCTCCACCGAGTCTCCTGAATCCTCCTAAAGGATGCAGATTTAGGGACAGATGTCCATGGAGATTCGAAAAATGCGTTGAAGACCCTCCCATAACTTTTTTGGAGAAAGATTTCTACGTGAGATGTTGGCTTAGTGTTAGGGGTTAGTAACATGAGTGAAGCGTTGTTGAATGTTGAGGGATTAAAGAAGTATTTTCCAGTTAGAAAAGGGTTTTTCAGCCGGGTTTACATAAAAGCAGTAGATGGGGTAGATCTAAAACTAGGAAAAGGAGAAGCAATATCGATAGTTGGCGAAAGCGGATGTGGAAAAACCACGCTGGGTAAAACTATACTCAGGCTGTATGAGCCGACTGCCGGGAAAATATTTTTCGACGGCAAAGACATAACGCACTCAAAGTCTAAAGAGTTAAAATGGTATAGAAGAGAAACAGGGCTTGTTCAACAAGATCCTTTTGGCGCATTACCGCCATTCATGACGGTAAGAAAGATACTGGATGAACCACTAGTGATTCACGGCGTTAAAGACGCTAAGGAGAGGAGAGAAAAGATTTATAAGGTTTTAGAGCAGGTCAGACTTACGCCTGTTGAAGACTTCATCGGAAAATATCCACATATGCTTAGCGGAGGACAGCAGCAAAGACTTGTTATCGCCAGAGCAATCATTCTTGAACCGAAGCTAATAATTGCAGACGAACCGGTTTCAATGTTGGACGCTTCTGTAAGAATAGAAATATTGAAACTTTTACAGGATCTTCAGAGAAAATACGAGTTAAGCATAATTTACATCACACATGATATTTCGACAACAAGATACTTTTCTGAAAAGATTTTCATCATGTATGCTGCTCATGTTATTGAATACGCAGATACTAGAGAGATTTTGAGAAATCCACTGCATCCTTATACTAAAGCATTGTTAAACGTGATACCTGACCCAGACCCCTCAAATCGTTTTATCATTAAAGATGTGCCTCCAGGAGAACCGCCGGATTTAATTAACCCGCCCTCGGGATGCCGTTTCAATCCTAGGTGTCCAAACTTCATGAAAGGATTATGCGATGTCAAGGAACCGCCTTTCTTAGAAGTTGACAGGAACCATTATGCAAAGTGTTGGCTCTATGATAAAGCTTAATGAGCCACGCGTTGAAATAACGCTTGGAGTTTTCCTAATGATGCTAAGTTTTATTCTTTCATTCCTCGTAGCAATTGACGTTATAGTTTTCGATAGCTCACTGACGATAGCTTTCTGTTTTTTCGTATATGCACTTTCACTCATAGGATTAGTTCTGGGATTTCACGGGGTACATGAGCTCGTAATTATGCGGCGTAAAAAAGAAGGAGAAAAATAATCGCCGGCCTTTTATCAAATCGAATTGAGAAAAAGCCGTCGATTTTGTTTTAATCGGCTGAGGCATAACTTTATATCTAACCTTTTTCAGAATACTTAGTTTCAGTTTGATAGAAGTCAAAGGCGTTAAAATATATTGGCTTGGGCACGCCGGCTTCAGGATAGTCGGCGAGGGGAAAACGATCTATGTA
>Ga0105158_1000528_pt1 | contig 16318 bp, 19 predicted proteins | sample LHCtaG_FD_81567 | JGI IMG/M metagenome (GOLD analysis project Ga0105158, IMG submission 81567) | Hot spring microbial communities from Little Hot Creek, USA to study Microbial Dark Matter (Phase II) - LHC4sed_matched | ecosystem: Environmental > Aquatic > Thermal springs > Hot (42-90C) >...
ATGTAGGCTTAAGAGGTTATTGTCAAGTGCAGCCAAATACGTCTTGCTTTTTAAATTTTCCGATTGTTAAGTTGGGACGTGGCAACTTAACTTCACCTCCTTAGGTGGTTGTAGTATAGGGTGAATGGTTTTATTGTTTTGGTTCCAGCATGCTATTGACCTTCTATATCTTTCGCTTTTGTTAATTGGGTTTTATATTGTTGAAGAATATTTTAGCTTGAATGAGGAGTATACGGATTCTATTAGGCTTCTATCTCCGAAAGGACCCCGCATTATATGGTAGGCCCAGCTCCTCCAGGACTGCTTGAGCCATGGAGCATTATCAACTATGAACGTCGGCTTACCATCGCAGTAATTTAAGGCTTCACGCATAAGCTGGTCTGAGGCAAGGGCATTCCTTGAGGGGCAAACACTCATATCTCGTTTCTATCAACGTCTAATGCTGCGTAAACCCAATACTCTAACCCATTAACTTTAGCGCATTTCTCATCTAAGGCTATAAGCCTCCTAACAAAAGGCTTAACATTAACCTTCTCACCAAACTTCCTAACCCACCTCCAAACAGCTGTCTCAGAAACCCTATGAACCTCGGAAAGAACCCAAGCAGCCCTCCTAAGACTAGAAATAGAATGCTAAGCCCAAAATCTTAAGCTCCAATGAACCCTACTCCCCTCAAAAACACCTCAACCAAAGACCTAATACCCAACATAAGAGAAACTCAAACCTGGAAAACATATAAACCTTAAGTTGCCACGTCCGAAAAAATAAACAAAGAACTAAAATAATAGTTGGACACGCCCTGGGTGCATATAGCGCCAATCATGCCAACGTTAAACCACAAGCCGTAAATCAGAAGTTTTCCCTCCCATATGCCGACATAAGAGATCGATTGTCCATCTTTAACCATTACACGTAAATTCTCCAGATTGTTTGTGTTTAATAAAAGTGGGAAAAGTTCGTCTATTATAGGAGAAAGACCCACTGGCACCAAGAATATTTCGCTAACTAGACTTATTATCTTTGGTAGCTCTCCAAGCTTGGCTGCTCTTAGGCCCTCCAACAAGTAAATGGTTCCCCGCTATGCAAAGTTTCTTTAAGATGTATTTATAGCGGGAAGACTGCTGCAGCTATTACCGTCGTCCAAAGTCCATCTTTATGTCCCTCAGCCGACTGGCATATGTGTGTTGTTTTGAAGATTTTTCCACTGGCTTTATACACTTTTTTCCGCTCGTCCCAGGCCTTCTCCGGATCAAACTCTATTCCGAGAGTTGTAGCAAGCATTGTTGCAGCCAGATCCTCTGCGTATTCGCCAGCTTTCTTTGCGGTTTCGCCAAAGGAATGGTGTTCAGATAAGTAGCCGTAGCCATCATTATCCTTTGGTATAGCTAATCCAATAGCTGCAGCAATTAGACGATTAGGCTCATTGGTTTCATTTCTAGCCATAACAACATATGTTATTTGACCGGGCTTTAGAAGACTAAGCCCTTCTTCTCTCGAGATTATTTTACAGCCAGGTGGAAAGATGCTTGAAATACAGACCAGGTTACATCTTTCTATTCCAGCGTCCCTCAAGGCTAACTCGTAAGAGATTAACTTGTCTTTATGTATACCCACGCCTTTTGTAAAGAACATTTTTGTCGGTACCATGTTCATCTCTATAACCATGAAAATCATTGAATAGAATTGCCTTATTAAAAATTTTTCCCTCTAAAAAAGCGAATAGAGCGCCTTTATACTAAAAAAGAAGGCAGAAACGGTTTTCATCAGAAGGTGTTTTAAACAAGTTTGAATGAGAGAAACTTCATCATCCCATACCCCAGCCTCCTAAGCCCTCCAAGCAGTTACTTAAGATCCATACCTTCTAGACACCTTACGCCACCTACAGCCGGTAGCAACAACGAATACCGTTAATCAACGACCTATCATCGCTTGAAGCTCTCCTAACCCCTCCCAAGCTTAAGCGGAAGAAAATCTGAGATGACATCCCACTCAACATCAGTCAGCTCATGAAACCCCATAAATGGACGTGGCAAATTAGTATATAAAGGCTTTATACGTTAAGTTGCCAGGTCTAAAATAAGCGACAGAAGACTTAAATATTTTGAAACCACCTCAGAGAGAGTTAAAACTTTGAGAAGTTTTCTGGGAAAACTTAAAGAGGGACCGATGTTTAAAAATCGATTTAGAAATTAGCAGAGTGGCTCTAAAATGAAGAGCAATATTTCCTATATAGACTTAAGTTTCTTTGCCCACGCGACGGAGGACCAAGAAAAAGTTCTTAAGGCTGTTCGGAACCTTTTTCCTCCAAAATATATCGACAGAATATCGTTTAGTAAAAGTAGGTTAAAGGGGGAATATGGCAATCCAATAATATTTTTTAAGGTTCAAATAAGGGAACCTGAAATAGCTGAATCATTATTGCTTAACATATCGTCAAATCTTCCAGCGGTAGACAAAGAGGATTTATTTAGTCACCTAGATCTTCACCTAGATGGGGGCAGTTTATATATTAGACTCAATAAGCAAGAGGCTTATAGGGGAAATTTTAGGCTCTATACAGCTGACCCCATACGGATTCGCGTAAGATTTAAGTTGTCAAACGTTGAGGAAATTAAAAAAGTCTGCCAGACAATAGGGCTTCTACCATGAAGAAGATATTTGTGGATCTTCATTTACATCCATCAATTGATCAGATAGATAATGTAAGATGCCTGTTGAGAAGATCTGCGGATCTGGGATACAATGCTGTTGGATTGGTTTTCCCCCCAAATGTAGATAATGAGAGAATACAAGTTTTACGGAAAGAGTGCTTAAATATAGGTTTAGATTTGATTACAAGAGTTAACTTGCTACCCAAGAATGCTAAGGATTTACTGAGGCTTTTAGGTAAACTTAGATGGAAGTTTGAAATTATAGCCGTAGAGTGCGCTAGTAGAGAAGTTGCTATCCAAGCAGCAAAAGACTGGAGGGTTGATCTGCTATTATTTGCTCCAGAGAACCCGAGAAAGCACTTTTTCGGCCCCTCTGAAGCTAAGCTCGCCTCTGAGAAAAGTGCAGCCTTAGAAGTTAATATGGCCTCACTGATCTATCTTAGTGGTTCATCCAGAATAAACCTTATGGGAGCTTTAAGAAAAGAGGTCCTTATAGCTAGGAAATACGGCGTTCCAATAATCTTGTCAAGCGGAGCAAGTAGTCCGTGGATGCTTAGAAGGCCCGAAGATTACGCTTTCCTCGCTTATCTAATAGGCTTAGACCTTCATACAGCTAGACAAGCAATTTCAGATAATCCGAGAAATATAATTGAACGTAACAGAAGGAAACTAAGCGAGAATTATATTTATCCAGGGGTTTACGTTATTAGGAGGGGTAGAGACTGTTAGAGAGAGCTAGGCGACGCTATATACTGGCGAAAATTGAGGCAAAAAGTTTTCCGAAGAAAGAAGAATTCGAGAGCGCTTTATGGTATAATATTACCCGGTTATTTGGCGAGTATGGTGCCAGCCAAACAAATTTATCAATTATTGAATATAATAAAAATATGGGGTATAGTGTAATTCGCTGCGCCCATACGGTTCTCCCTCTCATTCGGGCAGCAATGGTTTCAGTAACCAAAATCGGTGGTGAAGAGGCAACGATACATGTCCTTTTAGTCTCGGGTTCCCTAAAGGCTTTAAAAAGAAAGATGCAAAATATTCTTAAAATTGAGGATAAGAAAGAATTATGTCGGTAATTAGGCGGTTCCCGGAGATTGTTAGAGCTAAAAAGAATGTGGTGTTGAGTAGAGAGAACTCTATGAACTTTATGCTATTATACACCCTTGCCAGGATGGGTGCTCGTCATAGAGCAGTAAAGGCTTCAACAACTCTACTAGCCGAGAAAATTGGGGTATCCCAACAAAGCGTATCAAGATACCTAATGAATCTTGAAAGAAGGGGTCTTATAGAACGAGACACTAGTAGAAGAGGGAGCTTAATCAGAATTTCCAAAACTGGAGAGGATCTACTTAAAGAAGTTTACCTTAATTTAAGTGCGATCTTCGAGGAAAAACATTCAATCACTATCTTCGGGGAGGTTTTCAGTGGGCTTGGGGAGGGAGCCTACTATGTATCTCAAGAAGCATATAGGAGACAATTTATGGAAAAGCTGGGCTTTGACCCATACCCCGGAACCTTAAATGTTAGGATAACTGATATTGAGGGTATAAGGCTGAGAGCTGAGCTAGATGCTTATCCAGGCATAGAGATTGAGGGCTTTAAAAATAAGAATAGAACATATGGCCCTGTCAAATGTTTCCACTCAACAATTAATGATGGCGAGAGGGGAGCTGTTGTTCTCGCGTTAAGAAGCCACTATGGAAAAGACACCGTGGAGATTATAGCGCCAGTATGCCTTCGAGATAAACTGGGACTAAAGGATGGGGACAAAGTTAAGGTAGAAATCTTCCTCCGCAAGTAAATTATTTTTTGAGCAGCTGTACGAGTCGTCTACCCTTTGTTAACGAGGATACTAATATTAATCCAGTTATCTCCATCTTCATTAAAGCTTTGTTTAATTCATTAAAACTCAAGTCCTTGTAGCTGGAGGTAGCCTTTAGCGCCTCAAGTAGCTCAACGTCTGTGAGCGAACCCTTTTTTTCTAACATTTCAATTATAGCGATGTAGAGGGGCTGAACCTTCCATGTTTTTGCAGTCATTCTTCACTCCACTCATAGCTTATGTTCACATATGTAGGAGAATTTAAGTCAAAAGGTTTAAGTTATTAGTGGAGGAGCAGCCCTCTGCATTCTCTTAAATTGTTGACCCCAATTTTTATACCAGTTTTCCATGTCCGGCGTTATGCTGGGGCCAACTCTCTTCATGGCTTCTTGGAAATCCATCATTGTAACTTCTTTAACGCTTATATTGCGTCTTAAAGCTATCATTGCTGCCTCACGGCATAGGGCTTCAAGATCGGCACCAGAGTAGCCTTTAGTCATATTGGCTAGCAGCTTTAAATCAACGTCTTTAGCTAAAGGCATATCTTTCGCATGTATTTTAAGTATTGATAATCTACCCTCTTCGTTTGGCGGCGGAACATATATTAGTCTATCAAACCTGCCGGGGCGCAGAATTGCGGGGTCAATAAGGTCTGGTCTATTTGTCGCCGCTAATATGACTATATCCTCAAGAGTTTGTATTCCGTCAAGCTCTGTTAGTAGCTGACTTATAACTCTCTCTGTTACTCCACTATCACCGTAACCTAACCCTCTCCTTGGAATGAGTGAGTCGATTTCGTCAAAGAAAACTACTACAGGCGCGGACATCCGAGCTTTCCTAAAAACCTCTCTTATAGCCTTCTCTGACTCCCCAACCCATTTAGATAGAACCTCAGGGCCCTTAATGCTTATGAAATTTGCCTCACTTTCAGTAGCAACCGCCTTAGCTAAAAGTGTCTTACCGCAGCCAGGTGGACCGTAGAGTAGAATGCCTTTAGGCGGCTTAATTCCCATCCTCTTGAATATTTCTGGACTCTTAATTGGCCACTCAACGGCCTCTCTAAGCTCCTGCTTGACCTCCTCTAGATCACCTATATCATCCCAGTGAACTGCTGGAATCTCTATAGCAACCTCTCTGAGCGCAGTCGGCGTTATCTCCTTAAAGGCGTTAAGGAAGTCCTCCATTTTAACCTCCATCCTTTCAAGAACCTCTGTTGGAATCCTCTCCTGCTCTAAATCTATTTCAGGTAAGTATCTTCGAAGAGCTTTCATGGCGGCCTCCCTACATAGAGCAGCTAGGTCGGCTCCTGTAAAACCATGGGTCATCTCAGCTAGTTTCTTTAGATCGACATCTTCAGCTAACGGCATGCCCCTTGTATGGATTAGAAGTATTTCGTATCTGCCCTGCTTATCAGGTATACCTATCTCTATCTCCCGGTCAAATCTACCAGGTCTCCTAAGCGCCGGGTCCAAGGCATTAGGCCTATTTGTCGCACCTATAACTATAACATTGCCTCTCTCAGCTAAACCATCCATTAACGCGAGCAGCTGTGCAACAACTCGGCGTTCAACTTCTCCAGTAACTTCCTCCCTTTTAGGCGCAATGGCATCTATCTCATCAATGAATATTATGCTTGGGGCATTCTGCTGAGCTTGCTGGAAGATCTCTCGAAGCCTAGCCTCGGACTCACCATAGAATTTATTCATTATCTCTGGGCCATTTATCGAAATGAAGTACGCGTCTGACTCGTTAGCAACTGCCTTAGCAAGCAAAGTCTTGCCGCAACCCGGTGGACCGTGAAGTAATACGCCTTTAGGCGGATCTATTCCAAGCCTTTGAAATATTTCTGGGTGTCTAAGCGGAAGCTCCACCATCTCTCTTATACGCTGGATTTGCTCCTTTAATCCACCAATATCTTCATAGGTGACTCTGGCCACACCCTTGACTTCTGGAACAGGTTCTGGAAGAATCTGTAAATGCGTGTCATAAGTTAATCTAACAATGCCATGAGGTCTGGTCTTCGTAACAACAAATTGAACAGGATGGCCAAGCATCATAACGAGAGTTGTATCTCCCTCGACAAAAGTTCTCTCTAAAAGCCTATTCTTCACAAAATTTACGAAATCTTCATCAACATTAAGGCGCATATCTACTGGCGCAAGAGTAACGCCTACGGCGTCTGTAACTTCAGCTTTCTTAACAAGAACATATTCATTTATTGATACGCCAGCATTTTTACGCGTTATCCCATCTATCCTTATTATTCCTTTACTCTGATCCTCTGCGTAAGCTGGCCAAGCTATTGCCGAAGTCTTTCTCTTACCTATTATTTCAATTACGTCGCCTGCTGAGACACCTATCTTCTCCATTGTCTTTTGATCTATTCTAGCTATGCCTCTATAGACATCTCTTTGCTTGGCGTCGCCCACCCTGAGCTGCACTTCATTTACCATCAGCGTACACCTCGCCACTCTAAAACAACTTTAATGTTAATCAACTTATGAAAAGGATCTTCTTGGATATAAACATGGTGCATAGAGGCGTTATATTCTTCTCACCATCACTGTTTGTATGTCACTTACTTCACTTATTCCCTGAATACTTCTTTCGATTTCGTCTAAGCCCCCAGCCTGATCCTCTGGGAGCACGATGTGAGCTATCAATGCAACTAAGCCGAAGGCTATGGGTTCTTCCTCAAACTTATAGATTGAAGCGTATCTCGGCAGGGAACCCTTAATTTTCTCTTTTAAAGCATCTAAGTTCATGTTTACGTCCGCTGGGAATATCTTTAATGAGACTACGACTCTAGCCAACTGTAGCCCTCCATAATAATGCTCATTAAATAGTATTCGAGATATTTTAAAATTGCGCTATTGCATAATCTAAGATAAGCCTCTCATCTGGGAAAATGAGTATGAACTTAGAAGAAGTGGAGATAGCGATTATAGGCGCAGGCCCCTCTGGATTAATCGCGGCTCGTGAGGCCTCACTTAGAGGGGTAAATGTAGTTGTTTTAGAGGAGCATGAGAAAATAGGATTACCCTGCCATTGTGCAGGTCTCTTGAGCATTAAAGGATTAAGGGAAATCAATGTTCCATGTGAGGGAACCTATAGGTTAAGCATGGTTAAAGGAGCACGTTTTTTCTCGCCATCACGGTTATCGTTTACAGTTGAATGGCAAGAACCCATTGCATGTGTAGTTAATCGCCGCCTCTTCGACGCATATCTAGCTGAGGAGGCCTCCAAGGGAGGTTCATTAATAAAATTAAATTCGAAGGTTAACCGAGCTAAACGGGATGGCGATAAATGGATTCTAACTATAAATAGTGGGAATTCATTGAAAGCAAAGATGCTTATAGATGCTGAGGGAGCAGTACCAAGAATACCAAACATGGTTGGATTAAAAACTCATGATGGTAAGAGGCTTCTCAGGGGGTTGCAGATAGATTTATCAGGGGTTAAAGCTGACTCGGAGTACGTTGAGGTTCACTTAAATAACAATCTTACGCCGGGATTTTTTGCTTGGGTTATACCATTAAATGATGAGACCGTTAGAATTGGACTCGCATGTAGGGAACCTAATATAAAAGTTAGGCTGCTAAAGTTTATAAAAGAAAGATTTGGTGCAGAGGGGGATAAATTAAAAGTTCTCAAATATTACTCTGGATTAATTATTACTTGTGGTCCAATCAAGCAGACCTACAATGATGGCATACTTGTTGTCGGCGACTCCGCTGGGCAGGTTAAACCCATAACTGGTGGCGGCGTCATATTTGGCGGAATCTGCGCATCAATAGCGGGGGAAATTGCATCTAAAGCCATAATAAACAATAAAATTGGAAAGAACTTTCTCAAAAATTATGAACTCAAATGGAGGTCTAAAATCGGCAGAGAAATCGAAGCAGCTCTTCTAGTCAGAAGAATTTTAAACAGGCTTTCAAATAAGGACTTAGATAAAATCTTTTCAACAATTATTAGGGAAGAAATTTACGAGGACATTATAAGAAGTGGTGATATAGATTTTCATGCAGCTACAATCGTAAATGTTGTTAAAAAGAAGATTACAAGAATCATGCCAATTATTTTTAAGGTTTTATTTTCGAGCTTTATAGGTTAAACCTCACTAAAGTATATAAATGAGGGGAGAAATGTATTTTTACCCAAGGCGAAATGAAAATGCGGAGTGAATAAAATTGAGCAAGAGCGCATCAATGCCGAGCTGTACCTCATGTAATAGGATAATTCCCCCTGGAAATAGCGCTGTATCGTTTCACTGTCCAAACTGTGGAGACATAGTTATCCGGCGATGCTCTAAATGCCGGCAATTCAGGCGACAATACAAATGTCCAAAATGTGGATTTGTGGGTCCCTAGAAGAATTTTTAGGCCTGTTTTCGCCTTCTTCCTCTGAGTAGATGTTCATCTCATATACGCTTAAAGTTCACCTCAATTATCTTCTTTCCGAATACTTTAACTCTATTTAATGTCGCATATATGTTCAAATCCGACCTTAAGATTATACCATAAAATTATATAAAACCCTATGAAACCCGAACCCCGAAGTCCACGAGCCCAACGAGAACCCGCCTATACGGCTCCTCAAGCTCCCTAAAAAACCTCAAATTGGTTAAAACAGTGCTGGAAACAACAACCGTTCTAGTCAGCTCCACTCCCATCAACCTCCCTGACAAGCTTCTTGAAGCCCTTGACATACTCCTTTTTCCTGCGGCTCCTTACTCCGTCTAGTTTAAGAATTTACTATTAAAGGCCGAAGTATTCGTTAATGGGCTTCTGGTAGGCTTCAATCTTACCTTCTAAAATATCCGTGTAGTTTACCGGTTGACCTATGTAGGCAGATTCGTATATTGCTTCGCATATGGCTTTAGCTTTAAGCCCCTCTTCGCCGTCAACTTCAGGTTTCCTCCTCTTTTCAATGGCATCTAGAAAATCGTAGCATTCTATGAATACGCCATTCATAATACCATGCGGGAAGAGCTTCGTCTTCTTTTCATCATTTAAGGAATTTAAATACTCTCTTTCAAGTGCTTTCATGGGGTACGTAGTTTTCTTAGGTCCGTCTTGGATTATAATCTCAGCGTTGTCGAAGGGTCCATGGAAGACATCGCCATGATCCAATAAACATCCTTTACTGCCGTAATGCACAACGTTTGTATAGCTGTATCCAGGAGCCGCTATAGTCCAGCTCCAAGTACATGTTAAGCCGCTTTTGAAGGTTATTATGGCTATCCAGGTGTCTTCTCGTTCATCATAAACTGTTCTATCTCCCCTCTTATGCGGCCACTTTTCAAATTGTGTAACTTTAGCGTACACTGTTTCTGGGTCTCCATATAAGTATCTTAACATGTCAGCGAAGTGCGCCCCGCTGTCCATAACCATTCCTCCTCCACTCAGCATTTTCTCAATCCTCCAGTGCCAGCCTCTCTCCTCTTTAGGGTCTTGCCAGCTAGCATGCTGAGCGAAGAATAGCCTAGGCTCGCCTAGCATTTTCAACTCGTTTATGATCCAGTGTGCTGTCCTTTGGCTTAAACCTCGTCTAATGTTTTCAGCTACTGCGGCAATCTTATTGTTTTTCTTAGCGGTCTCTATAATAGCCTTACTAGCTTTTATAGTCACTCCAAATGGCTTCTCAACCATAACGTTGACTCCGGCGTTTAAGCATGCTATGGCGTTTTTATGGTGCTCCGAGTGAGGTGTACAAATATCTACAGCATCAAGGGTCTCTTTGGAAAGCATCTCCTCTAAGCTGCTGTAAACTCTAGGCTTAAAGTTCTGACTTTGGGCCGCAATATTAGCAAACTTCTCAGCTAAAGCAGACACGGGGTCACACATAGCTGCAAACTCAAATTTTTTAGGTTCTTTCTGCTTAATGGCGACATAGGCTCTTAAATGGGCTTCAGCCATACCCCCGCATCCAACAATTGCAAGTCCCAAAACCATAGCGACGCACCAGCAATTTCTTTATAACGTCGATTTATCTAAAGCTTTCTGCGAGACTTAACTTTAAACACGAAATCCAATCATTCTCGTCTAGTGTTAACTTTCATCCCCTCCCTCCCACTGTTATGGGAGGGTGAACGGTTGAAGACCCCACATCTATCTGGTATTTATAGAGGAGGTTTTCACAGATATTTTATCTTTATCTTCTTCTAGTCCGCATGTGCGATGCTTCATCTGCCTATACTCAGTTAATAAACTTTACGCCAAATAGAAGCAGTTTCTGTACCCTATTTTTAGAAGGGAAAGTTTCGCCGTGCATTTTCTATCGTGAGTAGCCATCACTACCTCGAGGGATGAATCTGTAGCTGAAAAGTTTTACGGGTTCCATAACTCTAAGCTACGGGTCCACCAAAAATTTGATCTATTGCTCAGCTGTGGAGAGTGCCATTTTTAAATAGTTTCAAGAAACTATAATTGATATTAGGTGTTAAGATGGGGGTTTGGGCTCGTTTGAGAGTTAATAAGCTCAGAAGGCTTTTGGATAAAAGCGAACCAACTATTGGAACAAGGATAATTTGTCCATGGCCAGGCGTAGTTGAGGTGATAGGTTACACTGGTATGTACGATTATGTTGAGTTTCTAGGTGAGTATGCCCCCTACCATCTGCATGACTTAGAAAACTTAGCTAGGGCGGCGGAGTTGACGGGTCTTTCAACAATGATAAAGATAGATAAGCAACCAAGGGTTTATTTGGCTGAAAGAGCCTTAGCGGCAGGCATCCAAAATGTCCTTTTCGCCGATATAATGGGTGTGGAGGACGCTGAGGAAGCTGTCAAAGCCGTTAGGATGGAACCAAAGGGCATAAACGGATATAGGATGGATAGAAGAGTTGGCTACATAGGCGCCTTAGCTACACCAGCAGATGTAGTTAAAATTTGCGATGAGGTTGTAGTTGCACTGATGATAGAAAGGAAGGCAGCTGTCGAAAAACTTGAGGAAATATTGTCTGTTGAGGGCATAGACATGGTGCAATTCGGTCCAGTTGATTACTCAATAAGTATAGGTTTGCCGGGAGAGGTAAATCACCCAAAAGTCAAGGAAGCTGAGGAAAAAACCATTAAAACGGCTTTAAAAATGGATGTTGCTCCGAGAGCTGAAATAAATAGTTTGAAGGATGCTGAGAGATACATCAATCTTGGCGTGCGCAACTTTAATATGGGCATAGACTTAAGGATACTATTTAGCTGGTGGAAGGAAAATGGTGAGGATCTAAGAAAACTTTTATCGAAACTGTGAGCGACGTGGCAACTTGAGTTTGGCTGTTGACTAGTTAAATGTCATGCTGCGCCTCGCCTCAAGAATATTTTCAAAAGTGACCGCGATTTCTATCTTCAACAATGTTTAGCTCCGGCGAGTATTTTGGCAGGTATATCTGATGTATGTCCTTCTTTAATGCCTGCTCGTATACATGTTTTGAGTGGTGGGCTGCGAAATTATCCCATACGATGTATATCCTTTCCTTACCTACATGCCTTTTTAACTAGGAAGCTCATAGTAGTGTACTGGTCTGCCTTCTCTGTAAGCTTTATGAATGCCTCGCCGCTACGGGCATTTAAGGCGCAGTACACCCTCCCCACGTAGATTGTTAATCCTTATTATTGGTTTTGAGCCTTTAGGTGCTAAAACCCTTCCCAGCTCCGTATTAATGCTCCTCCTAGACTCATCTATGAAGAGAACGTTGAAGCAGCCACTCATCAATTCCTCAACTCTTTTTTAAAATCGACCCACCTATGCTCCTCAACTCTATAACGCCTGGGCTTTATCAGCTTATACCCAAGCTCCTTAACGATTCTGTAAAGCCTTTTAAGGCTGTAGTCCACACCTTCCTCAGCGATCTCAACCCTCAGCAATTTAACGGTCCGATAGTCGACGTCGTAGCCTAGGATTCTAGGGCTTAAGCTTTTCAGCTATAAACTCCCTCGATGCCTTCCTAGACCTATCCCTTAAAGCCTCGATGCCTCCCTCCCTAAACCTCTTAACCCAATTAAACACGGTTCTCCTCGTCCTACCTACCATTTTAGCTACCCTACCAAGGGAGAAGCCGTCATCAACAAGCTTAACAGCTAAAATCCTCTCCTTAACGCGAGCATCCCTCTCCATCCTCAAAGCCTCGAGCAAATCGACCATAACATATACTCAAGAAAACAGAGAAAAAAAGTTATGCGAAATACTACAGACAAACAATAATTCCCTAAGTTGCCATCCACTTTGAGTCTCTCACGAACTTTACAACTGAAAGTCTCGCTTTTCAAGAGGGGATGAAGAGAAAGGTTAAGCTATTTTGTTCTTGGTGATGAGCATTAGGTGTTGCGAGCCATAGGCGATGATCAGCGGAGTATCTATAACCCCGAGCCCCGAAAAGGGTAATGGGCCGGAGACCGGCCTGGGATTAAACCCTCGGAGAGAGGGAATGTAATCCCAAACCTCCCCGCCTCATCAGGAACCCTCGCCGTCGACGGGGGGAGGTCAGAGGTATACTAGACTGCGTGGAGTTCTCCGCAGTCTGGGCACTTCGTGCTTCTTTTAATCTCTATGATGCTGAATTCCATATAAAATCCATCGTAGAAAAGAAGCTTGTTTTTTAGTAGACTGCCTATTCCCACAAGATACTTTATCACCTCTGTTGCTTGAATTGCGCCTATAGTTCCCGCGATGGATCCTAAAATTGGAAATCTGTCTTGTGGTGGAGGCTTAGGTATTATACACCTTAAACACGCTGTCTCTCCAGGCACTATTGTTGTTGCTTGACCCATAAGGCCATAGACAGCTCCATGAAAGAAGGGCACTCTTTTCTCTATGCAGACCCTATTAAGCGCATATCTCGCAGCATAATTGTCAAGAGCATCGACAACAGCGTCGGCATCAGCAACTAAAGGCAGAACATTTTCATCAGTGATTCTTTCATCGTAGACTTCGATGTCTATTGTGGGATTTATTTGCCGGAGCTTCTCATATGCTGAATCAACTTTTTTTCTGCCGATATCCCTGTCCCAATGTAAAAGTTGACGATTTAAGTTGTCTAACTCTACGATGTCGCAGTCAACTAACTTTATCGTGCCAACGCCTGCTGCGGCTAAATATGCCAATATTGGAAAACCTAAACCTCCAGCTCCGACTACTAGAACTACTGAGTTCTTAAGTTTCCTTTGACCTTCCAAGCCAAAACCTTCTATACGAATCTGCCTATCATACCTTGCTAAGTCATATTCTGTTAACTCTCTTAAGGGATCACGGCTCATTTATACGCATCCATCCTGAAGACATTAGACAGTAAATTGTTTTAGCACTTTTATATCTTTGAACTTTAGAGATATTATTAAAATAGCTAAATAATTCATTTTATTCCATGGAGGCAGCCTATATTTAAGACGCCTACAGCGTCCGCTTCTAGCCCGCAGTCTAGGCATTCGAAGAGTCTTCCTTTAGTTGTTATGTTTTAGGAGCGGAAACGCGGGCATTTGCTTGGCGTCTTATATTCGCTTTTCTCCTCAACTTCTATACTAACTGAGGAAAATAAGTCTTTAAATTGCAAAATGTCAGATAACTTAGATTGTGGAGGGGGTAATTTGCTTAGTCCAAGAGAGCGCTGCATTAGAAGCATTTTGCTTGAAGACCCGGATAGAGTGCCGCTTAACCTAAATGTTCGCCCAGAACAATACGAGAGACTCAAGAGAACTCTGAGCATCCGAGGAGAAAACTACTATGATGAGAGATTGAAGATTAATAAACTTCTAGGAGTAGATACTTTTAGTGTAGGCTTAAGTCTCAAGGGCGGTTACCTGCCAGAGAATGTTGAGGTGAAAGAGGGACCTTATGGTCCTGCTTACACTTTGGGTTTTAAGGATAGATTTGAGGTAAGAATGGATATATGGGGAGTACACAGTATATGGGCGCCAAATCATACATACACTTATACATATATAGATCACCCATTAAAGAGGATAGGCATCGGCGAGTATAAGTGGCCTGAAATAGATGAAAAGTCCATAGAAGGTGTTAGAAAAATTCGAAGGAAGTTTGAAGATTACTGTTTATATGGCGGCGTAACACATCTTTGGGAGATAGCGTGGCAGCTAGCTGGCTTTCAAGAAATGGTTCGAATGATGTTTTCAGCGCCATTAATGGTGGATCAAATTTTAGAAAGGCTTCATAAGCTTAGAATAGAGGAAGCCTCAATTTTGTGCGAATCTGGAGTTGACGTCATAGTTGATGGAGACGACGTTGGGACTCAAAGGGGACTAATGATCTCTCCGCAAATGTGGAGGCGCTTTCTAAAGCCAAGATATGCTGAGTTATCTGACCTATGCCACAGGAAAGGTGCCTTCTTCTTCTTTCATAGTGATGGGTGGATAGAGCCAATAATTCCAGATCTAATTGAAATAGGCGTTGATATACTCAATCCGGTTCAGCCAGAATGCATGGATCCGGTTAAACTGAAAGAACTATACGGGAACCAAATGTGCTTTGAGGGAACCATAGGTGTACAAAGCACATTACCGTTTGGAAAGCCGGAGGACGTTGCCCGCGAAGTTAGAGAACGCATATTCAAACTTGGGCCAACAGGACTTATTTTAGGTCCCACTCACGCCATACAGCCAGATACACCGGTAGAGAATATTTTAGCCCTTTACAGAACTGCATTGAAGTATGGGCGAAATAGTAAGCGGTGTTAGGATGCTGGAATGATATACGGTAAAGCGTTGTTCTATGCTTCTCTACAGAAAAACGCTTTTTATGCGTATTTGATTAGACTTTAAGGGCGGCTCCTTGTAGTCACTAAGGCGGGTTTCTGAGGAACTAAAGCTACGGACTCTTTGAGCAAACAAGTTCCTCTCTTCACTTAGCATGTGCTGTTAATCTTTTATCCCTTCAAGTAAACTCATAACGTTCCAGAGTCTTACCCTGGTGTAGGGAGGCATGTTTGGATCCTGAAGGATTTCATCTATCACGGATATAGCATTTGATGCTCTCACGGCAAGAGTATACTGAGTTGACTGTAGAATATCCATAGCCTCCTTCGCAGTTCTCCTAATATTTCTTGGAGTTGTTGTATCTTCTGAAACTTGATTGAGAATAGCTAAGGCTTGCTTAATCTTCTCTTCATATTCCTGGAGCTTCTTTTTGCTTACCATACTCAACTACCTCCGCGTTAAATATTCAAAGCTTTATTTAACGTTCTCGTTCTATTACGTTTTACGCTTTTTATCCCAGATGGGCGTGTCCAACTATTATTTTTAGTTCTCTTTGCTTATTTTTTCTTTATGCTTTGTAGGTGGGATGTTAGGGTATACGATGTTGGGCTTTTGATGGCTGTTCTAGACTATGTTTTGGACCTTGACTCAGAGTTTTGTGGGAGGAGGCTTGAAAGGCCTCTGAGACTCTACATAGAGGCGTTGGTTTTGAAGGAGGTTTGTAAGGTGAGTTTGAGGTATGTTGAGGGCCTATCCCTCGCATGCTTAGGCGTTAGGATTCCTAAGTCTACGCTTCACTACTGGGAGGTGAGGCATGGGGGATATTGTGGAGGAGGTTTTGAGGATGCTCTTCAAACTGCTCAGTCTCATAGAATACGACTACTCGATAATGGACTTCACTAAATTCACTGAGTGGGGGCTTCATGAGCTATTCATTAATGTTAGGGTGAAGCGCACTATTCCCAGTCCAGCTAACAGGTTCTGAGGTTGAGTTTGTCAGAGGCATGCCTGAGGGCTCATGTTTGGTGATGGGGCATTCGACGCTAAGCCCATGCTGAACACAATAGCATCAAAAGGATACATACCTATCGTAAGGAGGGGTTTAGCAAGCCCGGGAGGATATGGAGCAAGGATA
>Ga0105158_1000533_pt1 | contig 16264 bp, 14 predicted proteins | sample LHCtaG_FD_81567 | JGI IMG/M metagenome (GOLD analysis project Ga0105158, IMG submission 81567) | Hot spring microbial communities from Little Hot Creek, USA to study Microbial Dark Matter (Phase II) - LHC4sed_matched | ecosystem: Environmental > Aquatic > Thermal springs > Hot (42-90C) >...
ATAAATAAGTTGATTAAGACGGATCTTGTTGTTGTTGATGGTTTAGTCGTTAGCGGAAAATACACTAAAAAATTGAATTTGATAATGTCCAGCATGGATCCCGTTGCCTTAGATGCTGCAGCCTCAAAAATTATGGGGATAAACCCGAAGTCTGTTAAACAGATTGTTTTAGCCTCGCGAGAAGGCTTAGGCAGCTTAGATTTCTCGCCTATAGGAGACTTTTCCTACGCGGAAAGAAATTTTCCAAAAAAGAAGTTGAAAGATAACTTTAGAAGCGCTATTGCATCTTTATATCTGCGAGTTATGCAGGAAGAATGAATCTTTAAACTTGGGTCCACATGAAAATCGAAGAGGTCAATGATTTTCAATCTTTAAAAGACTGTTGGAATAACCTTCTAAAAATGAGCCTTCTAGGAGACAATGTCTTCTTAACATGGGAGTGGCTTTCTACCTGGTGGAAACATTTCGGCGATGGTAGAAAACTTCTACTTTTGAAGGTTGAAGACGGCGATGAAGTAATTGCGATAGCTCCCCTTATGCTTTCGAAGTATAAGATGCCCTTTTTCGGCACAATTAAAAAAGTGGAATTTTTGGGGGTTAGGCATTCCGATTATAATAATTTTATCATCTTGAAAAAGGAAGTGGGGTGTTTAAGGCTTATATTGGATTATTTAATGAACGCGGTTAAAGATTGGGATTGGATCGAGCTTAAAGAGATTCCAGAAACAAGCGAAAATGCAGGTTATATGGAAAAGTTGTTTTCCAATGTCCCATCTGAATTAAGGTTGGATCACCGTGTATGCAACATATGCCCATACATCCTACTGCCAAATTCTTATGAAAATTTAACTGCTAAATTGAGTAAAAAAATGAAGAAAAACATAAGGAGCTATTTAAGGAAAGCAAAAGCTAACCATAATGTTGAGTTTAAAAAATTTGACGAAGCCGGCTTCTCCGTTAATGAGGCCATGCAAGTTTTCATGCAATTGCATAAAGCGAGACGGGCTATGGAAGGAAAGGATGGAGCTTTCAAAGACGCTACATTCAGAGATTTTCATTTGGAAGTAGCGAAAATATTTGCAAGTAAAGGATGGCTTGGCCTCTACTTCCTCATGATGGACGGTAAACCCGTTTCGGCACAGTACAATTTTGAGTATGGGAGGAAAATATATTATTACCTTGGAGGCTTTGATCCAAGCTACGCTGAGTATTCTGTTGGAAACCTGACGATAAATTTTGTTTTAGAAAGGGGAATAAAAGACGGGTTTGTGGAGTATGATATGTTAAGGGGCGACGAACTTTATAAGAGACTCTGGACAAGCAATTACCGCAGAAATTTTGAGTTTAGACTTGTACCTGAAAACCTGCACAGCCGATTTTACAGCTGGTTGACGTGGAGTAACGCTATCAACAATTTAGCTGGAAAATTGAAACTGTCTTTCAAAATCGTTAGCTAAATGATGAACGGTAGGTAACTATGTCGAATACAAACATTGATAAAAGGATTATTGTTTTTGCGCCTCATCCTGACGATGAAACGTTAGGTTGCGGCGGAACAATAGCCAAAAAAATAGCCGAAGAATACGAAGTTTTAATCGTAATTATGACAGATGGTAGATTTTTACTGCAAAATGGTTCAAAAACAGACTCTTACTTGACGCCGGAACAAGTTAAGGAGATTAGACATTTCGAAGTTTTAAAAGCTACAAAAATTTTAGGCGTTCCGGAAAAAAACGTAATTTTTCTAGATTTTGTTGATGGTACACTAAAAGAAAATGAGAAAACAGCGGTGGAAAAAGTTATTTCGATAGTGAAAAAGTTTCCACCCTCTGAAGTTTATTTTCCTTACGAAAAAGATAACCACACTGATCATAAAGCGACTAATCATATAGTGCGAGTTTCGCTTGAAAAATTGAATTTGAAGCCCAAGATGTATAAATACTGTATTGCTCAAAAGTTTGCCCGTTTAGGTCCCTTTTTGGAATCTTTTTTTAATATTTTTAGTCATAATATCGTCTATGTGGATATTTCAGAGTTTCTGTCATTAAAAAAGGAAGCGGTGAAAGAATATAGAGTTGAGTTGTTGATGTATTTAAACAAAACCAACGTCAAAGGTTTCGGCTTTAAAAAATATTTGAAAAAGAAGGAAAGATTTTACGTAGACAAATAAGTTAATTTTAACAATGCCAAGAAGCATTAATTTTTGATAGAAAAGTTAAAGAAATCTTGTGAAAAGGCCTTAGCGAATTCGTAAAATTGTAACAATAATCCCATGCTACAGGTGTGAACATTTTGATAGTGCTTATATGGTTATGGACAATTTTTTTAATAATCTTCGTTGGTGTTCCATGTTTTTATTATTTATACCTACGAAAGATTTCCAGCGGAGATTGGGGTTTAAAAATCGACAAGAATTATTTGCCTACTGTGACCATGATGGTTCCGATGCATAATGAGGAAAAAGTCATAAGGTTGAAACTTGAAAATTTGGCGGCTTTAGAATATCCTAGGGATAAACTGCAAATTTTACTTGTTAATGACGGCTCGACTGATAATACGCTTAAAGAAGTTTCTGACTTTACAAAAAACTCTGCACTCAACTTTACAGTCATTAATTTTTGTTCGCAATGTGGGAAAACGGTGGCTCTAAATAATGCGTTGAAATATGCTAACGGAGAAATTGTCATAGTTTCAGATTCTGACGCTTTCCTTGCTACAGATATATTGTTAAAAACGATGCCTTTTTTCGCCGATCCATCCGTTGGGGCTTTAATCTCAAGGGAGGAACTTATCGAACCTGAAACCTCTTGGGTTAGTGAGACAGAAAAAGTATATTTTGATCTTGTCTATGGAACCATTAAACATGGAGAATCAAAGCTTCATTCAACAATAATGTTTCATGGAGGATTTGCAGCTTACAGGAAATCTATATTAGAGAAATTTAACGTTGAAACCGATGACACTGGGACAGCGTTAGATATTGTCCAGAAAGGTAAACGCACTATTATGGTTCCAGATGCTGTAAGCTATTGTTTTGAATTCTCTGATTGGACAGATAAATTCAACATTAAAGTTAGAAGAGCCATACATAACATAAAAACATGGACCAGATGTTTACGTTTATTACTGCAGGGAAAATTGCTCCTTCCTAAAAAGATTGTTATCCCCGAAATTTTTCTATATATGATTGAGCCGTACATTTTTCTTGCATTTTTAATTGTGAGTGTTTTGTTAATTTCTTACAGTTCCTTACTCATTTTATTATTTGCATTGTTAACCGCTGCTCTATTATTAAGAAAGAAAACCAGAATGCTTTTGTGTGAAGTTGTACAGAATAATTGTTTTCTGTTGGTCGCTATTTTAAGTGTAGTTATTGGAAGGCAGGTAATTTGTTGGAAAACTGCTCAAAACCCTAGGGCTGTTATTACCAGGGAAACTTTGAAAAATCTAAAGCTAATTTAGGCTTTATCTTTATTAAAAACATGATCTTGCCAGTTTAATCTTAAGGCGCTTCTTATGTCTAGGTGGAATCAATCGTTAATACTTAAGTCGGTTCAGAAAGAGATAGAAAAACGTATTTCTTTAAAGTATAATTGGAAAAGAACAGTTTCTTCCGCACTAGCTCGGTTAGAAAAATCAATTTTTTGTTCATTATTTAGGCCGGAGAGATTTTTCAAAAAGACTTGCGTCACTAAGTTTGAGGACTTAGATCTTGGTGTTGATCAATTAGGCAGAAACATTGCATTTTGCTTAAAACAATATGTAACTCTGCTAAGAAGTCGGGGGTTAAAAATTCATACATTAATAGTTCTCGGTTCAAGGGCAAAAGGACGAGGGAAACAGGACAGTGATGTGGACGTTATGATAATCGCTAGCAATCTTCCGGGGGTGAAAACTCCTGAATTCACAAATTTTCCGCAAAAAATAATGAATATAAAGCAAAGACTTTTGCTTTCAGATTTTCCTTTATGTATAGGAGTGCAGCCGAGTGCTTGTTGTTCAAGAGAAGAGTTTCTCATTTGGTTAAAAAGTTTCAGAGTGGTCGCTTTGGACGCCATTTATTATGGCAAGGTTATATATGATGATGGCTTTTGGGAGAAAGCTTTGCAATTATTTAAAAAATTGGAGAAAGAATATCGCTTAAATGAAACAAAGATTAAAGAAATGCTACTTGTGCTTTAACAACGGTGTAGCTTTTAATGAACGCAATTTTATTATGTTTTGTAGGGGTTGATGGCTCCGGAAAAACCTCCCATGCTTCTCGATTAACTTTATACCTATCCAAAAAAGGTTATCCGTGCAAGTATGTTAGAGTAATAAGTAGACCAATTTTGCTTTATTTTTTTCTGATATTTACGAAGCTTTGTGGATACTGGGGACCATTTAAAAAGGGTGTTTGGTTAAACCCTATCTTTAATGCACCCGAATCCGTCGCAAAAAACCTCGAAAAAATTTATCGGTTATTATTACTTGTTGATTATGCTCTAATAATTTTTTGGAAAGTTATTTTACCCATGCGTTTAAAAAAAATCTTGATTTGTGATAGATATATCTTTGATGTTATTATTGAACTAGCCTTATCAAATCTTTTGACGAGAAGATTCGCAAAGGCCCTACTGTCCTTGAGTCCATTTCCTAATGTAGTATTTTTTCTTAATGCATCATCTGCCGACATAAACAAACGCCGACCTGAGTTCTCGCCAGAATTTTTGATAAAAAAACAAAAAATGTATCGAAACCTTCTAAAAGGGTTAAACCTTAAGATTTATACAGTAGATACCTCAAAATCATTTAACCTTAATCAATTGCGTATAAGAAGGGAAACACTGTGCATTTTAAACCTAAGCTGACAAGATGGAAGTAACTTAATGAAAATTTTATTGGTTTGCGAAGGGCTTAATAAACAAACAATTCATGTTCAACCTTGGAAACATGTATTTGAAATAGCTAAGGGACTAAAACGTAAAAATCACGATGTATGTATATTAACTGATCGAAACTTTTTATCGAAATCTATAGGAATTATAGAGGATATCCCTATAAAAACCGCGAAAAAGGGAAAATTTCTATTCGAAGCAAACGAGTTATGTGACTTTATAAGCAGCTTCGACGTAATTTACTGGAATTCTACAGGCCCCCTTTCCGCCCTTAACTTTCTACATATGAAAAACCTTTGTCAACCCTTTGTCTGGGCTCTTCACGGATCAATTTTAGGCATGCAAGACATAAACAATATCAGAGTAACAGACCTACCATTACTATGGCTTTATTGGAACAACATTTTCTATTCGCTAAATTCAGCGCCAATGATAAAGAAGGCAATTAATTCATCTTGTGTTAAGACTTTGATCGTCCCAAGTAAAAGGTTGAAGATGCGTCTTGTTAAAATGGGTATTGATTACCAAATCATTCATGTGGTATATTCCGGAGTGGATACGATTACATTTTCCCCTAAAAGTGATAGACATATAGTTAATTTTAAAACCAAACTAGGCTTTAAACTGAACGAGAAATTAATCCTCTATTATGGTCCTCTCAATTCATTTAGAGGGGCGGACATATTAGCCAAAACAATACCCAAAATTTCATCTACATTCTCAGACGTACACTTTGTATTTCTTGGACGTTGCGCGGAAATAGATTATAAAAGTAGAATGTTGAAAAAAAGTTTGTTGAAATACGAAAATGTACACCTAATTGAGGGGTTTTTAAATCAAAATGTGCTTTTGGAATATTTACACATGGCAGACATAGTGGTTTTACCCTTCAGGTTTTGGCCATACGTAGAATGCCCTTTGACAGTATTGGAGACAATGGCGCTCGGTAAGCCTTTAATTACAACGAATGTGAATGCTATACCTGAAATAGTTCAAACAGGCGTCAACGGTTTAGTGGTAAAACCAAAAACTGAACAAATTGTTGAAGCGATCGTTTATTTGCTTAAAAATGAAGATGTAGCTACGCGTCTAGGAGAAAAAGCGAGAGAATTTGTTGAAAAGTATTATTCATGGGATTTTATTGTCAATGAAACAGTGAATATCATTAATGAAGTTGCCACATAGCTAAACGGTGATTGGGTGAGCGGTCTAAAGGTTTCACTAATCTCCCATGAATTCCCCCCTTTCATTATTGGTGGTATTGCCACTTATTGTTTTGACTTAGCTATTAACTTATCAAGAAAAGGAATTGAAACAAAGGTAATTTGCGGGAACTTGAATGATGCCGAAAGCCGGATGAAGGTAAATAGGTTTCTTGAGATCGTCCGTCTTCCTTTCTTCAATTTTCCTCCAAGATATTTTTGGTTTCAACTAATGAACCATAAGAAATTATGCAAATTATGTGCAAATTGCAACGTTATACATGGAGTTAACCCCACTGCATCGATGCTTCAAGCCTCTTATGAGAGAAAATCAAATAAAGCCTTGATTGTTACACATCATTTAAATGAGCTGCAAACGTTAAAAATGTTTGTGCACATGCCTTTATCTGAATTGACGCTTGGGGATTTGATGGTGAATGCTTTTTCGTATCCATTAGATACATTTTTGGAAAATGCTTGGTTCGGCTATGCTGATCAGATAATAGTACCCGGCAATTTCACCTACGATTTTATGAAAAGTATTTATGGGCCGGAGCTACTTAAAAAGGTTTCAGTAATATATAATGCCATAGATTTCGATAAAGTTAATTCCTTATGTAAAAAAACTGCAAATTTAAATGATGACTATCCATCGATAATTTCATTTTGCAGGTTAGTTTCGCTTAAAGGAATCGGTAGACTTCTTTTACATTCAAAAAAGCTATTTTCAAAATTCCCTAATTTAAAGTTTAAAATTTTTGGACAAGGACCATTAAAATCATTCCTTGAAAAAATAATCATAAAACAAAGTTTGCACGAGCATGTAATAATAATGGGACATGTACCATACAATGTACTCCTCAAGCATATTGAAAAGGCATCAATGGCCGTTTTTCCTACCTTTTTAGAAGTAGGGCCATTTATTTCCGCTCTTGAAGCAATGGCCCTTAAGAAGCCGGTAGTAGCGTTTGATTTGCCTTTTAATCGGGAGTTTATTAAACCCTATGAAACCGGGATGTTAGCAGAGGCGGGAAATATGGACGATTTTATTGATAAAATATCGCTTCTTCTTTCAGATCAAAAACTGCGAACAGAACTTGGTAATGCAGCATTTGAGTATGTAAAGAAGCACCATAACTGGGCATACGTTGTAGACAGATACATCAAGATTTACGAAGAGTTTGCTGGTAGCTTGGTGAGCTAAACGAAACCCAAGGTTACTATTGGAGTCTGCGTCAGAAATGGCGAAAAGACGATACTTAATACTTTAGAGAGTATAAAGGACCAAGATTTTCCAAAAGATTTTATGGAAATAATAGTGGTTGATGACGGTAGTACTGATAAAACTCTGGAAATCGTCAGATCTTTCGCGGAGCAAAATGATGCCTCAATAAAAGTTTACAGCCAAAAGTGGAAAGGTATAGCGTCTGCTAGAAACTTGGTTGTTAAAAAAGCCAGAGGAGAATATGTGATTTGGGTGGATGCGGATATGACCTTATCTAAAAACTTTGTACAAAAGCAAGTTGAATTTTTGGAGCGTCACCCAAGAGCGGGCGCTGCTAAAGGCAAATACGGGTTCATAAGAAGTGATAAGGTTATCGCAAAACTTGAAAACTGTAGAGCCTTTAATATCGCGACTCCATCACAAGAAGTGTGGGGAACGGGAGGGGCTATTTACCGTGTGTCTGCCTTAAGAGAGATAGGAGGGTTTGATGAGGAGATTAAGGGGGCAGGGGAAGACATAGATGCACTTATTCGGCTTAAAAAGAGGAGTTGGCTTACAAGTTTAACAGATGCTATGTTTTATGAACGTTATAAAGAAAGCTGGAGGGAACTCTGGAAACAGTATTTTTGGTGGGGATACGGAGCACACTTCGTTAAACATAAACACAAAAATTTTATCAGCGTCTTCGCCAGGCTTCCTCCAGTTGCTTTGGTAGCGGGGGTTCTTCGTTTTTTAAAGGCATTTAAACACGAACACAATTTAATTTACATAATTTTACCATTTTATGAATTATTCAAGGAAACAGGTTGGCTCATGGGATTTATTGTCGGGCACTTTAATGGGTACGGTCACATAGTTAAGCGATAAAATTTTTGATGTTTTAAAGGTAGCAAAAGGGTGTTGATTATGAGGGTGTTAGCTGTAGGGGCGCATCCAGATGATATAGAGCTTGGAGCAGGTGGAACTATTGCAAAACATGTGAAGGAAGGCGATGAAGTTCATTTTCTAATTTTAACATACGGTGAACAGAGCGGAAGTAAATCAGAAAGGGAACGCGAGGCAAAAGAAAGCGCAAAGATACTGGGAGTTAAATCCTTAAGGTTTGGCGGAATTCCAGACACACGAGTTACCGATGGAATTGAAACAATTTTAATTATTGAAAAAGTAATAAACGAAGTTAAGCCTGACAGAATATACACACAATCATCAAAGGATAGGCATCAAGATCATAGAAACACCGCGTTAGCCACTTTTTCTGCAGGAAGATATGTGCAAGAAATACTTGCCTATGAGTCTCCAGATTCTTACCCCAACTTTGTTCCTCAATATTATGTTCAAATAACCGACACAATATCAACAAAAATTGAAGCTTTAAGGCAGTACCATTCTCAACGGAACAAGAGGTTTTTTGAAGTGGACGCCATAAAAGGACTAGCGCAGTTTAGAGGATACCAGATAGGGGTCCCTTACGCGGAGGCTTTTGAAGTTATTCGATTAATAAAACTTTGAAAATGCAAGAGGGTTTGTTTAATGAGAGTGGCAATACATCAACCTAATTACCTCCCTTATCCAGGTTTTTTCGCAAAACTAAGTTTGTCGGATATCTTTGTAATATATGATACTGCGCAATTTACTCGAGGAGATTTTATTAACAGAAACAGAATAAGGACGTTTTCTTTTAATGGTTTCATGTGGTTGACGCTGCCTGTTGGAAAGAAGAACTTTAAGGGGGTGGCTATTAAGGATGTAAAAATTTCTGATCAGAAAATATTTAACAAGCATAGTAGGACTTTAACCGTTATGTATTCAAAGGCTCAATTTTTCGATAAGGAGTTGTGTGAAATTGTTGGGATTCCTCACGAAAATCTTTCTGAACATAACCTTTTCCTAATTAAATATATACTTGACAAGATGAAAGTGAATAAGCCTCGACTTCTTTTAGCATCGGAGCTTAAAATCGGCATCAGACAAGGGACTGAAGGTTTGATTGATATTGTTAAGGCTGTGGGTGGCGATGAATATATTTCCGGTTTGGGTGCTAAAGTCTACCTACGACCGGAATTATTTAAAAAGGAGTCGATTAATTTATCGTTTATGGATTATAAACCATGGAGATATCCTCAATTGCATCCGGGATTTGTTGAAAACATGAGTATCGTTGACGCTATAATGAATATCGGTTGGGAAAGCACATCAGAGAAAATAAAAGAAACTACAATACAAAAGTTTTAAGATGGTCACTTTTAGACTTCTACCTTAATGTTTTAGCTTTTTGGGCCTACTACTGATAAGGTTCGGGTTGTGACCGTAACGCCGTTTATATCGATGCTTTGGATTCTAATTTCGAGTTGCGCAGTCATCAATATGGTAAATGAGTGTTCCATTTTTGGTTCTTCATCTTCAATAATGGTGCTGTCACCGACATACTCTATGTCTTTCCAATAATTACGATAGTGGCTACTATACCTTATTTGTGCGGTGTAAAGAGGATGCTCAGCGTATTCTAATCTTCCTATTGTCGGTTTTGTTGTTGTCCATGAAACTATTACACTGTTTCCATTGATTGTAACGGTGAAGTTCTGTATTGCCCATATAGGTTCTTCCATAAAACCAGCCCTTTTTAATGCGGCAAGGTATGGTCGCACATCAGGATAATTACCGCTGCCGCCTCCCCATCCAGGTCCACCATAATGCCACATCACCCAGTTGTAAATACCGTAATTTCGTAACATCTGAACTAATTGAACCATTTCGCTAGGGTCAACAGTCCTTTCTCCATCCTTGACATAGATAAATGGTATGCATGGAATTTTTCCAGGTACACCTCCTAGATAGTAGTCCCAAGACCATTCAATTCCTCGTTGTGTGTACTGATATCCTTGCATGATGCAAAGGAAATCCACATAATCCTTCTCAACCCATTCAGGTGTGTTTTGTCCTATACGCCAAAGCAAATAGTCTTCGCCGAAACGTGCATTTATAACTGCGGCTGAGACGTTTATGTTTGGATTCGCTTGGCGAATAGCTTGTGTCATGAGCCTAACAGTTTCAGTTATAGGTTTATGGCGCCAATCTGTAAAATTCCAGTAGTATGCACCTCCCTGTAGAACATCTGAAGGCCAGTTTATGTTTGTTATCCCAGTGTCATTCATAAACTGCTGTTTAGCCTCTTCTCCCAAAGGCATATCTTCTCTGAAATCCCATCGTATGTAGTCGTAGCATATGCCATCAATATTGTAGTTTGTTGCTAAAGAGGTAACCATATCTACAAGCATTTGTCTCGCTTCTGGTTTACAGAAATCTACCCAATCAATGAGACCGCTTGAAGTTAATGCACGCATATTCTCAGGAACATTCTGATACCCGACTACAAGCAACACGTGGACGTTGAAGCCATAGCTTTTGAAAATATTAACCGCCGTTGCTAGTGGCTGATAGAACTTCACGGTGTTTGCTCCGTAATCCCAAATATAACCTTTTGATATCTGTATAAAAATTGAGTTAATACCCCAATTCTTGCAAGTCTCCGCAATTAATGTAAAGTTATGCGTCATGTACCATCCAGTATGAATAAACATTGCTCGAACTTCACTTTTGAACACATCTATGCTTGGCGGGAAACCTTGAGAAGGTATGAAAACGGCAAGTGTTGCGTTTACGGTTTTAATTTCCATCTTAGCATCGGTAATGTTGCAAATCACTTCGTAAATGCCAGCAGCATTCGGAGTGAACGAAAAGCTTGCGGAAGTTTCTCTTTGCAAGGTTCCATTAACATACCAAGCGTAAGAATATGGTTGCGTTCCACCAAGGACACCAACTTGAAATGTAACAGTATCTCCTACTAGCACTGCAGCCCACGAAGGAACAATAACCGCTTGAATAGGAATTATTGGACCAGATGCGAGGGTCACATTGTCCCAGTTAAAATGTAAAGGTTGACTTATTTCTGTCCAACACGCAAAATCTATTTGACGCACATATGTTAAATCTGGAAGCCTTTCACTCGAACTACTGCCATCTGGCAGTCGCATGTCGATCGTAACCTCACACCATTCTCCCACAGTCAACTGGTCAAGGATTTCATAATAAAACACATTCCACTCTTCAGAAGTTACAATTTCAAAACGAAATTGTGATGGCATAGTTTGATGTATTTTAATCCACACTCGCATTAAAGGAGTTCGGCTAAAGTCCCATCGTTGTCCAGCTGGACGTTTGTAAAAAGAAGCACCTTGGTTAGATCTAATTGCTGCGAAAGTTCCTTTTAGACTTCCATTTCCTTCAACTTTATCATTCATATCAACCTCAAGTATATTTTCCGAAGGAGATGACACTTTCCAATCCCCGATAAAGTCGCACTTATCAAAGAGGACGCGAATTAATATGTTGCCGCCACTTCGTATAACAACGTTGGTTATTAATGGAGAAAAGGCTAACGATGCGCCCAAAAATCCAACCAGAATAATCAACGTTAAAAGTACTAATCGCATTTTTAGATTTTGCATTTTGTTCCAACCCTTTTCTATCTGTAACTTAATAAGTAAGGATTCCTATTAGCTGTTATACAAAGGATCCGGAATATAAATATTTTGTATTAAGACATCATACATTCCATATTTAGCCAATAATATCTTGGAGAGGATATAAGGAATGGTTAAGAAATTTTGGCACTTAGGCAATTACAAGTATGTTTTTTACAGATTTTTAGTGGAGAGATTATACATTAAATATTCTTTTAGTAAGCCAAATATATGCATATTAGATGCTGGGTGTGGACCAAATGTCTCAAGCCTACCACTTATCCCAGAAGAGTCGTATTTCGTTGGAGTAGATATAAGTTCAAAAAATATCCTACAGTCTAAGAGAAAAGCAAAGAATAAAAATCATACAAACTTACACTATATACAAGCTTCTGTGACAGATTTACCGTTACGAGACGAAATTGTTGACATGATTATTTGTACTGACCTGCTTGAACATATAAAAGATAAAAACAAAGTAATACATGAATTCGCAAGAGTGTGCAAAAAGGGAGGGAAATTACTGGGTTCCACATCAAATTTACTTAATCCAGTAATGATGCTTGATTGTTTTATGCCTAAAAAGATGATGCGAACACTTACATGCAAATTGGCCGGCAAACATTATGAACGCCATTTAAGACTTACATCATTCAAATTAACCAAAGTACTTCATATGGCGGGTTTCCTCCATTGCGGAATAAAACTGCTTGGGTTCCCACCATTTCAACCTTGGATATATGAATTTTCCAACATAAAACCGCCGTGGTTTACACGCATTTGGGTTGCATTTGATAAGATGACAAACAAAAAGCCGTTAAACTTGTTTAAAGAAACAATTGTTTTTTTAGCGGAAAAACAATAATTAATAATACGTTAAAAATGGCTGAGCGAAATGAAATTTTCGTCATGCAACAGTTTCATAGCAACATTAACGCTTTCAAATTCTTAAAATTATGGAAATGAATGAAACGATTTGAGGTGTTTGGATTGCATTTTGGGTTAAAGAGTTTACTTGCAACAATAATGTTCCTGCAGTTTACGCTCGTCTTTTCGATCTACTGCCACATATCCATACTTAGGCAGGTTTTAGGTTTCATTTATCTCACCCTAGCTCCCGGCATAGTCATTACAAAATTGTTAAAATTAGAAAAGTTCAATATAGCTGAAGTCTTTTCCCTTTGCATAGGCTTGAGCCAAACATTTTTAATGTTCACGGGGTTGCTGCTGAATGAGCTACTTCCATTAATTAGATTTACGAACCCTTTATCTACAGATGTTTTGATTACCACGTTCAGCCTCATAATCACTTTATTATGTGCACTGCTTTACTTTAAATCAAATGATGTTAAAAGCACATCTGCTCATTTGGTTTTACTCGACAAGCTTGTACTCATAGTTCTCATATGCCTCCCTATTCTAAGCGTGTTTGGTACATTGCTCATGAACGCAAATACGGACAACTCGCTTCTGCTTCTGTTCTTCATGCTGGTTCCCTTGGTCATTTCGACTGTTCTGATTTTATGTAAAAAATTCACCTTCGACATTTTTCCCTTGGCTTTACTAATTATTTATGCCGCTATATTATTTGTTACATGGTTAACAACAAATTACATTTATGGCTACGACAGTCATTCCGAGTTTTACTCTTTTAGAATAACTGAGAAAGCTTCGCTTTGGAATCCAACCGAAAGTTCTTTAGAGATAGAGAAGGGGAATGCAATGTTAAGTGTCACAATTTTACCCGCAATTTATGCAAAAGTTATGGGCATAGATGCAGCATGGGTTTTTAAAGTAGTATATCCTTTACTTGCTGCCTTTGTGCCTTTCATCCTCTATCAATTTTTCCTACTACACACTAAAAGGGAGGCGGCCTTTCTCGGAGTTTTTCTATTTATTACGCATTCCTTGGAAGGTCTAGGTTCTATTAAAGAATGGATTGCGACAATCTTTTACGTATTGCTATTATTTATCATTTTCAGCGATAAAATACCATCCTCTAAAAGAAAAATGCTCTTTATACTCTTTGCTGGCGGTTTGGTTGTTTCTCATTACTCAAAATCTTACATTTTCATGTTTATCCTTATATTTATATGGGTAATTTCGTTTGCTATGAAGAAGAACTTAAGAGTAACTTTAGACATGGTCTTATTATTTCTGTCCATGGCTTTTGTTTGGTATATTTTTATGATACACGGTGCAACTTTTGAAGCGCTATTGAGTACTGCGAATAATATATACAAAAGCTTAACAACCGAGTTTTTTAATCCGGAATCTAGGGGACCTACGATTATGACAGCGATTGGTCTTATAAGTCCACCGACATATCTTCATATAATTAGTCGGGTGTTCTTTTATTTAACCGTGCTCTTGATTCTTACAGGTTTTATCTCGATTACAATTAAGTTTTGGAAAGAGCGATCTAATCTTGAATATTTCATTCTAGCTTGTGTTAATATGGGGCTTTTGGCGATGACCATCATTCTTCCTAATCTTGCGGAAAGCTACAGGATGGTAAGATTTTACAGGACAGCGCTCATTGTTTTGGCGCCTCTCTGCTTTTTAGGTAGCGAAGAAATAGTAGCTAATTTGCATAAGCTACGGTTTACTCCATTTCAAAGAAAATTCTCAGCTTTGTTCTTAACTTTGGTTGTGCTAGTGCCATTCTTTCTCTTTCAAACAGGATTTGTTTATGAGGTTGCTAAGGTTGAATGCTGGTTCATACCTTTGAGCAGGTACAGAATGTCATCTGCAGATGTCTCTTGGGCTATCCTTTACGGAACAGAGACTTATGGAGCCAAGTGGCTTTCAGAATACACTAATATGGGTTCTGCTATTTATTCTGATCAAGTAGCTAGAGATCACGTCTTAACGAGTTATGGATTAATCGATTATGGAAGATTTCACATGCTAGCAAATACGACTTCCAATTTGGAAACTGGAAGCTTCATATATTTAAGACGTTTAAACACGCATTATAGGATTATGATAGGCGGAAATATTCCACAATGGAACCTAACGGATTTACAACCGCTTTTAGACATACAAAACGTGGTTTACTCTAACGAAGACTGCAGCATATACGCAAATCACAACTAATGGTATCGATAGCCTAAATATTTCTCTGAATAATTAACGGATAGTGGTTTCTTGAAAGTTTTAATGGTAACCCCCTATTATTACCCAGTAATTGGAGGTTCAGAGTCTCAAGTAGAGAATCTGTCTCTCAAATTTAATGAAATGGGAATTCCCACAAGTATTGTTACCTTCAATTTTGACGAATCAATGAGGCCTATGCCTTTCTCAAAAATTGAAATTATAAATGGTTTAAAAATCATTAAAGTATCGGCCTTTAATTTCCTGCCAACATCGCTACACCATGATAAAATTAATTTCATGGTTAATTTCGTTCCAATGAACCTTACTCAAATTTTCAAGGAATACGATATATTGCATTTCCATAATGAAACCGACCTGACCTTTCCAGTATTTTCATACAAAATCTGTAAACCAAAGGTTTTTCATTTAAGGTGCTTAAACGTGACGTACCCCATTTTTAGGGGAAACTTTATTTGCAGACACTTGCTTAGAAAAATTGCTGATATCTACATTGCTCAGTCAAAGTATGTTTCGCGCTTACTTTTAGATTTGGGCATACCAGAGGATAAGATCGAAGTTATTCCTAACGCAATAGATATCTCTATTTTTAAACCTAAGGAGCAAAAAGCTAATAATAGACTATTATTTGTAGGTAGAATTGTAAAGTATAAGGGGCTTCATGTTCTCCTTAAATCATTAAGACTTGTCCAGGTGCCTGTTGAGCTGTTAATTATAGGTCCAATGGTTGGGGAACCAGACTACCGTCAAAAAATAATGAAGTTGATGGCTGAAGTAAACAATAGAACGGCTCATAAAATTGTATATTTAGGACCAAAGAAATCTCATGAATTATTACAGTATTATCAAACTGCGTCAGTGGTTGTTATGCCATCCTTAAGCGAGTCTTTTGGAAACGTGATTTTAGAGTCGCTGGCCTGTGAAACTCCAGTTATAGCTTCAAGTGTTGGCGGAATCCCTGAAATAATCAGCAACTATGAAAATGGAATTCTCGTCCCGCCTAACAACGAAGTTAGATTGGCGGAAGCAATTCAATATCTATTAAGTGACGAATATGTTAGACGAAGGCTCGGAAGGCATGGAAGAAAACTGGTTATAGAAAAATTCTCTTTGGAAGTTACAACTCAAAAACTCCTAAGCGTGTACAATAGACTGTTAGAAAATTAAATAGAAAATTAAAAAAATTGTTATTTAAAATCTGAAATGGTGATTGAATGATTAAGAAGGCTGTTATACCTGCTGCCGGACTTGGCACTAGATTACTACCTGTTACAAAAGAGACCCCTAAAGAGATGCTTCCAATAATTAATGTTAGAGAAGACG
>Ga0105158_1000540_pt1 | contig 16105 bp, 17 predicted proteins | sample LHCtaG_FD_81567 | JGI IMG/M metagenome (GOLD analysis project Ga0105158, IMG submission 81567) | Hot spring microbial communities from Little Hot Creek, USA to study Microbial Dark Matter (Phase II) - LHC4sed_matched | ecosystem: Environmental > Aquatic > Thermal springs > Hot (42-90C) >...
GTCCCATATCACTATGGTTGCGTTTTGAACAGGCTGCTCAGTAAAAGCGTTTAAAACCCTAACATGCACTGATATCTCGGGAGAAGCGGACGCGACGGTTACTAACTTCGTCCCATGTGGAATCGAATGATTCAAAAATATGGGAAGCTCTGTGAAGTCTAAAACTACTATAAGAAGCAGAAGCACGACTCTATTCCTGTTTTTCAGCATTGCTTTTTCCAAGGTGAGGCAAAGGGCAATGGAATATAAATTTTCCTGAGAAAGCGTGTGAAACAAACCCCTTATGGTTTTAGCAGATCACAATAGTTGCATACGAGTTGAATGAGAAACTTATTATAGATGTTTAAGCGTTACAATGCTATGAAGGCGGTTGTTCTCCGAGGCCCTTTCAGGTTTGAAATGGTAGAGCTTCCGAGACCAGTCCCTAGGGAGGATGAGGTTTTGATACGTGTTAAAGTAGTCGGTATCTGTGGGAGCGATGTAAGGTATTTCTTAGGCGAAAACCCATGGGCGCTTCATACGCTGGGAAGAGATCTTAAGGAGACTAAGAGCTTCATACTCGGCCACGAAGTCTCTGGGGAAATAGTTGAAACAGGGAAATGGGTGAAGAGTAGCAGGGTTTCCGAGAGGGTGGGGGTACTGGCTTTCAAAGGATGTGAAGAATGCTACTATTGTAAAAGAGGGTTTCAAAACCTGTGCGAGCACACGCTACATATTGGGCATGACGGAAGGTGGGGAGATGTTGATTATCCGCCGGGAGGATATGCAGAGTACATGCAGATATGGGCGAATAATGCTTACAGGCTTCCGGATAATGTATCCTATGAAGAAGCCACCCAGCTAGATGGTCTAGCAGTAGCAATCCATGCGAACAATAGAGCAGGCGTCTCCCCGACTGAAAACGTTGTTACAATAGGGTGCGGAGCAATAGGCCTCATGGTTTCTCAAGTCGCGAGGATCAGAGGAGCTTCGAAAATCATAGCTTTAGACACGCGGGATAAGCCTTTAGAGAAGGCGGAGGCTCTTGGAGTAGATCATGTCATAAACGTTAAGAAAAACAAAAACTTTGTAGACGAAGTTTTGAAGTTAACTCAAGGAATCGGCGCAAACGTGGTTTTCGACACTGTTGGAAGCAATGAGACAGTGAAAGCAGGCTTGAGCATGCTTGCAAGAATGGGTCGGCTTATAATGCTTGCAGTAACGCCTGTGAAAATAGAGTTAAATCTTACGGACCTAGTTGGAGGAGAGAGGGTTCTTACGTGTTCGGCCAATCATCTCTATGAGGATTACGTGGTTGGAGTAGAATTACTAGCTAGCGGAAAAGTCAAGGTGAAGCCTTTCATCACTCATATCATGAAGCTAGAAGAATATAAGGAGGCGTTCAACATGCTCCTCCATAAGGAGGATTATGATGTCATAAAAATCGTTCTGAAGCCGTGAGGGATCTCGTTGTTTAAATTAATATTTCTAAAGCGGAGGTAAAAGATATATGGTTTAATCTAAAAACAATGTAAGATGGATGTGTTAACAATCGGCGAGACGATTGTAGAGTTTATAAGAAGAAGGAGAAACCAGCCTCACCATGAAACTGGAGAATACGCGGGGCCTTTTCCCAGCGGTGCTCCGGCAATATTCATAGATACTGCCTCCAGGCTTGGTTTAAAAGCAGCCATAATCGGTGGGATTGGGGATGATGATTTCGGGAAAGTTTTGAAACAGGCTCGTCAACGATAGAATTAACGTCAAGTACCTTTTTACTAGAGAAGGCTATACAACCGGTATCGCTTTTGTCACCTATTATTCTGATGGGAGTAGGAGATTTGTTTTCTACTTGAAGTATTCCGCAGCTGCTCAAATAAAGCCCAACGATGTGGATGAAGATTTTGTGAAATCTTTTAAGGTGCTTCACATAATGGGATCAACTCTTTCAATCGGAGAAGCTGTTAGAGAAGCTTGCTATAAAGCTGTTAAAATAGCAAGCCGGTTTGGAATAATTGTTACATATGACCCCAATCTCAGGAGAGAGTTAATAAGCCCGAGGACGATAAGAAAATTATCTGAACCCGTTTTGAAAACTGCTGAAATAATTATGCCTTCTCAAAAAGAGTTTTTCGACTTGACGGGTAAGAACAATATTAGGGAATCATTGGAGATTCTTAAAAAAGGAGCAAGTCTCCTAGCGGTGAAGATAGGGAACAAGGGTTCCCTAGGGGTGACTGAGCAGGAAGTTGTTTCAGAGCCTGCTTACATTGTTCGTGAAGTTGACCCTACTGGAGCGGGAGATGCTTTTGACGCGGCAATAGTAAAACCTTAAAAATACGAGAACTACGGCTTGATGAGAGCTTTTATCCCCTTCTTCTTTTCAGCCAGCTCTTTAAAAACTTCAGGGGCCTCTTTAAGAGTGTGAATATGAGACACTATTGGCCTGAGCCTCAGATTCCCTGAAGAAGCCAGTTCAACCGCTCTTTGAAAAGTATATGGACTCCTATAGGATGCGAATATTGAAACCTCCTTATCGTAGAGCTCAAACGGTTTAACGCGCCAAACGTCATGCTCAGGAGCAACCCCAAATATTAGCAATCTACCCCCTCTTCTAACAAGTCTAAAAGCAACCTCTATCGCCGAAGAGCTTCCCACGCACTCGATTGAAATATCCGTACCAATGTTGTCTGTTGCTTCACGTATTGCTTTCTCCGGATCTTGTTGCGTAGAGTTTATAGTCAGAGTCGCTCCAAGCTCGCGAGCAAGCCTAAGCCTGTCCTCAATAATGTCAATTGCAAAAATCTTGGATGCGCCATAATGCTTAACCACTTGTATCATAAGCAGGCCGATCGGCCCAGTGCCGACGATTGCAACACTGCTTCCAACAGGTATTCCAACATTGTCAACACCCCTTATTATACAGGCAAGGGGCTCGATTAAAGCAGCCTCCTCCAGAGGCATTTCGCCCGGTATCCTGTATACGTTTTGCTCCGGAACTTTAACATACTCTGCAAAGGCACCGTCAACCGTCACACCTATTGTCTGAATGTTCTCGCAAAAGAAGTTTCTCTCACTCATCCTACAATACTTGCATTTTCCACACAGTATGTTCGGCTCTGCAACCACATGGTCTCCAACTTCTATCCCTCTTACTTTAGAGCCTACTTTTGCAACAACTCCAGAAAACTCGTGTCCCAAGACTATAGGCGTCTTCACCTTCCACTCTCCCTTAAAGAAATGCATGTCTGTACCGCATACTCCACATGCTCCGACTCTGATAAGAACCTCGCCATCACCTATTTCAGGCACATCCTTATCAATTATTCTAAGGTCCCCAACCCCAAATAATGACGCAGCCTTCATAATGATTTCCTATAGCTTCTCTCATATAAGGATTCTGAAAAAGCTGGCAAACACAACGTCTCGCCTAAAGATGTGACAAGTATCTGTATCCCATGCTTCTACCATTTTTAGAAAGGCTTATAATTATGAATTCGAAAAGAACCTTATGAACGGGTTTCCAAAACGCTTCTTATGGGGAATATCTATGGCTGCTTTTCAGTATGAAATGGGGTTTTCTCAAAACGCTCTAGACCCTAACAGCGACTGGTACGTGTGGGTTCACGACACTAAGAACATAGAGTCTAAAATAGTCAGCGGAGACTTTCCGGAGCATGGGCCTGGCTACTGGGATCTCTACAAGAAGGATCACGACTGGGCGGAGTGGATGGGGCTTAATACTTGGCGTATGAACCCTGAGTGGAGCAGGATTTTCCCCAAGCCGACGACTAGCGTCAGAGTCTCCGTAGACCATGACGATGAGGGAATAAAGGGTATTGAAGTCAGCGTATCTGCTTTAAGAAAGCTCGACGAATTGGCTAATAAGAGCGCAGTGAAGCGCTATAGGGAGATTTTCAGAGACATAAAGTCAAGAGGGATGAAGCTAATACTTAACCTCTACCACTGGCCCTTGCCCACATGGGTTCATGATCCAATACGGGCTAGGGACACTGGTCTTAGAGAAGGCCCCCGGGGATGGGTTGACGACGAGACCGTTATAGAATTCGCTAAATTCGTCGCATACGTAGCATGGGAGTTTCCAGATATCCCGGATATGTGGAGCACGATGAACGAGCCTAGCAACGTCTGGTCACTAGGATACTTGGGGGGAAGCTTCCCGCCCGGATTGATGGATCTCAGGGCAGCGGAGAGGGCAGCGTTCAACATGGTTCAAGCCCATGCGAGAGCATACGATCAGATAAAGAGGATCGTGGGTAAAAACGCGAAGATAGGTGTGATATACATAGTCTCCCCCGGGGAGCCTCTTACCGACTCGGAGAAAGATAGAGAGGCTGTGAAGCTCTACCATGAAGCATCAGTAGAATGGTTTTTCAAGGCTATACTTCAGGGAACCGTGAAGAGAAATCTTGAAGGCGGAGAGATTAATAGGAAGGATATGAGGAATAAGGCTGACTGGATAGGTGTCAACTATTATACTAGGAATGTTATAAAGCATATTGACAGGCCGCCGTATTTCCAGGGTGAGGTGGACTACGGCTTCTCCTGTAAGCCAAGCTCTAAGTCAGCGGCGGGAAGGCCCACTAGCGAGTTCGGGTGGGAAATATATCCTGAGGGTATGAGGAAGGCGTTAAACATTTGCGGAAAATACGGGAAGCCCCTTATAGTTACGGAGAACGGGATTGCCGATATTAAAGATAAGCATAGGCCATGGTATCTAGTCTCCCACCTCTACAATGTTTGGCTTGCGATTAAGGAGGATAAGCTGAACATTATAGGGTACCTCCACTGGAGCCTCATTGACAATTTTGAATGGGCAATGGGTTTCAGCAAGCGTTTCGGCCTGATACATGTCGACATTAATACTAAGAAGAGAACCCCAAGGCCAAGCGCCTACATTTACAGGGATATCATTGAGAATAATGCTTTACCCGAGTACTTGGAGGAGTACTCGAAGTATCCCAACGTGTTTTGTTAAACTCAACAGGTCTCTGAAGACACTCTTAAAAGCCAGACCGTAGCCATGAGGGATGTTAGAGTCTCCTGTATTGCCACCCCTTTCCAGCCCCATTCAACCATCCAAATAATTGCCGAGGCAATGCTTAAAGCTATGGAGAGGACTCCAGTAACGTAGTTTTTCAAGGCCAGAGAGCAGAAAAAGTATACGAGCATTACGATTATCATCATGGTGAAGAATATTACGGAAACCAATCCATGTACTCTCCCAGCATCCTCCGGGAAGACGCCGATGAGAGCAAGGTCTATGCCGGTCAGCGTAAGCAGAAGAGACCAAGACGAATACTTCCATGAACGACGCTTCAAAAAAGTCAATAACGCGAAAAAGGCTACTAAGAACCCTGAGAGAACTAGCCCAGTGTTGTACAGGTGTGCAACCGGGGCATTTCGAGCAATATTGCCTAGGTCGCTCAAAGCATTGTCGTAGAAATTGAACCAAGGCGTTAGAATGATTGAAACAGCTATAAAAGGATATGCTAAAACCGCGCCCAAGACCCCTATGAGCCTATAGTATTTCATCGAACGTTATATGTTCACGCCCAGCTTTAAATTCTTTCCCTAGAAAGGGAATCTTCGAAAAGCCATTAAAAAACGATTAATACTAGCAGGCAACAACACACCCGGAAGAAGAAACATGTAAAAAAAGATAAGACGTGGATATCCAATATTTTTTCTAAACAGCCTACAGGAACCTCCTCCTTCTTAATCCCACTATTATGGCTGCGATTACTATGACCGTGATTATAATAATGATGCTTATGTTTTTAAAATTAAGCTCTTCTCTCCAGACAGCCGTCAGCTTCATCGGCTTATTCACTATGAAAAGCTTGCCGAGTTTCACACCCTTATCGTTAATCCATCCTTCGAAAAGCCGGTTTGGGAATTGTCCTTCGAAAAACGTTGGCATCACTGAGGCGTTTAGAAGAGTGTTTTCGACAACCCGTAGCTCGTAAGGAAGTTCATGTTCACACCCATTTATGACCACCTTATCAACCTTGATTGCACTGTCCAACGATGAAGATTTGCAACCTTAAATTAAAAATAGTTAAATGATGTGAAAATTACAACAATGATCATAAGAACCTTGTCAATAGCCATTAAGATTATTCCTGCATCTCAACAACGTTTCTAAAGAAAGAAGAGGGGCTTCCAAGCAGTATCAAAGCGTGCTTAAAGTTTAGCATTCGAAGCTGTGTTTATGAGCCTTCTCCTTACGATTTCCTCTATTGATTCTTCTGGACTTTTGAGTCTGCTTAAACCTAGGAAATCAATGGCTTTCTTTATGCTTACTTTGATTCGGTTCTTGTCGTCTTCTCTGAATAGAGGTTTTTGTCCCGTGTCGACTATCTTTATTCTTGGTTGTATGGCATTATTCGTAAGCTTCATTACGGTTCTCTGGACTATTTGCGCTAGTTCTAGGATGGTTACGGGGTTTGGATAGTAAACGTTTACTATGTGGGTTAGGCTGTTTCCTCCTTTTTCGACCTCTCGTAGGCTTGGCATATGTCTTCAATGTCAACATAAAGCATAGCTTATACATGCTGTGCTTGTACGGCGTTATTGTTTCACCTCTTCATGAGAATAGGGGTAGAAGATACGTGTTATAGTTCTCGATGCTTTAGCCCACGCGATAGTGAGGTCCGCCCGTCAGATTTTGAAAAATAGAGATAGTCATAGCTTCACTTCCGATGCATGAATCACTCTAGTCACCTTTTTCCCCTTTTCGTATAATTCCTCGTCTGCCGTGATGAGTGGAACCTCTTCTTCAAGGGATAAGGCCAGATAGGCGGCATCATACAAGGTGATCCGGAGTTCAACAGCTATGTCCATGGCCTTGCTGAGTGCGATTTCCGTGAGGTTAAGCGTTGGTATGGAGCTAACGAGGTTTAATTTTCTTATCGCATCCTCCTTGGTGATGAGGTTCTGGAATGTCAGTACCACTAGGGCATTCCCCATCTCGTAGAGGATGAGCCGAGGCGCGTAGATCGCCTTAAGCACGCTTACGAGCTTGAGGGCTACGTCCGTATACCTCTCCTTAACAATGGTTTGAATAAGTATAGATGCATCTAAGACTGCTTTCAAGAGCTCATTTGACAAGCGCATGCCCTTCTCTCATATCGCGGATTATCTTAACGACGGTCCCTCCAGGTATCTTGGGAGACTTTTCAGCCTCCTCTTTAAGGTTTTCGACCGCGTTCTGAAGTTCCCTCTTCTTAATCTCTTCCTCAAGGGCCCTCCTTACCAATGCGCTTACGTTTATCCCAAGCTTATTGGCCTTCCTCTTCAGCTCCTCGCTAACCTTTGCGGAGACCGTTATAAGTTTACCCATAGGTATTCCCAAAATGTATTACCAAAGAGGCGCTATATAAATATTACTGCAGATAAAAACTTGTAGGATAAAGATGTCAGGATGATTTTCGCCTATAGGGAGCTTAATCGGATCCCCGTAGACTGCGGCGGAACTAAAGTAAATGAATAAGCCTACTCCGGAGTCTAGAGAAGCCTTGACAATGAAAGCTGTACCCAAAACATTGTTATCCAGGTAAAGTAGAGGCTTCTCCACTGATTCCGTAACATCAATAGAGGCAGTGGCACGAACAACAGCATCATGTAAAACATTCTTAACCTAGGTAATATTTCTGATTTCAACCTTTGTTGCAGGAACACCGACTTCCCTAAGCCTTTTGACAGCAAGCTCAGTAGACCTCTCGAAAGAGTCAAGAACTTGGACCTCGAAGCCTTTTTTCCTTAAGACGGGTAGCAATATTATGCCCTATAAAACCAGCTCCGCCAGTAATCAATACTTTCATTTCTAGTTTCTCAAAACCTTGATTTAAAACTCCTTCTGAGCGCGCGCTAAATTTAAAAAAGATTCGCTAAGCTCGGACGCTGAGTCGCGGCCCTGTTAACGAGCGTCTTGGACTGGTGGCGGGTTTACTAAATCGACCTAATAATCGGCTACCTTGTCTTCAGGAAGGCTCTGAGAGAAGCGAATTCATAGGATTAGTGGTAGAGTGGTGAACCTTGTCTAAACTATTTTTCGACGATTAAAAAGTTGAATCAGTTTATTAGTCTCCCCGTCTTAAAAGTTCTACAGAAGAATTAGAAGTTATTCCAAACAAGCCTCATAGCTTCTTCTCTATATACAGAATTTAAGAATTTAGAAATACTCGTGTCTTCTAGGCTGTTAATGGTGTTTGAAAGTATCTGGAAGATAAGATTACAATAGCTCTAAAAGAAGGAGTCGTAGATTATCTTGGTTTTTCTGCTGATGATTTTTATTTCTTTAGTTGGCATTCTTCCTTCAAGCGGCTTAAGCCAAGACCGAACATGAAGGTTGAAGCTTTATAAATCCAATGATTTTTTTTTAGAAGCCTATTTCCAACTCGGTTTTCTTCGCAAGATAATATGGAATTATCTGTATGGACGGTGTTTCACGGGAATCCTCATAGTTCTCCAGGGCGATTGTAATCGAGTTTTCTTCTTTTAAAAAGGGCTCGGGCATGTAGAAGTCTTTTTGGGGACCGTTCTTCAAGTATCTTCCTATTAACTCGCCATTCAAGTATATCTTGCACTTTGTCCCCATCGAGTTCAGCCTCAGCATCAATGGGGATATTGTGTCTTCCCTAAGCCTGTAGACGAATTTCCTCCTCAACCATATCAATCTGCCTTTATCCAACGCTTCACCAAGCCTGCTCGAGCTCCAGTGGGAATCGTCAAAGCCGGTTTTAAACCAGCCTTCTTTCTCTCCTAGAAGCCCTTGAGAAATACTCCAACCCTCGTCTAGAACAGCATCGTAGAGCCTTATGCACGGATTATTCCACACTGGTGCACTGGGCATGTTCTCTAAGAGGAAAATAAACTCGTTTTCTTCACCCTGCTTCACTAGGCGCGTTACATCCATGCCTACTTCGCCCTCATCGACGGGGACTGTTCCAGCATGGTTACCGTTTACGAAGAGCATTAGCCTACCCCAGCCTGAGAGGCCGGGCGGTAGGACTGCGCAAACCTTTTTGTCCTCTTTAGGAATAGTAACCACGTATTTGAATAAGAATATTCCCCTCTCTCCCGCAAGGCTTTCAGGGCTCTTAAGCTCCATCCAGCCTTCTGAAAAGCATTCTGACGGCAGGACCTCCATGGGCTTGTTCACAAGCTTAGAGTAGTCCATTGCGGCTGGGATGCCTGGTTTGAGAAACGGCTCGTTACTCAAGATTTTGAAAAAGGGATTCTTCAGCATAATCGTCGTTTCCTTACCGATGAAAACAGGCTCGTTCAAGCCGTTTGCTACAGGAAGTATACCATCATTCCTATGGCCTGTCGACTCTATGAGGAGCATGAGCTCGTTCTCCCCATTTTTCAACAGTTTTTCATTAATTTCAAGCCTAGCAACATGCTTTGCATAACCTAGAAAATGCCCGTTTATGAAAACCGAGACGTAGTCGTTAACCCTCGGTATGAATAATACAATCTTGCCCTCTCCAGCCTTATTAAAAACGAATTTATTGAAATACCAGAAGTGCCCGTTTCCAATCATGCCAAGCGATTCGGGTGGGGGAAGCCCCTTAACTTTAACCCAATGGCTTAGCTTAACACGCTCCAAGTCCTCAACAGCATACTTCCAACCCTCATCGAGGCTTAGAGCATCTTCTTTGAATTCTAAATCTGGAATCACTAGGGAGAGTAGCCATTTCTCATCGTCGTAAGTGCCTTCAACTCTTTTACCGTTAATCCTGATGGCCTTAGGCCTCCACGGAACGATTGCTCTAATAAGCCTCCCGTCTCCCTTCTTGAAATCCATATTCATGCTTAGAGAACGATCTTCAGAAGAATAGCTCCTTAAAAGGTCGAGGCTGGAGATTACAGCTATCCTCTTACCCAAATATTCTACGAACCATGTTCTGGCTGCACGCTCCCTGCTTAAAGCAACTAGTAGTAGTTGAGAGGCTCCGCCAATAAGCTTAAAGAAATCGTCTTCGTAAATCCTAAAGTTCACAGTCTCCCTTGCTCCGCTTAACGGATGTGTCAGAGTAACTTCGTGCCGACTACCAGGATCCCCATACACTATAAGGATCGTTCTGCCGTTGAGGTCGTAAGAGTAGAATACTTGGCAAGTTGAAAACTCTAGGACCCAACCGTTCGCCAGCTTGACTTTGAAAGGCAGTATTAAGGCAGTCCTCCCGTTTAGCCCGACATCCTTCTCGCCAAGACCCTTCAAGGAGACCGTTGCATGAGCCGGTTCAGGACTCCTGTTTGCTAAAAGTATAAAGTTTCCTTTCTCGTGGACCCGCGAGGAAACGCGAATATTGGGATTGTTGCAAGTTGCCAGCTTCTCGTCAACGGTGGAGGATGCGAATATTTCTTTGAAGGATTCTAAGAGCGCTCCGACTAGTCTTATAGTCCAGTACCTTTCACCAAGTTCCCCCCACTCTCTTACAGCAGCCTGATAATCGTATGTTGAAGCAATGTTTTTACCAGTCCAGTAGCCGAAGTTTGTCCCGCCGTGAAACATGTAGAAGTTTATAAGGTTAAACCCTTTGAATATCATCGTTTTCAAAAGCATATCCGTCCACTCGGCCGGGATATCGCCCCTGTCCGTGGGAAGCCTCCCGCTGAGAGAAGTAAACCATCCTCCTTCGAATTCCATGATCATCCTAGGCTTATCAGGCTGTTCCTCAATAAGGCTTTCAGCCTGTTTCTCAGGGCCTTTAAGATCCCAAGGATCAGGATAGATGTCTATGGAGTCTATTACTTGAGTTCCCCTTAGAAACCTGTTCACGTTGTGGACTATGGGGACGTCTATCCCCCTCTCCCTCGCAGCCTCGTAGAGTCTGAGCATGTATGGAACATTACCCCAGAAGTACTCGTTTTCGATCTGAAAAAGGATTACGCTACCGCCTCTTGTTGCAAGATGTCTCCTTATTATTGGAATTATATGGTCGTAGTAGCTTAAAGCATGCTTCATGAAAACCTTGTCGAGCGACCTTGGGACAATGTTTCTACCTATCAGCCAGTCGGGGAGGCCTCCGAAATCCCATTCAGAGCATATGTAGGGTCCGGGTCTAGCTATAACGTATAGGCCGTGCTTCTCGCACAGTTTTAGAAACTCATCGACATCACGCCAACCCGAGAAGTCGAAGCAACCCTCCTTCTGCTCATGCCAGTTCCAAGCGAAATATATGCTTACAGAGTTTAAGAATGCTCGCTTAATCTTGAGAAGCCTGTCCTCCCACAATGCCTTGGGGACTCTGAAATAATGTATCTCACCGCTGTAGATGAACACCGGCTTACCGTTAACCCTCAGCGACTTCTCATCGAAATCTACAACACTCATCTCAATGCCTCCAAGCTGAAATGGAAGCTACCATGGTTCAACACTCAACCCTGTAATCCTCTTGAAATGCTCCAAGTTTCTCGTTACCAAGGCATATCCGTTTGTTAAAGATATTCCCGCTATAATGGCATCTCTTATGTCAACTGATAGCCCTCTGCTTAAAAGATCTGAGAGGATTTCGCTTGATTTCCTAGAAGACTCCGCATTCAATTCTAAAACCCTTATTGAGCCTAGGAGTTCATCAGCCTGCTTAAGGTTTTTCTCAGCATGCTTCGACCTGAAGGCTCCTAAGTAGACTTCAAACGCATTCATAGATGTTGTTGAAATCTCAGCTCCAGCGGAATCGTATTCCTCAGCCTTCTTAACAGCATCTGGATGACCTCTTAACAACGCTACTAGAAAATCAGTGTCCAAGCAGACCCTTTTCATACCTATGCCACAACTCCGAGATCTCTCCGAATATTTCCTTCTCCTCGTCTTCATCCATGACCCATGAGCCGGCGAAGCTTGCTAAGGGTTTTCTAGGAGCCTTGGAGCAGAGCCTAAGTATGACGTCTGTGAAGGATTCTCCCTCCCTCTTCAGCGAGGCTAGTTTCTCGTAGGCTTCGTCAGAAAGGCTTATAGTCTTGTATCCCAACCAGCATCACTATCTATGCATAGAAAATACACGGATTTAAACTTAATGCTAAAGCCCATTTCAAGCCTTCTAAAAACGCACCTTATTTTGCAGTCAGGGAGGTACTAGAACAACCTTTATGGCTCCATCCGTACCCTTCTCACTGTACTCGAATGCCTTTTTAAACTCGGAGAGCGGAAACTTGTGGGTAACGATCTTGTCGACCTCAACCTTCCCCGTGCTAATGTATTCTATTGCAAGCGAATAGCAATATGGACCCAGATGAGACCCGTATATGTCGAGCTCCTTTCTATCCCCGATTATTGACCAGTCTGCTAAAGCAGGCTCCTTGAAGACCCCGAAGATAACCATTCTACCAAGCTTCCTAACCATTTCAAGACCTTGCGTCACCGCGGAAGGATGCCCCGTAGCCTCGATGTAGACGTCGCAACCATACCCGCCGGTCATCTGCTTAACAGTCTTAACTGCATCCTCCCTAGCCACGTTAATCACCATATCCGCACCGAGTCTTTCAGCAACGCTAAGCCTCTCCTCCCTCAAGTCGAGCGCTATGAGCTTGCCCGGGGACTTCATCTTGGCTACTTGAAGCATGCATAACCCCAAGGGCCCCATTCCTGCTATGACAACAATATCTCCCAGCTCTATCCTCGCCCTCTGGACAGCATGAATCGCGCAGCTCAAGGGCTCTATCATTACTGCAAACTCGTCCGGAACATCGTCGGGGACTCTGTGCACTATCGATCCCTCTGGGTACTTCATGTACTCAGCAAAACCACCGTCATCATACCCTCCTTGGAAACCGAAAACATAGCCGCGTTCGCACATCCAGTATTTCCCGCTCTTGCAGAAACGACAAGCGTGGCAGGGGAGTATCTGTTCCGCTATCGCCTTGTCACCGACTTTAACCCCCTTATTCTCCGCTCCGGGACCAAGCTCCACAACCTTACCTATGAATTCGTGACCGGGGATGACTGGTGGCTTAACGTAAGGATGCTCCCCTTCCCAGAGAGAGGGTGCTCCATGATAACACTTCACATCGCTCGCACATACTCCGCAAGCACCAACCTCCACAAGAATATCCCCTGGCCCGACTTTAGGAGTGTCAACATGCTCAAGCCTGTAGTCGCCTGGGCCGTAACATACAACAGCTTGCATCCTGCTCTTAACACTCATGAGGAATTAAGAGTAGATGATGAGGATATATTCTTTCCTCTAAAAATTGATGAAAAGTCTTTTAGAGCCTGTTTAAAATTTCTGCGAAATCCTCTTGGCTGAGCCTCCAACCCATTGCTCCAACGTTCTCCTCCACATGCTCAATCCTCGAGGCCTTTGGAATGGGCACAACCGGCTCTATGCAGATAAGCCAGTTCAAAGCCACTTGAATAGGGGTTTTGCCGTATTTTTCACCGATCTTCTTAAGCAGCCTGTTCCCCGCTAAAGCTCCCTTCTCTATGGGAGTATAAGCCATGTACATCATGCCTTCCTTTTTAGCATATGGTATTACTTCAGAATAATCCTTTCTGTAAGTTGGGCTAAACCTGTTTTGGACAGCAGCTATATCATTGTTTTTCAAACAGGCCCTTGCCTCCTCAATACCCTTCACGTCGAAGTTGCTTAAACCTATGTGCCTAATTAAACCCGTTTTAACAAGCTCCTCCATCGCCCTCATGGTTTCGCAAATAGGTATGTCAGAAGGCCAGTGTAGAAGGTAGAGGTCAATATGTGTCCCAAGCCTTCTAGAGCTCTCTTTAGCAGCTTTTAAAACATCTTCATAACGTGCGTGAGTAGGCCAGACCTTAGTCACTATGAACAGTTCATCCCTGTCGAAATCTTTTATCGCCTTACCCACCAGCTCTTCGGACCTCCCGTTAGCATATATTTCGGCAGTATCTATCATCGTCGCCCCCAGCTCGATGCCTCTTTTAAGCGCAGCGATACATGCGTCATCCATAGACTTGTCTTCACCCATTCTCCATGTTCCAAGACCAAGGCTGGATACGCTACGCCCCAGCTTCTTGAAGAACTTCGTATCCATAAGATTGGAAGAGGGATGGTTTCTGATAAGTCTTTTACGAAAGCTCATTAGCAGATATTTTCGGGATAAACATAAATATTATAAGCCGTTTATTTTTAACGTGATCCAAGATGTACCAGTCTAAGAATTTTGAACACTTGCTTGGGTTGAAAGGATTCAGCGACCAATTGCTGAAGAACCATTTCACACTCTACCAAGGCTACGTTAATAACACGAATAAACTGCTCGAAACCCTTAATCTCTTATTAAAAGAGGGGAAAACCGGGACGCCGGAGTATGCTGAGCTTAAACGCAGGCTCGGCTGGGAGTGGAATGGAATGAGGCTCCACGAGTACTACTTTGGAAACATGTCGAAAGAAGGCTTCGAATTAGAAAAAGATTCAGAATTGTATAGAAAGATTGTTGAAGACTTTGGCTCGTATGAAAACTGGGAGAAAGACTTCAAGGGGGCTGGAGCAATACGTGGAATCGGATGGGTCATATTATACTATGATCCTGCGTCTGGAAGACTGTTTAACGTTTGGATTAACGAGCATGATGTTGGACACTTCTCTGGAGCGAAACCCCTATTGGTAATGGATGTTTTCGAGCATGCTTATATGATCGACTACGGGTTGAAGCGTGTAGATTATATTGAGACGTTCTTTAAGGCAATTGATTGGAAAACAGTTACTGACAGATTTGAAAAAGAGTAGCATACTGTTTCAGAATTTTTAATTTGATAAAGGATTCTTTAAAAAGAGTATTTAGAAAAGTTCTCGGAAGTTCTACATAGCTCTATCTTCTATGCTTCTGGAAACACTCCCTACAATAGACAGGCCTGCCTTCAGTCGGTTTAAACGGAACTTCAGCTTCCTTACCGCAGTCAGAGCATATTATCTTGTACATCTTCCTAGGCCTGTCGCCGTATCCTGAATTCAACTTTTTCACCTCCTTCTTAATATTAGAATGCTTGCCTTCCCTTCAGAAAAACAAGCAGTCCAAGCTACAGCTTTAAAGCCTCCTTTTAAAGTTTAACTCAAAATAACCTGTTTATAAATGAATCCTTAAAACCATTTTTAAACCTTTAAGCATAGAAAACGCTTCAAAAATACGTCATGCTTAGATAGTAATTGAATTTTTAAAACTTTATAAGCATAGAGGAATGTGTTAAAATGTGAAGTGAAATGGTAACATGGAGAAGATCTTTTAAAGCGGCATTATTGTTTCTAGCATTTTCAATAGTCTGGCTTCTCATAGGAGGGGCAATAATTATTGTGGGAAGTATCTCTGGCCTTTTAGGAATTGTTCAATACGTTCCTTATCCACCATATGTTACCATAAACTGGGGAGCGTTAGGAGGAATGATTATAGTGTTTATAATAGGCTATCTCAATAATTTATCTCGGTATTCTAGCTACATTCTTTAAAGTCTTTGCTGAATTCCTTGCTGAAGAAATGAGAAAGTATATTCCAGCGACGACCGTCGTACCTACAGCTCCAACAGCAAGCGCCTCCACACCAACCTGCCCAAGATGTGGAACACCTCTAACCTACGTGCAGCAGTACCAGAGATGGTACTGTCCAAACTGTAAGGAGTATCAGTAAAGCCGATTCTTCTTTTTCCACAATATTCTCGCGAAATATTTAGCTTGAGATGACTCCCTGTTTACCCACCAAATGGTTTCACCCAGATAAGTATCCCAATCTCTGAAATTGAACAAGCTTTTCGCAAACAGTTTGTTTCGCGAAGGTTCTGAAGTCTCTCAACCAGTTTTTAGAAATATTATGAATATAGCTCTGCCGTTCTATCTATAAGAAACAGGCTTGATGATGTTCCCAAAAATGTATTACTGAGCTGAGACAGATTAAACCGTACCTTAAATAACCCTCTGTATCTGCTTCCACCCGCTTAGCAAGATCATTTTAAGAACTTAGTAGTCCTGCACACACCTTTATCGTTCATGGTATAACAGACTAATGTAGGAAAAGGAATATGGTCAAATGGAGAAAAGGTTAAATAGTAATTTTGCTAGATGTTAACCAATGCCAGGCCTCAGACTCCAGATCAGGAAGGATTTGGAGATGAGATTCAGAGAAGCTGCGA
>Ga0105158_1000543_pt1 | contig 15951 bp, 14 predicted proteins | sample LHCtaG_FD_81567 | JGI IMG/M metagenome (GOLD analysis project Ga0105158, IMG submission 81567) | Hot spring microbial communities from Little Hot Creek, USA to study Microbial Dark Matter (Phase II) - LHC4sed_matched | ecosystem: Environmental > Aquatic > Thermal springs > Hot (42-90C) >...
AATCACTTTAACATTTTTACCCCCAACTCTCTGCACCCTACTTCACAATTGTAGCGATTCTATGAGCACTAGCCTTCAACACTATCTTTATTCTTTATTGTCCTCAGCACAACTTTACGATCTTGCTGCTGGGGGTTGCCAAATCCTCTTCCCCCTGCTTTTAGGAGTGTGACTAAGGGTTACTCTGTTACTTATAGCACTGACTCTAGGCACGCCAATGAATTTACGACGTATCTCTGCCAGAGCTTGAAATAGTGGTGGTGAGTTAATCAGTTTTTGAGTTAAATCTTTTATTAACTCTGCTTATAATTGTACTCTACAAGTTGATAACAGCATCAACAAGAGGCTTATCACTTATAGTGGTGAATTTTCTCAATGTCTCTAGCTGTATTGGTATGGTCTCTCCAGAACCTCACAACAATAAGAAGAGAATCTATGTCAAGTCTCTCAAGTTCTTTCTCCAAAGCTGTGGCAATAGGTAAGCATTGCTCAAAGTGCATACCGCCATAGAGAAAACTGCTACACTAGGCTTTTTAGGCATAGCAACTTCATCTATACAGCCCTTTTCATGCACAAGAAGATAGTTATCAAATCCCTTCTTAGGCTCCTCAAACTCTATCTCAATACCAAAGTACTCAGAGAATAAGCTTAAATATGTTCTCTAGATTACGCCTACTCCAGTGGACCCAGTACTTAGTCAACCAGATGTAGCTCCTATAGTCTCTCAGAACACCTAGTGATATGGTTCTCGAGACCCTCTCAACAACATCGAGAACCTTAAAGACCTTATTAACATCAATTCTATTTGAATTAAAATCAAGAGGCTTCTGCCTCTTAACAAGCACTTCTCCAGAGAACTTACTAAGCTTAAGATAATGGGGCAAGACCAATTAAATGCACCACCGCCCTCGCTTGAGAACTCGAAATAGCATCCCCTAAGTAGCTCGGCACACAACCCCAGAACATCAACTACGAAACAGCCCAGGTGAAGCCCCTGGCCCACTGCCACTATCCCAATGCCGAGCCCCAGTTTTTACTCATAGCTACTCGTGGCAGAGTGGAGCTGGGGGATGGGCGAATGCTTTAAAGGTTTTATATTTGGAGCTTAGCTAATCTTATGTACTTCTAGAAATAGAGTAAAAGGTGAGTAAGTAACACTGTGTCTTTATTTTAAGTATTCTGCATAGAAGAGAAAAGTTTATATATCTTCTCCATGGTATACCCAGTTGGGAGAGGCTATGGCGGAGAAGCCCACAGCTGCATTTGTATTAACACTAATTGGTGGGATCTTTATACTAATAACAGGGTTAATAGTAGCTGCAATTGCTGCAATGGGTGCAACAGCCTTCGCACTACTTGGGCTAGGGTGGTTAGGAGGGCTAGTACTGGTTATAGGGGTGCTTCAGCTAATATTCGCTATAGTGATACTTGTCGGGGCTATGCAAATAAACAGTGGGGAACCGGGGAAGGTTAAGACATGGTCTATAGTAGTCCTAATACTATCAATTATATGCCTCATATCTGGGGGAGGATTCTACATAGGATCTATACTTAGCTTAGTAGGCGCTATACTTGGGCTGACCTGGAGGCCCCCAGCAGCCCAGCAATAGGCTTAAAACAGCTCATTTTTATAATAAACACCTCACAATTTTAACTATCTTCTAATGCACTTAAGCATTATATGACTAAGAGCCGCCATAGAGTGGCCTACACGCACCCCTAGAACTCTATCAAGGATTTTACTGAGCCCTTCTCCATACACTAGGTGAGAGTACTAGCATCATCCATGTGCAAAACGTGCTCAGATCTTGAAGCAATACTCCCAAATTTTAGGATCTACCTCTTCAGCTACTTCAGGTATCCTTAGGCAACGCCTTTTGCAACTGTTTTAAGTTTCATGTAGGTTTATGTGGTTTTATGTGAAGTGCTTATTCTTCTGCTATGATTATTACGTGTACTCTTTTGCCGTGTAGTGGCTTTACCTCATCCTGGTACTTTGCAAGGGGGTATAGCACTACTGTCCCACCTCTAAACTTTATCACAGAGCATTTGGCATATATGAACTTAGACTTAGACATGTCATCACCATTAAACGATATTGATAGAAAGGCTTATAAAGTTTGAAAACACAATCCCATAATGGTGAGCTACTCTGTGAGGGGTGAAGAGCCCGTAGTCGTAGAGACCTTGAAGGTGAGGGCTGTCCCCGAGGGTAGCTATGACAAGCTCCTAGAGTTCCTGAGACTCTATCGTGATGCTGTGCAGTTGGTTGTAAACGAGCTTTGGAGTCTAAACACAAAGCTCTCGAAGAAAAGTCTCCACAGAATGTTCTATGATAAGTTAAGAGCACTTGGTTTTAGAGCACACCACGTTAAGCAAATCTACACATGCGCTCAGAGCATAGTAGAGTCTGCTAAAGCCAATGGTGGCGGAAAGCCTGTTCTAAGGAAGCTAACTGTGAGGATGGACAAGTACGACTACAGGCTAGACCTGGAAGACAAGATTCTAGTGCTAAAGCTCCACAGTAGCTACGAGGTTAAGCTGAAACTAGTGACATCTGAAGAGAGAATTAGGAAGTTCAGGGGTTGGAGCAACTACGAGCTAGTAGTCAAGTACGTTGGCGAGGGCTTCTGGGTCTCAGCATACTTTAAGAAGACCGTTAAGCCAGTGAAGCCAAAGACTGTTATGGCTATTGACTTGAACTTCGACAACTTAACGCTAGCAGTATTCGCTCTCAATGGTGAATTGATTAAGCTGAAGAGGTTTAAGACAACACTGAGTAAGGTGCTGACTCACAGGATTTGGATTGAGAGGATACAAAAGAGGTACCCTAAGTCCTGGCGGTTTATCAAGGGGGTTAGAAACGCCATAGCAAAACACGGTAAGAGAATAAAGAACATTACGTGGGACTACTCGCATAAAGTAGGAGATTTAACTGCAAAGCTAGCACTTAGATACCGCTCAATAATAGTGCTAGAGGACTTGGACAAGCTTAGGGAAAATGCCAAGCGGGATAGGAGGTTCAACAAAGAGCTCACGCTGTGGTTCTACAGGAGGGTACAGTTCTGCATAGAGTACGAGGGGAGGGAGCGGGGATTAAGAGCAGCCAAGGTTAGCCCTAGAGGAACCTCATCAAAATGCCCGAAGTGCGGTAGCAGACTGGTCAACAACGGTCATAGGACGCTGAGGTGTAGTAGATGTGGCTTCATAGGAGACAGGGATGTGGTTGCAACAATAAACCTCTACAAGAGATTCACACTCCACTCAAAATGTGGGGAGCACGGGGTCTCCCTGAACGCCCCCGAGCCCGGTGAAGCCCCGAGCGGGATGCGGGGGAACAAGGATGAGGCGATGAAAATCACATAAACTCATATAAACTCACATAAGAGCTGAACCCCTATTTTAGTAAAGTTTAAATACTTACATCTCTTCTTCACATTGGTATGAGGTGCTTGTGCTAGTGATAGAGATTGCTAGTGTTTCTAAGTCCTTTGGTAAAGTTAGAGCATTGGATGCTATCTCCTTTGCTGTGAGGAATGGTGAGGTTGTTGGCTATGTCGGGCTTAATGGCGCTGGTAAGACAACTACCATTAGGATTGCTGTAGGTGTTCTCCCACCTGATAGCGGTGATGTGCGTATTGATGGATACTCTGTTACAAGGGATAAGAAGAGGGCTTCAGGGCTTGTGGGCTGGGTACCAGAGCTACCAATATTTGAGTCTGAGTTTAAGGCTCTAGACTACTTTGTATATTTAGCAGGTTACTACGGCTTGTCTGCTAGTGAAGCAAAGAGGTTGGGTGGAGAGCTTCTAGAGGAGTTTGGCCTCAGAGACGCTATGAATAGAAAGCTAGCAACATTCTCCCAGGGTATGAAGAAGAGGTTTGCCCTGGCTGTCTCAATGATTAACAACCCGCCGAACTTCATATTTGACGAGGTGCTGAATGGGCTCGACCCCCAGGGCATAGCATTCTTCAGAGAGCTAGCAGTTAGGTTTAAAAAGCAGGGCAAGGCGGTGCTCTTCTCTTCGCACATTCTCAGTGAGGTTGAGGGTATTGCTGATAGGGTTGTCTTCATTCACAAGGGGAAGATAATTGGGGTGTATAGCATGGAGGAGGTGAAGCACATGGCTAGGCCAGCACTGGAAATCACTGTAACAAAGCTTGATAGCAATGTGCTTAAGCTTCTAGAGAGGTTTGGCGAACCCTATACAGAAAGTGGAAATAGGGTTTTGCTGAGAAGCCCAAGGGCTGATAGCAGTGCTGTAGTGGCTGAGCTTGTTAAGAATGGTGTTGGTGTTCTGGAGGTTAGGAGAGAAGAGAAGAGCCTTGAGGAGTTCTTCTTCAGCTTGATAAAGAGGGCTGAGGGTGGTGAGCTATAAACCCTGTGCTCTACGACTTTAAGCGCGGTGTACTAAGAGTCTCAGTCTTAGTAACACTTGCACTCTTTGTGTTAGCAGGAGTCGGAATGGCCTACGTGCTGGTCGCTGTGATGGCGACTATGCCCAGCTCCCAAAACCAAGTGCTCTACTCCTACATAGACACTAGCACAGGGGAGTTTAAACTAGAGGCAGTGCTACTAGACCCTGAGCTCAGGCCTGTGGGCGGCGAGGTCTCGTACACACTTGGCTGTTATAACAAGACTAAGCTAAGGCAACTTGAAGATGGGTTGAGGCTGGGTAAAATCACGCCTGAGGAGTACCAGGGGGAGTTTGAAAAGCTACTGAGAGTTGTTGATGAGGGTAGCGTGAGGAGTGCTAGCGGAAGAGTGTCCCTCGTTAAGATGCTTAGTGAAGCTGTTAGCAGGGATTATGGCTGCAAGCTCTACTTAAATATTACAACAGTTTACGGAACCTCTACCCAAGCCGTTAGAATGGGTTTGGGGCAAGAGTACCTCCCACTAGAGATCGGCAACAAGACCATCCTCACCCTGGTCTCCACCCCCGGCATCCCCAGCATTAGTAGCATTGAAGTAGCAGGTGAGAGTATCACCATTGCTCCTCAGCCAACTCATGCCACTACGCCGATCACTGTGACTATGTTTCAAGTTGGAGAGCTGAAGGGCTTTGGCGTTGTATCAGCATCTCTCTACGCTGTAAGCTATGAGAAATCAGTTCTCTTAATAGCTTTGCACAGCTCTGTAGACACAGAGTTCACGGTCTATATCGAGAGGCTCAATGCAAGTGACATGCCTAGTGAGCTGAGCCTTAGCAGCATTGAGAAGTACTTTGAGCGCGTGGGTGTAGTGCGTAGTGGTGTAAGCATAGTGGAGCTGGACGTGAACCTGCTTAGAGCAATGCTAGTACCTGTTAAACCATCTCTAAACGTAGTGCTACTATCACGCAAAGGCAACACCACTATGCTTGCTGTAGCGAGAGCCACTACTAACGTTCTTCAAACAGAGTACGCTAAAAAGGTGATATCTATGCAGCTCGCTGGGCCTACTGGGGTCAGTATGTTCATAACCTTCTTCCCAGTAGTAGTGCTGTACCTAGTCTACATATATGTAGCCAAGCCGAGGTCTCAAGGAGCCCTCGAGTTCGTTTTGGCAAGGCCTATCACAAGGTTTGAGCTCTACATAACAAGGTTATTCGCAGGGGTGCTAGTAGTGCTTACAGCAACAGCACTTTTCTACACTGCACTAGTGCTAGCAATTTACTTCCTCACAGGAGTGCTACTAGACCTATACTCATTTGTACTACTCTTCGCTGGACTGGCACTAGCTCTCATAGCGTTCTACTCTCTCTGCTACCTACTCTCAGTACTCACGAGTGGCACTAGGTACCTCGTGGCCTCTATAATGACGTACATAGTGTTCGCAATACTGTGGCCACTACTAGTGTACCTAGTTATCATCTCGTTTAAGGGGTTCACGCTATCGCTTGCCGAAGAGCTTGCAAAAGCACAGTACATCTCCTACTACTTCACACCACTAGGAGTGCACAACTTCATGCAGTACTACTACCTAGTTTACGTAGGGGGAGGGCAGAGCCCAGCTATAGAAGCTGTGATCAGCCCGTGGCTCGTAGGCATAAGCACAGCGACGTGGATCATAGCGCCTGTGGCTATAGGGTGGCTACTATTCAAAAAGGCTAACTTAAGTAGCTAGGGCTAGGGTGAGAGGGGAGATTTACAAGACTAGCAAGCACTCTTAGCTACGCTGTGTAAAGCAACTCCTTTTTCCAACTCCAATGCACCACAAAGCGCGTTTTAGTGCAAAGCTGTGAAGCCTATCATCTCTATGCATCAAACACTATGCCCTATAGGCAAGACCTTGCTTTAGTAGCACTAGCTCATCTGCAACGTGCTTTAACCCACAGCTCCTCTAGTTTTCTGCGAGTAGGCCTCCCTGCCTTCGGGTCCCAGCCTGTGCTCTGTAGTACTCTTCTAGGAGCTTCTCTAGCTCAAATACCTGGCCCTCTGCCGAAGGCCTAGGCGCAGGCTCTCTCAGTATCCTCTCAGGCACTGTGTCATGCTCCCTGCCTATGCCCTCCCTAACGTTAAACGCCTTCTCTAAGTTAAACGCCCTTCCACCCACGAGGCGGAGGTGGCACAAGCTCTTGAACTCCTCAACACCTGTAGTGGATAGGCTAGATGGTGTGTACAGAGCTGTGAAGACCCACATAAACCACGTGAAGACGGTCCTAGCATCTCCAAGGATAAGTCACGTAGAGGTGCAGGGGTGCTGGAGACGCAAGAGGCAAGCCCACGGAAGTTGTTGATGTGCACCTCAAGGCAAGGCAAATGCAAGTAGTAGAGAAGATGATGAGGCAAAGGACCTGCGGCCTTCAGACCTCGCAACTCACGGCACGTCTAATGCAAGTAAGCACTTAAAGCTGCGGGGAATGCCTTGTGGAGTGGAGCTCTAAGTATGGGTGTGCAAAAAAAGGTTTTGATTTAGTGCACGTGGTGTGGGCTACCCCACTCTCTTCCTCAGCAAGAGTATTGCTACTGTGATAACAGCGACCGCCACTAGGCCGCTAACTATTAGCGTAGTCGCGTCAAAAACTCTCTGAGGGGCTGTAGCAGTAGTGGTGCTCACTGTACTACTAGCACTTTGCGTAGTTTTTGTTTGTGGTGCTGTGGTTTGCTGAGCTGATGTGTGTGTTGAGGGTGTGCTTGTAAAGGTAGTTGTTACAGTTGCTGTAGGGGTTGGCGATGGTGTGGCTGTGGGTGCCGATGTCGTTATTGGCGTGGTTCTAGCTGTGGCTGTGGGAGTTGGTGTCGCAATCCTCACTTGCGGGGGCTCTATCACTATGTTTGGTGGGGGAATTAGGTTGAGCTGACTTTTACTAGGGTGTGGAGGTCTCTTCACCAAGGGGTATCTGTCTAGCTCCCCTGGGTATATAGATACTTGGTGCGGTGTGTCACCAATGCCGTCAGAGCCGGGCTCATCTTGATTCACCCCCTTCTTCACATCAACACCTGTGTAATCACTCCAGTAGTTACCTCCAGAGGGGTAGCCGCTATCCCATTTATAGCCCTCTCTAGTTATGTAAACCTGCTTCCCATTGTCGAGAGAGTTATTGACAAAGCTATTGTGGTAAAAGGTTATGTTGCAGACCTCAGACCCATATACGCACACACCTGTGCCAAGATCTCCACAGAAAGGCTCATAGTCACCCCCGTTAAATGCGATGAAATTGTCGTGCACTACACCGTCTCTTGCAAGCCCTGAGAACAACAGCACCCCGACATTATTGTGCGTTATGTTATTGCTGTGCACTTCAAAGTGGCTACCGCTAATCGCCACTCCATGGCTATTGTTTGTCACCTCATTCTCATAGACCTTGATGAGGTCGCCGCTCACAGCAATGCCCTCGCCCCGCCTGTGGTTTTTAACTGTGTTCCCATGTACTGCTATGTTTGTGCCGCGCACAACAATACCATTTACAGTTATTGCGTCAACTAAGTTGCCGCATATGTATACAAAGTGGACATCGCTTAACTCAATTGAGGTATGCATGTTAGCACATATGGCTAGCATGGATGAGGCACCCCCCTCGATTACCACATTGGTGTTGTTCTGTATGACAACTTCGTGTGAGCTTTGAGGCTCTACACGCAACCCCCCACTGTTGCCATAAATTACCACAGCTGTGGAGTTGCCCGTCAGTGTAATTGAAGGTGTTCTGTGGGGGTTCTCGCTGGCTACATGGTTATAGGAGATGATCGTGTGGTTTGCAAGCTCATCGATAACCACCGCTTCTGGAGCATTTAGCAAAAGGTTTTTGTGTATGACAGTCTTTTCAGAGCCTGCAACACGTATATTGCAAGAGCCTGCTTCATCTCCCCCATCTAGAGAGTTGTTGAAGATGTAGGTTCTCGTAGAGTTCATAACGCTAATACCAATCTCGTTGGGAGCTTCCACAGTATTGCCACCAATGTAAACCATATCTGAGCTCTCCACAATGATGCCTCCTCTCCTTGAGCGTATGGCGTTCTCATGGATGTAAGCGCTAGAGGAGCTGATAACAATGACTCCAGCTCCGTTACCATCAATGTCATTTTCGCTTGCTTCAACATAAGTTGAGTTGTCTAAGCGTATTGATGGCGCGTTGTCCTTCATTATGTTGTTGTGTACAAGCACATTAGTAGAGCTAATTATGTGAACCCCCTCCCAGTTGCCAACTACTGTGCACTTGCTGACCTCAACGCTAGTGGCATTCAAAATAATTAGCGCTTCGCTGAAGTCGTGAAGCCTAAAGCCTGTTATGAGTACATTGCTTGCCAGCACCAGCAAGCCTATGTCCATAGACCCCTGTCTGACCCTCCCAGTAAGAGCGTGCCCACCACCATCAACTACTATACCACTCCTCTCTATAACTATGCCCCCAACCAAGTCGCTCGTCAGCTTATAGTAGCGCTTATCACTAGTCGTAATTGGGGCATTCAAGGGCTCAACACTACCATCAGGCCTTATGTAGATGGTAACGTAGGTTTGCCCTAGGGCCGCACTCATGTCGTGAAGAGCCCAGGAGAGCACTAGCACCATCACTAAGATAGCTGCACACATGATGCTAATCTTTTTACTCAAGTAAACACCACTTCTGTACATAATTACTTGGAAAAAGTTTATAAGCTCTTAGTATCTGTTAAAGCGTTTAAACTGTTAGAGGGAGTTGCGCACCTTAGCGCCTCTACTCCCACCACTAGGTGTAAGCCAGCATCTAGGTGCGACTACCACCATAATAGCCCAATAGTCTTGCGCAAGATCGGTGATGAGAACCTATTACTCCTAGCCACCCTACTGACCTACACATAGCATTTGCCTTAGCGTGTTGCCAGCTCTTGTGGTTAAGGGTATTGAAGGGCTCGCCTATAGAGGGCTATAGGGAGAGGGTTTTGCTGCTGGGCCTATCCCGCCCTCTATGGTGAGGCTAGGACTTCCACTAATGCTAACTGATGTGATTTTCCTCTTCTACAACCTCATAGACGACTCACCTTACTGGTGCAAACACTGCTTCTTCTGATGGCTTAAACCTGTACACTCCTCTGAATCTTGCAAACCTCTGTACTGCTACTACTAGGGCTGGGATAGACGCTATGGCGCCTCCGATGACCCCTGGTGTAAAGCTTTTTGCTATTAGCGTTGTTATCGCTCCGCCAACTAAGCCTGCAGAGAGTGTTGCTACTATGCCCATTGCTAAGCCCGCTGCCCTCCCCCTAGCGCTCATCGGGTACTCTAGGTAGAGCACCGTGCCATCTGATGCGTCAACAACTGCTGTGTACTCTCTCCCCCTATACCTGTACCTTATGAGCCAGAATGGGTAGTGCGCTAAGCCAATGTACTTTGAGTTGTCCACAACCTCATAAGCACTTCCACACGCTGTCTGCGCTTCTGAAACAGCTTTCCTTAGGTAAGGCTCTTTTACCGTGGAGAAGACGTGCTCTGGGTCTAGCGAAGGCTGTAGGTACACCCCGTCCTTTAGCACAGAGGGTTTGAAGAACCTCCTGCTCCTCGCTGGAAAGCTGTAGCCCTGTGGTACGCCTATTGGCAGAGCGTGGGTAGCTGGAGTGACCACATAGGCTACCTCCTCACCCCCGTGGACATCTATCTCAACCTTCTCCTCACTAGTCTCCACCTTCTCGCCCTTGCAAAGAGCCTTAACGTTGACCTCAAATATGTACAGAGGCACAAAGTGCTGATATGCAGATGCAAACTCTGTTGAGCTCTCAAAGTCCTCAGCCACCCCAGCCTGCATCAGTGCGAAGTCCTTCACTAGTCTGTAGGCTGCGTTCTTATCGAAGTTCACTGCAAAGAGGTAGTGCTCTACCTGAGCCTCTGGCTTATCAACTCTAAACGTTGTTCCGCAGTAAGGGCATGTAGCATACACAAATGTTTTGGGGGCTTCAAAACCAGCTCCACAAAATGGGCACGTGAACCTAGCCCCACCTTCGCTCACGTCCACCACCTAGCGAGTGAAAAGGCTTTCTCAAGCCCCCTCTCCATAGCCCCCAGAGCACTAGCTCCAAAGATCTTCGCCTTTACTGGGGCTAGCGCTCTCCTCATGCAGTACCACGAGGTTGCGAACCCGAGGATGATGAGCAGAAAGCCTACGTATACTGCTAGTGTAGCGATGCCCAAGCCACCTAAGAGCCCTGCTGTTAAAGCTGCTAAAGCAGCCCACAAAGCCCTTTCACTAGCTTTCACAGGCTTTTCAAGCACTATCACATCCCCATCCCAGCCGCATAGAATAGCCCTGTACAGCTCATTCCCATACCTATAGGAGGCTATGTACATGGGGAGCAAAACAGGTTTTGATGCGACTACCTTGACGTTCTTTGGCGTTATCCTCTTCCAAATAATTGTGGAGCCAACAACAGTTTCGCCCCACCTCCTAGCAATTCTCTCAGCCTCTCTCTTAATCTCGTTTGTCACAATCTCTCTCAGCTTGTTCAAGTGAGTGTTGAGCGCTATGTCCATGGCGACCCCCTTGTCGACCTCTATAGAGAGCACCCCTCTCCAAAAGCCTTTGCCAAGCCCAGCGCTCTCTATTGGCAAAGCCTCGACCCTGCCCCCCATGTACCTACTCGCTAAGGCCTTTATAGAGACTGTTTCAGCACCCCTTCTAGCAACAACAGGTATTCTATTTCCGTAGGGCCCGTAGACACCCTTCACAAACACGCTTCGCGACTCTGTCCAGCACACCTCCCTGTTCTTCTCCCTCCTGCACTTACTCACGCGGACCGCGACCTTGCCACTGTAATCAGCCTCCGCCGTTGCGTCAACAAAGTAGTATGGCACTGCAATGAATGCTCTACTAACAATGTTCTCTTCCTTAAGCACTCCGCCAAGCCCTCTTCTAGATGCAAATCCCTGGAGCCTCTTCAGCAACTCCCTCTCATCAAGTGGCTTGACCACCAGCACTTCTTCCTTCAGACCTGCTCTAACCCAGTTCAAGTAGCCGCAGTAGCCACACATAGTAGCAATTGTCTCTGGCGACACCTCTAGAGGCGCTCCACAGTTTACACACCTAAAACCCTCTACAGACATCTGCAAAAACCCTTTACCCTAGCTTAGCCCCGCAAATAGGGCAGAAGTTGGCTTCAGCAGGAGCCACGTGCCCACTTGGGCACCACTTGAGCTGCCTACCGCAGTAGGGGCAGAACCTAGCGTTTGTTGGTATTGGTGAGCCTCCGCAGTAGGGGCACCTAGCGACATACTGTGTAGGTGCTACAACACCTGCTGCAGCTGGCTGTTGCGCTGGGGGTTGCTGTGCTTGTGGTGGTGGGGGCTGCAGTGCCCATGGTATTGCGACTACCCCTGCCCCAAAAGCTGCTCCCCCTGCCTGCGTCTTCTCTATAGCCTCTGCAAACTTTCTCGCTGTCTCTTGCTGAACTAGGTATGCTGCTGAGGTCCCCTGGCTGAGCCAGAACATCCTCTCTCTGTACTCTGGGGGCACATCCACACCCTCAAACTGTATGTCCTCTAGCGTGAGCCCAATCTCGTCAAAAGCCTTCCTCAGGACCATCAAAGCCCTCTTACCAGCCTCCTCAGCCCTCATGTAGAGGTCTCTAATGCTAGAGCTACTTATGAATGCCATGAGCTTGGTCAGGAAGTAGCCCCTTATATAGTCGTCTAGCTCCTCTCTAGTGAACCTAGAGTCAGGCCCAACAACCTTGTTCACAAAGAGGACAGGGTCTGCAACCCTATAGTAGTACACGCCGTGAAAAGAGACTGGGACTAGCTCTATAGTCTGGCTCTTACCACCAAACTTACCCTGAAGCCTATTAACATTGACGAAGATCACTATTGCCCTAAAGATGCTCTCCCCATAAACGCCCTCGACAAGGCCTTGGAGGAATGGAACGTTTTGAGTGTCTAGAACGTGCCTCCCTGGGCTGAGGAGCCCGTAGACCTTCCCATCTCTGTAGAACACCACCCTCTCCCACTCCTTGACAACGACTATTGAGCCCCATGGGATGACCTCCTCTGGATACCTCCACACAATGTCGTTTGGAGTCGCATCCCTCCACTCTATGAGCTTTGGCTGAAAGCCACTCACCTTGCCACCTGCTTTACCGACTATTTTCCCAAGAATATTTGCAACCACTCATACACACCTCTAAGTACTATAGCTAGTGCACTACGCTAATAAATTGTAGAGAAAATTACTGTGCCCAGCCCCTCACAATCTTCTCTCTCTCAATGAGCCGGCTCCTCAAATCGCTTATAAGCTGAGCTAGCTGGGGTGCTCTATCCCTAACAGGGTTCTTAAGCATGGCGTCCTTCTTCAAATCGCTTACAAAGCCCCTCAACTTCTCAGCATCGTCGACAAGGCTGCTGTCAACCTCCCTAATCTTCTCCAAGTCCTCCTCCTGGATCTTAGCAATGTTGTAGTGGGGTGCGTAGCCGTGCTCAGCCCACCTAATCTTGTCTGTAGCAGTCCTCAAGTCCCTTAGGATAGTGTCGTAGATTTCAGCTGTTTTAAAGTCGTACTCAGCTAGGTTTGCAATAGCCTCCTCAAGATCCCTAATTGCTTCACTCAGAATCCTAACAATGTACTCCCTGACGAGCTTGTCATCCTCTCTAACGTGCTCCTTCTTTCTATACCCCCTGAACCCGGGTAGAGTGTTGAGAAGCTTTTCTAATGCGGCTAAGCGCCTAACCATAGGCCTCACTCAAAAGTGCTGTATAGCTGTGTAGAGTATAAAAGTATTCTTAGTATAGCACGGCAAAGAGCACTGCTAGACCTAAGCACACAAAGAGTACGGCAATTCCGACTAGTGTTGAGAAGGTGGCGGAGGTGGCCACGGCTATAGCAAAAGAGTAGAGCACTAAGCCCCAGATAGCGTAGAACTTCTTCTCACTAGCATCCTTCTCAACAAGCCCTCTGCACATGAGTACTGTGCCCAGCACAGCAAGGTCGAGAGAGGTTAGCAGAGCAGTGCTAAAGCCGTGGAGAGTTGCAACAATACTGCCACCCACTAGGATTAGGATAACGGCTAGGAGAATTGAGTTAAAATTCTCTCTAAACACGCTACCCATTGGGGCTGCGCCTCTCTGCGCCTAGAAATTACGGTGGCTTCCCGCAATTTAAACCTCGCTCTACACATCTAAAGTGGCCTATGCTTTCAAGTCTCGCTATAGGTGCTTCTCTATAGCTCTAAGGGTTATTGGGTCTGGGGCTGTGTACGCCTCTCCTCTCTTCTCTATGAAGCCCGCCTTAATGAGCTTCTTGAGGAGGTCGCTGAAGTTGCTGTCGTCTATCTCTATACCCTCAGCGACCTCTAGAGCCCTCTTTATCTCGCTCCACCTGCTCTTCCCACTAGCTATAGCCTTTAGTATCTCTCTGTACCTCCGCTCACTCCTCGTCTTCGCTAGGAACCTCTTCAGCTCTTCAGCCTCTTGCTTAGCAGCCATGTCTAGCACTTCTCCTAGGCTACGAACGCCATTTGCGTAGCTCCAGCCAAAGTATGTTAGCCACCCAATAACGCCGTCGAGCGTGTTCACAGCCTCTTCAATAACGCTCTTCTCGACCTCTACCCCGAGCTCTGCAAAGCCTTTTTCAAGAAACTCCACAGCCTCATCCCTCGGTAGCCTCCTCATTGAGACTTCTGCTACAGCTCTTCCGTAGAGCGGTGACTCAGGGTTGTCGACCCCCAGCATGTCGTAGAGAAGCCCTATCTGCGAGCCAGACACTATAATCACAGTGTTTGCGAGGTGGTCGTATGCATAGGCTAAGAGCTTTGAGAAGTCTATGTTTAGAGGCTGTAGCTCTTGCAACTCGTCAAGCACTAGCGCTACCCTCACCCCCTCTTCGCTAGCAAACCTGTCCACCCTCTCGAGAAGCTCAGCGAGGCTAGGCCTCCTCTTCCTCCCCCAGCCCAGCGCCACCCTAGCCATTGCCAGGTCAACCTCAACACCTCTAACACTCTTCAAGAGCTCTAACAGCCTCTCAGCCCTCCCCCTAAGCCTCTCTAAGAAGCTGTTCAAAGCCCTTGTAAGCTCCTCTACAAAGCCCCTAAAGCTGACTCCATAAGGAGATAGAGCAACTCTCCTACAGTCAATAAACACGCTAGGGACTCTGTACTCATTCAAAAACGTTAGGATGAGGCTCGTCTTGCCAGTCCTCCTAGGGCCGCTAACAGCAACTACTCTAGCACTTAGGTAAAACTTGTAGAGCTGCTCGAGCTCAGCTTCGAAGTCGTAAAAGTCTCTCTTACTTGCCTTAGGGGCTAGGTCAAATAGCACTGGTAGCACCGCCAGTAACTGGTAGCAGTGCCAGTGCTAAAAAGCTGTTGCAGTAAGCACATAAACCCATTGGCACGGCCTTGAGCACCTAAGCAACACTATTTATTTTTTAGCGCTACTTAGGGGTTCAGCTCTTATGTGAGTTTATATGAGTTTATGTGATTTTCATCGCCTCATCCTTGTTCCCCCGCACCCCGCTTGGGGCTTCATCGGGCTCAGGGGCGTTCAGGGAGACCCCGTGCTCCCCACATTTTGAGTGGAGTGTGAATCTCTTGTAGAGGTTTATTGTTGCAACCACATCCCTGTCTCCTACGAAGCCACATCTACTACACCTCAGCGTCCTATGACCGTTGTCGGCCAGTCTGCTACCGCACTTCGGGCATTTTGATGAGGTTCCTCTAGGGCTAACCTTGGCTGCTCTCAAGCCCCGCTCCCTCCCCTCGTACTCTATGCTGAACTGTATTCTCCTATAGAACCACAGGGTGAGTTTTTTGTTGAACTTCTTATCTCCCTTGGCGCTCCCCCTAAGCCCGTCCAAGCCCTCCATGATTATTACTGAGTGGTGTTTGAGTGCTAGCTCTGCGACTAGGTCTCCGATTTTATGCGAGTAGTCCCATGAAATGTTCTTTATTCTCTCGCCGTGCTTTGCTATAGCATTCCTAACTCCCTCGATAAACCTCCAAGACCTAGAGTACCTCTTCTGAATCCTCTCAAACCAAATCCTGTGAGTCAGTATCTTCCTCAGTGGCGTCTTAAACCTCTTCAGCTTAATCAATTCACCATTGAGAGCGAATACTGCTAGTGTTAGGTTGTCGAAGTTCAAGTCGATAGCCATAACAGTCTTTGCTCTAACCGGCTTAACGACTCTCTTAAAATATACTGAGACCCAGAAGCCCTCGCCAGTGTACTTAACCACTAGCTCGTAGCTACTCCAGTTCTTAAACTTCTCAATCCTCTCCCCAGGCACAATTAGCTTCAGCTTAACCTCGTAGCCACTGTGAAGCTTCAGCACTAGAATCTTGTCTTCCAGGTCTAGCCTGTAGTCGTACCTGTCTATCCTCGCAGTCAGCCTCCTTAGAACGGGCCTTCCGCCGCCATTGGCTCTAGTAGACTCTACTACGCTCTGAGCGTACGTGTAGATTTGCTTGACGTGGTGGGCTCTAAAGCCAAGCTTTCTCAGCCTATCGTAGAACATCTCGTGTAGCTTCCTCCTGGAGAGCTTCCCGTCTAGACTCCAAAGCTCGTTTACAACCATCT
>Ga0105158_1000549_pt1 | contig 15809 bp, 17 predicted proteins | sample LHCtaG_FD_81567 | JGI IMG/M metagenome (GOLD analysis project Ga0105158, IMG submission 81567) | Hot spring microbial communities from Little Hot Creek, USA to study Microbial Dark Matter (Phase II) - LHC4sed_matched | ecosystem: Environmental > Aquatic > Thermal springs > Hot (42-90C) >...
AGGGATCTCTTATCGTAAGCTTGCCGAGCATCATCGCCGTTTTTATCCTCATCCACCTCCTCCCAATTTCTCCAATCTCGTCTAAGAGCTCTCTTATGGTGAATGATTGACACTTTAGCGAATTGGGATCAACTCCCTGTATTATTGCCGTCGTATCTAATACATAGCCTTTCTTACTCATTTTCAACATCTCCCATTAGTCTACGCATCCTATTTACGTTAAAATGTTTAGAGAAGCGTATAATGTTAACTTTTTCATCGCTCCCCGTAACCGTTACTTTTTTCTCAGGATGTATCTTGAACACTTCTTCTCCGTCCACTACCATATGTACTTCTTCTCCGCTTAAATATTTCACTTTAACAATCTCTTTCTTATCAACAATTATAGGCCTTAAAGGTCTTCTTGCACATAAAGGTGTGCATACTAAGACTTCCGTACCTGAGAATACGAAAGGCCCTCCTGCGTTCAAGGAGTATGCAGAAGAGCCTATGGGAGTAGAAACTATAAAACCATCTCCCTCTACTATAAAGCTTCCCTTGCTTAACTCAACGAGTAGTTCAACCTGTTTTAACCCTGCTATGTTTCTAATCACGACTTCATTTACTGCGTTTAAAACTATCTCGTCATACTCCACCCTTAATTTAAAACAGTTTTCGACAAAGAAATTTCCTCTAAGGAATTCTTCTAAAAACGATTCTATTTTATCAGGGCTGGCTTCTATCAAGAAGCCTTTTTTACCAGTGTTTACTGGCAGTATTAAAGAACCGTCTTCCACCTTTCTTAATGTTTTTAGAAGAGTACCGTCCCCTCCAATAGACACCACTAGATCAAATCCTCTGAGTGACTTTTTTAAATCTGTTACCGGATATTCCTCTATAATATCTGGCTTCAAACACTTTTTTATCTTATCGACTATGCTAATAGTCTCCGAATCCCCTGCTTTATAGACTATTGCTGTCCTCATTGTTACAGAGTCCTTCCCACTTGGTATAAGTTTTTAAATACCATGATTTATATTTTCCCTCAAGATGGGTAAAGTAGTTGAACTAGGCGAATTAAAAGAAGGCTCTTGGCTTATTATCGATAATGAACCTTGTCAAATAGTTGAAATATCACATTCTAAACCTGGTAAACACGGTAGTGCTAAAGCCCGCGTGGTAGGAATAGGTTTATTCGACGGTGCTAAACACACACTATTAAGTCCTGTCGACGCTAAAGTAGAGGTTCCGTTGATAGAGAAGAGAAGTGCTCAAGTACTTACGATAATTGGCGATAACGTGCAGGTAATGGATCTTGAAACATACGAGGTTTTTGAACTCGCTCTTCCACAGGATCAGGAACTAAGGAAAAATATTGTTCAGGGAGTAACTGTGGAGTATTGGAGAGTAGGCAATAGGCAGAAGATAATGAGAATAAAGTAACTATTTAAATGTATTCGTCTATTATGCTTTTAATCTTCTCCACTTTCTCAAGCGTTAAAAATTCTTTATCTCTTCCGCCGGATAATATCGCCATTATCTCATACTTACTCTTGGGAAGAATATTAGCAATCATGACTGCCTCTTTTCTAGATAATCCCGTCTCTTTCATAAGCCTGTCTACGAGTTCCCTCGCCTTATCAGCAGGAATCTTACAAACCTCTTTCAAATACTCTAAGACCATTTTTTGATATTGTTTCAAATCTTCTTGTTTAGAAAGTATCTCGAGAGCTTCAGATACTGTAATGTCTATTTCAGATATTTTCCTAATCCCCATTTTCTACAACCTTTTGAGATGCTCTGGTCTTACAATTAAGGTTTTTGCTTTGTCCCCGTCCATAACTTGGATGATGTATGCCCTCCCTCTTTTTCCCATTACCGTTCCTATCTTACCGTAAAACCGCCTATGGGGCATGCCTTTATGCACTGAAGGATCATACTTTAATACAACCTTGTCGCCTGGCTTATAGTCTTGTAGTAAGTATGAGGGTGGCTTTATGCCTCTTTCCCTAACACTCTTTTTTAGTAAATCCCTTGTCTTAATCCTTTTACCGGATGTCTGAGGCATGTTTTTTATCCTCCTTCAATCCCCATGACCTCCATCTCCACTATTTTAACCTTAGTGTCGAGTAACCCTGCTACGGAGGGTACTGTCCTGCCTTCGTCGCCATGAAGAAGCTCTTTAACATAAAGCCCTCCGCTGCAAGTAATTATGGCTTCATAACGATTGTCTCCGATATGTTTGAAAAGGGCACTATAAACCATCTTTTTCCTAACTCTATCGCCCCTCCTTTTTAAAACTCTCAACGGTGTCCTCTGCCTTATTAGACACATGGCTAGCCTGTCGGAAAGGTTTTTCAACTCATCTTCAGAAACTTTTCTTCCAGTCTCAAATACAACTCTATAAGTTTTCTTCTTTCTTTCTGCTTCCATTTTCAGGCGGGGGACATCTAAATAGCTTGCCCTGCTGAATGGGGATACCTCAACCATGTTGCCAAACCTCTTGTTGAATTCTAGGTGAAGATTACTTAAGTCAACGTTTCTAACCTTAGGTTCAATTATTTCAACGATGAAAGGCCTTCCGCTTCCAAGCATTTTAACATCTACATCTTCCCTTCCAGCACCATGGAACTTTATCTTCTTACCGCCGAAAACCGGAAGAAGAGTCTCCTCTAGCATTTTCTCTATGGATGGGGTTACGCTGTCAGAATCCATTCCTCTCCATTTTGTCTGAGCGATCCCTCCAACGAGTTTTCTGTAGCTCGACCTTAAGAATATAGAGTTTATCTGTACAGATACCTTGTCGTTTATTGCATCGTATATGAATAACACGTCTGGGCGTCTCATCTTGGGTTTCTTCTCTAAAGCCTTTTTGATTCTTGTCTTTATTTCCCTGTTGAGCTCATTCTTCAACGCTTCGCCAAACCATAGCTTGAAGAAAGACTTTACTTCTTCATCTTTCTCTTCTAAGTAGACTGGCAATGTAAGTCCGATATAGAAAGTGTTAAACTCTACTTCAGAAGATGCTTCAACTATTTTGTTAACTGCCTTCTCAATAATGTTGTTGATTTCGCCGCTGCAAATATAGCACGGTTTGGAAGCCATATTAAGTTTCGGATTATTCTTTTTAAGAAAATTTATTGAAAGCAAGTGCCCGGACTCTGCTAGAGCCTTAAAAACTTTAAGGGATTTCCTCCTACCCCTCTCTATCTCCATCTTTTCAATCATGAATATGAAATCCTTGAGTATCCGTCCCTTTGTCTCATTATTGTAAGATGGGATAAGGCTTGAGAACTGTCTTCCTAAACACCTGTCGCACAGCGGGATGGATAGCATGATTTTCTTCAAAATTTTTAAAAGATCCATTTTTTAAGATCTTAGACGAGAAATATTCCTTAACGCTCCTTTAGAAATCTTCTTGACCGCTTTCTTAGCCAACAAGTACTGTTTCAAGAGTTCTCTAACATCCTTATCTGAGGTTCCTGAGCCTCTTGCGACACGTCTTACTCTTGAAGCATCCATTATTGTTACGTCCTCTCTCTCCTCATCATTCATTGAATTTACGATTGCTCTCCATTTCTTTACCTTCATAAAAAACTCATCTATATCCTTCTTACCAAGTTTCCCTCCTCCTGGAAGACTCGAGAGAATCGTCTGAATACCTCCTACTTTCCTTGCCGATTCCAATTGTTCTATGAATTCTTCTATTGTAAACTTACCGCGGGCTATCTTCTGAGCCCTTAGCCTCTCCTCTCTAGACATCTTCTGCACCCTGGCTATTATCGATTCTAAATCGGGTTTTCCAAGTAGTCGGGATACGAATTTGACGGGGTCGAATTCCTCAATCTCATCTATACTTTCTCCAGTACCTATGAAGATTATCGGGGCTCCGACGGATGCTATAGCAGAAAGGGCACCGCCTCCCTTCGCCGAACCATCCAGTTTTGTAACTATGACGTAACCTACTTTCGCAACCTTATTGAAAGCTTCTGCCTGTATCCTCGCCTGTTGACCAATCATTGCATCTACTACGAGTATTGTCGCGGTAGGGTTTACCTCACTTATTATCTGAGCCATCTCCTCCATTAGAGTTTCCTCAGTCCTATGTCTTCCAGCAGTATCGACTAGTATGACTTCAAGACCATTTTTCTTCGCCCACTCTATGCCGTCCTTTATTACTTCTATGGAAGTTTTCTTAGAAGCATCAGAATATAGGGGTACTTCGTTTTTTAGGAGCTGCTTAAGCTGGTCGATAGCCCCCGGCCTGAAAACGTCTCCAGCTATTACGCCGACTTTCACATTTTTCCTATTCTTCAAATAGTAAGCAATCTTGCCTATTGTTGTTGTCTTGCCAGAGCCCTGTATACCCATGAAGACGAAGACATTAAGCTGGTTTGGGGTTATGCGGAGTTCTTTTTTCTCCCCGCCAAGTATTTTTATGAGTCCTCTGTAAGTTAAGTAAGTGATTCTGTCTTTAAGAGAGATACCGTATTCCTCCCCCGATTCTTTAAGTTCTCTTTTAATCTCCTCAGTAAGCTGGCTTACAAGTCTAACGTCAACATCTCCCATTATTAGTGCTCGCTGAATCTCTCTAAGATATTCCGCAATCTCTTTGTCGCTTATATATGCCTGTCTTGTGATAAACTTGAGAGCGTTCTGAAGCCTTTCAGAAATATTATCGAGCATTCTAATCCTGTTCTCCGACTAGCCTCTTAACTTCGTTCCTCAATACTATTGGGTCCGCCCTACCCTGTAGTCTCTTCTGCACTTCTCCACAGATATAATCGATTACGCGCTCGTTTTCAGAAGCATCTTTCTTTAGTTTTGGATTGTTTTCTAAAACACTTCTTATTATCGGAGTGATTTCTTTAGGATCCTTTATAACACTTAACCCAGTTTTCTTAACATATTCCTCAATATCCTCGCCTGTTGAGACTATCTCCCAAAGCGCTTGTTTGGCGACTCTCGCAGTTATAAGGCCCTCCTTAACCATTTTTATCAGCTTAGCAAGGTTCTCCGGCTTAAACTTGCTTTCCCTACAATCTATACCCTTCTCCCTCCACCTTCTCACAACCTCATTCATAAGCCAATACGCAACTTCCTCCGGCTCGTTTAATATTCTCACAGTTTTCTCGAAAAAGTCTGCCACAGGTTTTTCTGAAACAATTACTGAAGCAAGCTTCTCAGATATTCCGTACTCTTTCATAAATCTTTCTATTCTCTCATCAGGCAACTCAGGGAGTTTCCTCCTAATTTCTTCAATAATTTTTTCATCTATCAGTATCGGTGGTATGTCAGGCTCAGGGAAGTAACGATAATCCTCTTCAGTCTCTTTCTCCCTTGAAATTGCTGTAACCCCCTCCTTCTCTCCCCATCTTTTGGTAACGGTCCCTCCTATCTTGGGGAGATACTCTAGTCTAAGCTGTTCGAAGCGTAGTGCTTGCTCCACTTCTTTAAAGGAGGTTATGTTTTTTATTTCAATTCTCGCCCCGCCAGCGTAAGAAATGTTTGCATCGCACCTCATCGATCCTTCAAAAGAAGGGTCTAAGACACCAAGGTGCTCAAGCGTTGTCTGCACTTTCTCTAAAACCAGTCTTGCCTCCCTAGGATGGTGCATAGCCGGCTCAGTAACAATCTCTACTAGAGTTATGCCTGCCCTGTTATAATCTATGTATGTCTTCTTAACCCCGTTCTTCTCAACATGGACCAGCCTACCCGGGTCTTCCTCTATCTGTATCCTCCTGAAAGGTATCTTCTTTCTCTCGCCATCAAGGTTTATCGTAACGTATCCGCCAACACCTATAGTTGTACCCCCTGCCTTGTCGTACTGGGTTATCTGGTAATTCTTATTCATATCCGGATAAAAATAGTTCTTCCTACTGAAGACAACATATGGCTGAACTTTTGCTCTGAAAGCTAGGCATACAGCTATAGCGCTTTCAATCGCTTTCTTGTTAACCTGGGGTAGGGTGCCCGGTAGACCTAGGCATATTGGGCAAACATTCTCATTCGGCTTCTTCCCACGATAATCTGAAGGACAAGGGCAGAAAAGCTTGGTTTTTAAATTAGTTAGCTGAACATGTATTTCAAGCCCCATCTTAAGCTTACTTACTTCCTCTTGACTCAGCATACTTTCATTTTTCCCTCTATTAAATCGTTTATGAAGCTTCTTAGTGAATCATCACTCAAATCCTCTTCAACAACGTTTGCAATGGATTTTTCTAAAGCCTCTATGCTCAATCCTTCTTCGAGGATTGCTTGGACGGAAACCAGCCTAGGCTTATTAACTGGTGTGCCTATCTGGCTTAGAAGCCACACATAAACCTCCTCTACTCCGTCTACTCTGTTAACAATATCGTTAGCGATTTTAAACGATAAAACATTATATATCTTCCCCACATGGCTCACAGGATTCTTTCCCGCAGCCGCCTCGGACCCTGCAGGCCTCAGGAGGGCAATCACTCCGTTAACCCTGTTCCCTCTGCCTACCTGCCCACTGTCCCCTGCCTCCGCCGAAGTACCTGTAACGGTTAGGTAGACACCGTTTTCACCCCTGCCCCTAACGTCAAGACTGTTAAGAGTTATATTCACTTTTTTGAAATCGTAGTTTTCAACTATATATTCCTTAAGGTTTTCAACTACCTCCTTCTTAGACCTGAAATAAGACTCTTCACTATCTACGAAACGATCCACATAGGACATAGCTACCGTCAAATCAACTTCACTGTTTATCCTAGAACCCATTACTTTAACATCTTCCCCTGTTTCTTTAAAATCCCTTTTGAAATCCATACTATTCAAATACTGTTCTACATCAAGCACAAGCTTTTCTAAAGGCGATAGTGGAGCATACCCGACAGCAGCAGAAGTATCATTAGCCCCTAGGAAATCCCCTCCGCGCTTAAATATGTCTGCCAGATTAGCTGCGCTCCTCCCTATTTGAACCTCATACGTAACATGCTTATCCGGGTCTACAAACCTAAGGTTTTCCCTAAACCACTTCTTAGCAGTTTCTACAGCAAGCTCCTCTATAGGTAACTCTTTACCGTTGAAACTATAGGTCGCCCTATCTCCAAAAATAAGCCTCATCGGCTTCTTAACAACCCCTCCTCCAAACTTTGTCTCAGTCTCCCCTGCCACAAGCAGGCTCTTATCCAGATTATAATGCAGTACTGCGTTAAACTCCTTAAGATAAAGCTTACAGAGCTCGACTGAAAGCTGGTTCATAACCATATCTGAAATAGTATCAGGATGCCCCAGCCCCTTCCTCTCCACAATCTCTATCTTCTGCTTCGGAACAGGGTACGTTCGAAGTTGATTTATGTTTATCACCAACTAACCTCTTTAAAAGCCATTAAAAGATATTAAATAAACTTTATTCGCCTCCGGCCGTTTTTAAAAACCCACAGTATTATAAGCAAACACCCAGCTTAAAACAAGAATAAACCCTCAACAGATACTCTAGCAGGAAACAAACAGTAAAAACAGGGGGGGTCAAAAAGCTTTTAATCCAGCACACAAATAAAATAACTAGAGGCGGGGGTCGCCAAGCCAGGTCAAGCGGGTGTATGGGCTAGAGGCGCTGGACTGAGGCTCCAGTCCCGTAGGGGTTCGTGGGTTCAAATCCCACCCCCCGCACTTTTTCGACAAATAATTGGTGAGAATTGGAATAAAACGGGTCCTCAGTCGATTCTCCGACTTAGTAAGCAGCTATATCCAAACCGATGTTATTATTCCTCTTCATAAAATCGGAAAAAGTACAGAGGCATTCTCTAGTAACTCCTCCTGCTCTGTTTACGGCCTCGGTTTAAACCTTTATCTACGAGCTATAGTAAAAATTGTAGAATTGCTAACTATCGATGACTCTAAGGAATTCGATTAAAACCTTACCGCATGTCTTGCATGGTATTAAGAGTCTTCAGTACGATAAAAAGAAAATAAAACTGGTTTTTGTTGACGATGGTTCTACGGATGGTTCACTAAAAACGCTAGAAGAATTCAGAGATCAAAACATTTGTGAATATGCTGATATTCAAATAATTTCTGGAGACTATGATGTGACTGAGGGACGTAATGAATGCATTAGGCATGCTGAAGGAGAATTCTTATTGTTCATCGATTCTGATGTAGTTGTACCTTCTGATTTATTAATTGAAATAGAGCGGCTTTTTTTCTTCTGATCAGAAAATCGCCTTCATAAATATTCCATGTATAGTAGAGAAGGACAAAGAAGGGTGGGTGGATAAGTTTTACAAGTCGATAGGAGAACCGCAGGGGATGAGTTGTGCTGCCATAAGGATATCTGCTTTGAAAGATGTTGGGCCATATTTTGTAGGTTTTTTCAAAGGGCGAGAATCCAAACGAGCTGATATTTCGTTTAAACAAAAAAGGATATAAATATATTGTTAGCAAAAAAGAGGCTATTCATCTTAAAGAGAGGCCAAGAGGGTTCTCAGATTATCTTAAGACATGTTTCAGCGCATCTGTTATTTACCATTATCAGGAGATAAGGTCTGGGAGAAGATACCTCTTAATAAAATACGCTTATTATACAATGTTATTAATATCTCTTCTTCTCATACCTCTTTATGCAGCGATTTTCATACCAGTGTTTATTCTTCTTTTTCTTACATTAACAGTAGTATACCTCATAAGGTCTAGTGGAAATCCTCACAGCCTCTTAGCAATAATTGCAGGTATGGTCCTCCCTCTAGGAATGCTTATTTTACTCTTAAAGAAGATATGGATGCTTCACACCATCTGAGCTTTCTCAAGCACCTCCAGTATCTCGGAGATCTTCTTTACAGTATTCTCCCATGTAAATTCTTTTGAAAACATGAAAGCTTTTTCTCCCATAATCCTTCGTTCGTTCTTATCTTCCATTAAACGCTTTATGTTTTTAACCCACTCATCTGGGTCATCACCGCATAAAACACCAACCTTACCCACGGTTTCAATAGTGCCACCGCTCCTATGGGCAACAACTGGTTTTCCACAGGCCATAGCTTCTACTGGGGCTATGCCGAAATGCTCCCCTATTGAGGGAAAGAGGAAAACAGAACATTTTTGCAATAACTTTACTATAGTCTCGTCGCTCGGGTTCTGTATAATTTTTACATTGGCTTCTTCTGCCTTCCTCTTTATGTATTCAAAGTAATCTAGGTTATTTCTACTGACAAATCCAGAAAGTATAAGACTATATCCTGTTCTCTTAGCAACTTCTATTGCAAGTTCGTGATTCTTAATCTTTTGAAACCGACTATTGTAGTATAAATATCCTTCGTCTTCCCATGTAGGGAAGAATTTACTGTGATCTACTCCCGGATACACTACTTCAGTTCTCGCGGCAGGCTGTTCTCTTTTTATAGCGGACTCTGTATATTTACTATTGCATAAAATTACTGGAACTTTAGCAAACGATTCAGATTCAAGCTTTTCCAATCCTATTATTCTTCTATAAATTTTATGCAATATATCTGTCTTCAGTGGTTCTAGCGAAATAGGGTAGTGAACGTATGGTATAGTCTTTATCTTATAACGTTCAATTATCCATCCTGCGTAGTAGTATCCTCTATTAAGCCAAATTAAATCTGGTTTCCACTTTATTGCATGCTCTATTACTTTTTTTAATGCCTTTGCCTCATAATAGGCAACGAATCTTCCAAAAAGGTCATGTCTCGCTGGTATGACCGTGTATTCAAATTCTTGGAAGTTAAACGTTTCAGAACCAATGCCGTTGCAGAAAATATGGATTTCGTGTTTTTCTCTAAGCCTTCTAAAAACTTCATAGAGGAATCTTTCTCCTCCTCCCTTAGACATAAATATCGTGTGGACTAACGCTATCTTCATCCATAGAGACGTTTTTCCTTAGCTATATAAACCTGATTCTATTTTATATTATGTTAGCTTGCAGCCGCCTATTTTTCAATCAATTTTCTCATTCAGAGATTTCTCAGTATTTTGTTTTTGCTACCTATTTTTATTATCTTTTTTTACAGTTAGCATTCCATAGAGATAACCGGCAAATACGAAAGGTCTCAGTCTAATTAAGGAGTGTAGAAAAGTTTTTACAAATCCTTTTTTCTGAACATATCTGGCGATTCCTGATGAAAATTGAGCTCTAATAGCTTTTCTCAGCGTTACTTCTCGGATATGATAAACCTTGGATTTAAACGTAATCTTCACTCCATATCCAAGTTTTAAAGCTATGTCCTGAATGTATGTATCAGGAGCAGGTACATCAGCAAAACCACCCATTTCATCCAGCACTTTCTTCCTTATAAGTAGGGCGCACCCCCTGGGCCTTATTGAAGGAGAAATTCTATAAGTTTTTTCCCATAGAGGCAAGAGTCTTCCTAAAATAGTTCTGCTTCCTGTAACAACCTTCCCCCCTATGCAAGCATCTTTCTCCCCCATTTCTAATAATAAGACTTCAAAATAATTAGGCTCCAGTACTACATCAGCATCAACTATAGCAAAGAACTCAGAATCCACTTTCAGTCTTGCGAGCTCGAGGTTCTCAGCATAGGAGTTCTTCCATTTCTTCTCCTTTTTTTCTATTATTTCCACCTGGAACCTCTTAGCTATTTCTCCAGTCTTGTCGGTGCATCTATCTAGCACAACGATCACTTTCTTAGGCTTGACTGTCTGAAGGAAGACTGATTCTAAGGCCTTTTTAATGTACTTCTCCTCGTTATGTGCACACATAACAACGCTGTAAGACATTTCTTATGGCTGTGTATTAAAATCTAAGCCTTGTATAAAAGATTTCGCCTTTTGGAGAGTAAAAGTTAGCGTAATGGTTGCGGATTGTCAGTAGGAACGTTAAAAGCAGGTACTAAAGCAATACTGTAAACCGATCTGGAAGATTCTTTATTGCAATTAACAAGCTAATCCTTAATGTCTTCAAGAAGAGTAAGCGAACTCCATATTCTGGTTCTAGATATCGTTGAAAGATTAGGATCTTGGCTTATCTCATCTAGCACATTAATAGCTGCCGCCGCCCTTATCCCTGGGGTAGTGTTTTTCTTGGAAAGATTATTAATAACTTCCTTAATACTGTTTCTAATGTTTCGAGGAGTTGTTACATCATTTACTACGAAGCTTAACATTTCTATTGCTCTTACTATTTTTTCCTCATTTTCCAGATCTTTTTTACGTGTAGTCTTTGACATTTTTCATCATCCTTTTCTATTCACTCAAGAGTTTGAGTTCAAAATATATATTTTTCTAGCTTAGGGAAAAATACTATGGTTGGGGATTAGAAAATGCCTCTCAACAAGTTTAATGTGAAAAAGATGGCTGAAGCGTTGCAAAGCGGTGCCGTTATGATGGCTGCTCACTGTGAATCATGCGGCGCCCCATTGTTCAGATATAAGGACGGTAGAGTGAAATGTGTCAACTGTGAAAAGCTTTACAAGCCTTCTAGTAGGGGGGAGGGTTTTGAAGAATTTTCTCCACTAGAATACGGTAGAGAAGAGGCTATTTCCATTTTGAGAAATATTGAGAGGCGAATTCTAGAATTTGATAATGAGCACGAATTGAAAGATATTATTGAGTGTTTGCGAAAAATATTGGAAAGGTTGGGATAACTGTGCTGCCAAGCGCATTTAAAATAGATTCTGACGGTTTCGTCGTGCACCCATTGATAAAAAAAGGCAAGATACGCGCGAGAGACTACCAGTTAAGCATTTCCTCTAAAGCTTTGAAGAGCAATACGCTTGTCGTTCTACCTACCGGTTTAGGTAAGACTGTTATAGCGCTTCTCGTCGTATCTGAAAAACTAAGAGAAGGCGAGGGAGTATGCGTAATAATGGCGCCGACTAAACCACTTATCGAACAACATTACCAGTTTTTCAAAGAATGTCTGAACATAGAGCCCAACCTCCTTGCTTTATGGACTGGAGAAACCCATGTTCGAAATAGGGTTTTTACGGGTCGCAGAATAATATTTGCTACTCCCCAGCTTTTCCGAAACGAGATTCTTAAGGGAAGGATACCTTTGGATAAGATAGTGTTGATGGTTTTCGACGAGGCTCACAGGGCTAAGGGCAATTACGCCTACATAACTATTGCTCAACGTTACTACTCTCAGTGTCCATCCCCACTAATACTGGGTCTGACTGCTTCTCCAGGGTCTAAAAAGGAGGATATTAAAGCATTGATGAAAAACTTGTTCATAAAAAACCTAGAGTTTAGGACTAGGAGTGATAGAGATGTGGCACCATACGTTAAGAAGATTGACTATAATCTTGTTCCAATACCTTTAAGCCCACTCGTTAAAGAGGCGAGGTCTCTAATACAGAGCTTCATAAATGAGCAAGTTAATCAAGCGCTTAAAATCTTTCCATGGAATAAGAAACCGAATAGTTTTTCGGAAATAAGTGAAGTGATAAACGCGATTAAGAGTCGCCCGTTCTTAGATAATCCTGAGCTCGTAGAAGCACTGAAAAACCTTGCGAGGGCAAGGTATTTGATAATAGCCTTAGAAAGGCTGGACTTACTCGGCCCTAAATACTTTCTTCAATTTATAAACAGGCTTATGGAAAAAGCTAGAAGACCAGGATCGCCGAAGTATCTCACTCAAATAGTTAATGATAAGAGGATTCTGGACGCTGTAGAATTGCTTAAGCTTGAGAAGGATAATGCTAAGATATTGAAGCTAATCGAAATATCCAAGAAGGAACTTGAATCTGGAGCAGGTAGGATAATAGTTTTCGTGAGTTACCGCTCAGCTTCCAAGGATGTGGAAAAAGAACTGTCGTCGATAGAAGGTTTTAAAGTTGCTAGATTAGTCGGCCAAGCTTCCAGAACCGGCGATAGGGGTCAGACGCAGAAGAAACAAGAAGAAATAATTTCAAGATTTAGAAAAGGAGAGTTCAATATCCTAATAGCTACACAAGTCGGTGAGGAAGGCCTTGACATATCTTCTTCAGATACTATAGTTTTCTATGATAATACTCCGAGCGGTATAAGGTTTGTTCAGAGGGTTGGTAGAACTGGCCGTAATGCTCCGGGGAAAGTATATATCCTCTACTTTCAGAGTACTCGTGACGAACAATACCTCTGGATTGCACGGAGAAGAGAGAAAAAGATGATAGAAGAGATGAGAAAGGTAGGGTCTCCATATGATTCAAACCAAGTCTCCAGCATTGGTTTAACCAGATTCTTGGGGGAGAAAGAGGATGAGAGGAATAATGTGAGCGTGATTGTAGATAGCAGAGAGTCTAATTCTCCAGTTGTAGACGAGCTTTCTAAGCTGGGTGTAAAAATTACTTTCAGTCAACTGGATGTTGGAGACTATGTTCTCTCCGAAAGAGTATGTGTAGAGAGGAAGACTGTTAATGATTTCGCATCTTCAATAATTGATTCTAGGCTATTCCAGCAGGCTAAACTTATGTCAGACTCTTACGAAATACCAGTATTGCTTGTTGAAGGAAGAGACCTCTATACTCCGCTAAGCAATATTCGTCCAAGTGCTATAAGAGGAGCAATTGCAACTCTTGTAACCAGCTATAGAATTACCCTATTGTGGTCTAGAGATGCTAAAGATTCTGCTGAACTCATTTATGCAATAGCATTAAGAGAACAGAAAGAGCTTAAAAAACATCTTCAAGTCAGAGGCGAGAAAAAGCCTGAAAGTATTGCAGACCAGCAGGTTTTCCTACTGTCTGGTTTACCACTGGTAGAGAGGTCTACAGCAATAAAGCTCTTAAAATACTTTAAGACTCCTCTCAGAGTCTTTACTGCAAGCGAACAAGACCTTCAGCAAGTCGAGGGGATAGGTGATGTTAAGGCCCGCAGGATTAGAGAGGTTCTTACGAGAGAGTTTAATGAAGAAGATTTAACTCGGTAAAAAAGAAACTACGTTAAATCAATATTCAGCTCTTCTTCAATGATTTCAATGACTCTATTAAAGACTTCTTCAAATGGTTTCTCGGCATTAACCATTATGACTTCTCCTTCCTCAACAAGCTTCAGGTAGACGTTCCTTATCTTAGTGAGTATTTTCACGTCTTCAAATATTCCTGAAACCTTTTTCCTACTGAGAGCCTTCTCCGGATCTATGTCTAGATATATCGCTAAATCCGGAGGAGGGACTCTCTTGTTAATCGTCCTAACCCATTCAATATCGTTTAGCAAACCTCCTTGGTAAGCTATTGAAGAATGTATATACCTGTCTGAAATAACATGATACCCTTTCTCAAGCTTCTTCTTGATTACTCTCTCGTAGTGTTCAACTCTGTCGGCTGCGAAGAGTAGGGCCATATAGTATTGCGGCACATTTCTTATTTTCGATGCGTGAAGCCTTATTAGCGATCCTACTCTCATGAAAGTAGGTTCGACAGTGTAAAAGCATGGATACCCTTTTTCCTTAAACCTCAAGTAAAGGTTTGTTGAGACAGTAGTCTTCCCAGACCCGTCTATGCCTTCAAAGCTTATGTGAAATCCTTTCTCAACTTTTCCCATTCTCCTAAAGCTTATTAGATACTTCTATTAAAACATGTCTTGGAATTTTGGAATATATAGGTGAAATAAGAGACCCGGTGTACAAGTATATTCACATAACGGATGTGGAGAAAAAAGTGATCGATACTCCTGTGTTTCAAAGGCTTAGGAGGATAAAACAGCTGGCTGGAGCTCATTTAACTTATCCGGGTGCAACGCATACTCGCTTTCTTCACTCACTTGGGGTAATGCTTACTGCCGGAAAGATGTTCTCCCATATCGCTAACTACTACCCCGATAAAGCGGATAAGGAGGATATTCAATTAGTAAGGCTTGCTGGAATGCTGCATGACATTGGCCACGGGCCTTTTTCACACACTTTCGAAGAAGTGCTTAGTGAGAAAAGGGGGCTTACTCACGAAGATATTGCAAAAATGCTGATAAATGGAACAGAGATTAAAGACATACTTTCTAGAGAAGGCTTTAACCCAGATGAAATTGCCGGCCTATCCGTTGGAAGATGTAGTACGCGTGAGAGATGGGTTAATCAAATAATATCTAGTCATTTCGACGCCGATATTCTCGACTATCTCAGGAGGGATTCTTTCTTCACAGGTGTTGAATACGGTTTGATAGATGCAGAGAGGATCATAGACTCTATGGTTCTCTGGGATAATTCTATCGCTATCGACGAAGCTGCTCTCTATGCATTGGAATCGCTTTTCATTGCTAGATACATGATGTTTAAAGCAGTCTATTTTCACAGGACTGTTAGAGCGGCAGTAATAATGCTTTCTAGAGCAATGCTCTTAGTTGATGACATAATTGGCTTAACGGATTTTAAAACACCTGAAGAATATGTTTCTCTAGACGACTATTCTGTAATCGAAAAGATCCTTTCTATAAAGGAGGATTGTGAAGAAGTTGTACTTGCAAAAAGACTTATTTCAGGATATTTAAATCGTTCTCTTTTGAAAGCAGTATTCGAAATATTTATTCATCACGATGACCCTCTCTATCACTCATTGATTTCTAGACCTACGTTGCGTGAAAGCTTGGAGAATGAAATCGCTGAAAAAGCTGGCATTACTCCCAAGCTGGTCTTCCTCGACCTTCCCTCAGCCCCCTCCTTACCGTATCATCCTGATTACAGTGGTGGTAGACACAGTGGTTTCGAAATAAATATATTAGGTAGAGAGAATGGGGAGAAAAAACTTAAACAGGTTTTTGAAATATCGCCTATAGTCCAATCTCTCAGAGGCTTTATTGGTCTTGCAAGAGTCTACACTTTCCCCGAGTATCGAAAGAAGGTTTTTGAGGCTTCAAAGAAAATCTTTGGCGAAAGACCATACTCTTTCAAGATTTCTCTATAGCGTCTTAAA
>Ga0105158_1000550_pt1 | contig 15779 bp, 15 predicted proteins | sample LHCtaG_FD_81567 | JGI IMG/M metagenome (GOLD analysis project Ga0105158, IMG submission 81567) | Hot spring microbial communities from Little Hot Creek, USA to study Microbial Dark Matter (Phase II) - LHC4sed_matched | ecosystem: Environmental > Aquatic > Thermal springs > Hot (42-90C) >...
AAGACGGAATATGCAACAAAGAGATCCCGAAGAAGTGGAAGTTGAAAAGGATCACTTTGTGAGATGTTGGCTTTATGGCTAAGTTATCATTGGAAAAGGAAAAATTAGAAATAGTGTCAGGATTTTTATTAATGTTTTTAAGTTTTTCTTTGACTTTTCTCGCAGTTATTAAGGCTGTCGAATCCAATATAACTCTCATGTTTTTGTTTTATTCTATGTCCCTAATTGGTCTTATAGTTGGGTTACATGGGCTTTACACACTGATTTTAGCAAAACGTTTATCTGAAGAACACCAAACACGTAGATGATGCGATCCCATTATGTTTGTTTTTATCCACGCTGAAAAACTTTCTAAACTAGCATGTTAGTTTTCGGGCTCTTTATGCGTGAGGGCAAAGTTTAGGTGGTAGTAGCACATTATTTAGTTGTTAGAGGAGTTTGAATATCTGAGAAAGAAACCATAGAAAAGGTTAAGGATAGGCAAGGACTTTTCGCGAAGATTCAAAACATTTTTGGTTTGGGCTACGCTACGAGGGAGGATTTGCGGGAACTTGACAAGAAGCTCCGCGACTTCTACTATGCGGATTTCAGGAGCCTACGCCACAAATGGGAGGAAATTTATCTTGCCGCTCTGAACGCTGGAAAAGCCACCGACGACTTCAAAAAGTTATTCAAATTATTGACCGGGTTGGCGAGAAGGTTCACCGTGCCGATTAAGGTTATGCTGGTTTAATGGACCGCAAGGGAAGCATTCGCGAAACAGAACTGACTCGCGTTTTAAACTATGATAAGGCTTTAAGCGACGAAATCCAAGGCATTGTAAAGGCTGTGGACGAACTTTACAACAATGCTCAAGCTGAAATTGGGTGGACGCTGCCACGAAAGTGCAGCGCATTAAATCCTTAATACTTGGTTTTGAGTCTAAATGGGATGAGCGTGAAAGACAGTTTAGACCTTTGGAGGTTTAGGTTGCATGCCCGTAATCGAACGTGTCGCGTGGGATAATGCTGGACCAGAAGACATAGCGTACCGTTTTCCGAAGCTTACGCTTAAGTATGGAAGCCAAGTTATTGTGAAGGAAAACCAGTGGGCAGTGTTTTTCCGAGACGGGAAAGCCTACGACGTTTTTGGCCCTGGAAGGCACACTATAACAAGCAGTAATGTTCCACTTTTAACTGGCGCCTTGAAGGCTTTGGGGATTATAGGCGACATTTTCGACTGTGAAGTAGTTTTCGTCAGCAATAGCCAGTTCCGGGCGAACTTTGGCGGAAAAGCCTATTCCGCACCAAGCGGCGACATAAAGTATCAGGCGGAGATTGGCTTTTATGGTTATCTGCTTTACAAGGTTGAAGATCCCAAGCTTTTCGTTGTGGAGTTTTTCGGCAACCGTGGCGCGAGCACTTCCCGAGACGTAGAAAACTACATTAGGGGCTTCATAAACGAGCGCATAATCAGCGAGTTTGGACGCCACGACATTTTTGAAGTTGTGAAGAACGCAGACGCAACTACGGATAAGGTTGCCCTAAAAATAAGCGATGAAGCCGCAAGGATAGGCTTAAAGGTGATTGACTGCGTTTTCGAAGGCATAAACATACCTGAAGAGGCTAGAAGGTTTGCTTCTGGAATGGGCACCCAAGCCATGATGATGCAGTACATGAAGGAAACTGCTGGCGAACTCAAGGGAAGCGAAGGCGGAGGCGCAGCAGCCACTGGACTAGGCGCGGGCATAGGTTTAACAATGCCGTTTTTGATGGCGCAGCAGATGCAGCAAGCTCAAGCAGCCCAAGCTCAACAATTTGTCATATGCCCCAACTGTGGAGCTAAAAACCCCGTTGGAATGAAGTTCTGTGGACAATGCGGCTCAAGCATGGCGCCGACGAAAGTTAAATGTCCAAAATGTGGAGCCGAAAACCCGGCGGGGATGAAGTTCTGTGGTCAATGTGGCTCGCCCCTAACCCAAGCCGGCACAGAAACTATATGCCCAAACTGCGGTGCAAAAAACCCGCCTGGCATGAAGTTCTGCGGAAACTGCGGAACAAAACTTGGCTAAAAACGGCTCATTCCCTCTTTTTCTAGCCCTCAACAACCAGTGGAGAGCCGCATTTCCAGCAAAATTTCATGTTTGAAGGCATGGAGAAACCACATTTTAGACAACTAGTAAATTGCGGCGGATGTAATGCTTCGCCGCAGTGCCAGCAAAACTTGTTTTCGATGCTGTTTCTGCCACCACATTTTAAACAAACGATCAATTGCCTAACTGGCTTTAAAGGCAACCAAAAAGTCTTAAACATGCACTGCGCCATGGTTAAGCCTAAAGCGAAACCCAAACCGGCTGAGAAAGCCTCGCTGACAATAGACCTATTCAACCTGCAATATCTCCAGTGAATCTCTGTTCTTTATGGGGAATAAGCTTTGCTGTGGTAAGGCTTTAGACCTATTTCAGCCAAAATATTTAAGGGGATTGCAAACGGGTCTAAAGGGTTTATGGCTTATCGTATTAAGTGGTTATCCGGGTTCAGGAAAAACTATGCTGGCGAGAAGGCTTGTTGCCGATTATCCTCTCCTAGCCCGTATAGGGGTTGACGAGTTGAGGGAAATGTTTTTCAACGAAGCTTACCCATGCCGCGATGAATTTTTAGTTTATTCCATGATTGCTGAAATGCGGGACCTTCTCCTCAAAAAGGGCTATAGCGTTGTGATAGACTCAACCGCCCCGGACAATGTAACCCGCGAGTTTCTTTTAACATCAAAGGTTTCACCCATCAACAGCCTACTTGTGGTTTTCACCGTTGATAGAGAGGTCTTGGTTGAGCGAAGCCTTGAACGGTTCGGCACTTCAAGCCCTATAAACGCCTATGACAAACGTTGGGAAAACCCTAAAGGAGGAATAGCCATATTCAAGTTTAAAAGCAATACACACGAGGAGTTTGAAGCCTACTACGCCAGACTGAGGGAGCTTCTGGAAAGCGAAACTCACCCCTTCAAACCAGAGTTTCAACAGAGGCTCCTAACATTAAACGAGATAAGAAGCGCTTTCCGGGAGTTTCTTAGGAAACGCTTAAAACAAAGCAGTCCAGCCTGACAGAATCCCTAAATTTTTATGTCAACTAGGATAATTGTTAATATATAGGAGGAAAAATGTTGGAAGCCTACATTTTAGTTAACACTGAGCCAGGCATGATCTGGGAGGTGGCTGAAGCGATGTCAAAAATTGATGGGGTTAAGATGGCACATGCAGTTACCGGACAGTTCGACGTTGCTGCTTTCGTAGTGTTTGCCAAAGTTGAGGAACTTGGAAGAATAATTGAGAAAGTTCAACAGATTAAAGGGGTGCGAAGAACCCAAACCTTGATTGCTGTTCCACAACCCGTGAGAAAATAACCCAATTTTAGATAAGCCCGATCCATTCGCCCAGCGCCTCGCCAAGATATGCCAAAACCGTGAAAACAGCAAGTCTAGGCATGAAACTTAAAACTAGGAACGTTTGTATCCGCGCCTTCAAAAGCCCGCACACCAACGCGAGCAACTCCACCGGCAGTATGGGAATAGCTCCAAACACAACGTAGAGAATCCAGCCCCATCGATTCCAGAGGGCTGTCACAGCTTCAAACTCCTCAACCCCCATCTTCTTTACAAGAAAAGGTCTCCCGAGATTACAAGCCAAAAAATAATTTATCGTCATCCCAATTGTAAACCCGACTGCGGCAGTTAACGCCAACAAAGCAGGATCTAACCCAAAAGAAGCGGCAGCCACCACAAGGGCCGGGCTTCCAAGAGGTACAACGGTGCCAGCCAAAATCGTTGCAAAGAACACTCCAACAAACTCATACTCTCTAACAAAGTTTTTAGATTCCAGAAAAAGTTGCATTTTGCCAACTCCAAAAGTTTTAAAGAAAAAGATCAAAATCAAACCGATAGCAAGGAACGTTAATCCAACAATTAGAGATGATTTAACCCAAGAGATTTTCAATACGCTTGGTTTTTGGCTAGCGGTGTTCAAAGAATGTTTCCCCCTCCATAGGATTGGCTTCTACAACCTTGTTTGATGGACGTTAAAACCTAAAAAGTTATTTCTAAACAAGCCATGAAACAATGGTCAAGAAATGGTCGTTAATAGTTCCAGAAGATTTTGTCTAACTTAAGCGTCAGATACCGACTTATTCCTTATTGGCAAGATTTATTTCTATCAGAAATTCCTAGTAATGTATGTGGTGTGATTTATGGAGAAAATTGAGGTTATAGGAATGATAGTTGCAGTTTCCCTGTTAGGCGCGGCTGGCAACATACTCTTTAAAATTGGAACTAACAAGTGGGGTTCGATACCTCCTCAGCGTTTTCTAGACCTTTCCTTCGCCATTCAATACTTTTTCACACCTTCAATCTTCTTAGCATTAGTAATACTATTCTTGGGGAGATTTTTGACAGGAAGCCCTCTGTCGGTTCTGGGCGTAACGCAAGTCTTTGTCGCCATAACAGTCTTGACCCTCGTGTTTACCTTAGCGTTGGAAACGTTGATCCTCAAGCAAAGATATGACCTTTGGACTTATGTTGGCATCATCATAGGATTAGCCTCTATAGCGTTAATTTTACGAGGAACATCAGCGTCGACTGTTTAGTACATGGGCGTGGAACATGAAATTTGTTCTAATATCCCCGCAGCCCATTAATGAGGAAAAGCTGTCACGCAAATTTACAGCTAAAAGAGCTCTAACCCTATTTTTAACATGGAGCATCATAATCCTCGTTTTAAGCTCCCTTATAGTTAATACTTTGCACATAAACGAAAGCGAAGAGGCGTATAAAGCTAAAGTGGAGAGCCTCCTTAAAGAAGCTGTTAAAGTTTTTGAGGCTATTAGGGGCTTCCCGCTTGAAACGGTAACTGTGGAAGTTATCACTATTGAATGGGCAAAGGAAAATTGGGGAAAAGCCTACGCAGAGCCAGATATCGCTAATATACGTAGGGAGGAAACGATCTACAAGGCTTTGTTCATGATTTCGGAAAGTGAAAGCCTATATGAGGCCAAAGTTGAATGGTGGGGCATGGTGATTTCCGCGGTTTGGATGAATAAAATCTACGTTGTTAGGGAGTACTTTAACCCTTCAGACAAGTTTAACGCCATGAAAATTCTCATACACGAGCTTACTCACATGATGCAAAGCAACTTTTCCGTTCCCTATACGCCAACATTTGATGGAGAAAAAGCCAGAGCAGCCTTGATTGAGGGGGACGCTCGCCTAATGGAGGAAGCTTACATAAACGAAATCTGGAAAAAAGCCGTTAAACTGCCCTTCGCCACAGTAAAAGCTTGCGAGGCATACCCTGAAATTTCTTTTTATGGCAGTGAACCCAGCGCGCTTCCCAAGTCCATTTCGCGCCTAAACTATTTTCCCTACGAGTACGGCTTGAAGTTCGTGAAAGCACTTTATTCGAGGGGAGGATGGGAAACTGTTAACCAAGCCTATTTGAACCCTCCAACCACAACAGAGCAGATAATACATCCAGAGAAATATTTGGCCAACGAGACGTATAAAGAAACTAAATCGCCAACAATAAATAAGGAAGGCTGGCAGGTTTTGAAAAACGAGAGGTTTGGTGAGTATTTCATATTTGTTATGCTAGCTGAATGGATTCCGGATGAAGAAGCTTCAAAAGCCGCAGAAGGATGGGGTGGAGACAACTTCACCTATTACGTGAAAGGTGATAACTACCTCTTTACATGGAATATCACATGGGATTCAGCGGCTGACGCTTCAGAATTTTTCGAAGCGTTTAAGAAAATGATGAGGAAGGTTGAAGCGAAGGAAGAAGACCAAAACTTGTGGGGTAAACATGGCAGGTATCTATCATTAATTATGGAAGGAGACTCAACCATCATTATAAGCTCCGACGATAAGACGTTGGTACAGAACATCGTGGCCGAGCTAGCGTTCTCTGCAGGTTAAGTCCAGTTAATGTAGCTGAAATTCTGAAGAAAGCGTTTCTCAACGGAAATGGAAATTGAAAAATTTTGACGCCAGAATCCTTTGGTCCTTCTTGGCTGTGGCGGGCTTTATAATATACCTTGTAATAAACTATCAAGCACCATTTAGACGATAGGATTATCGTGAAAAGCAACGGGACAATCGCCCACTGGATTGACGCTGTGAAGCTCTGCCGGGGCGTCCTAAGCTACAGTTACGACTTTGAACTTTCAATGTAACATCTGAGGATTTCCGAACAAGAGAAGAGGAAAACATACTTCACGGCAACCGTTCGAGTTTTTGACCCAGCATGTTGCAAGCGCAGATTAAGACGTAATTATCAAGCTAAAGTCTAACGATTTTTCGAATGGGTTTTGCGTATCGAGTTCATAGCATTTCATTTTGCCAGTTATGTCAACCTTACCTTCTAGAGGGGCTTCTTTGCTAACGGATATGAATATTCTTACGTAGCCTCCATGATCGGGGTCAATTGTGAAAGTTGAGGGTTCAAAAGTGATGGTTATTCCATCAGGCAACCCTTTAAAGACAAACGTGACGTTGAATTTGCCTGTTGGCGAGGCGCTTGGAAAAATCGCCCTTTCAGATTCTACGCTCAGAACCGCTACGCCAGTCTTTCCCTTAGATATATAGTGAAACAAACGGGAAGATCAGTTTTGCTAGACAGCGGGTCTACAGCTTCAAAGCCTATTGAGGCCACAGTGTCCCAATACCATTCCGGGATGTAACCCTGCCGGGCGGTTGGAGGGGTTGGAAGCGGAGTTGGAGATGGAGGGGAGTTGAAGTAGCGGACGCTTGAAAAATAACGATGAAATAGATCACTGCAGCCAACGCTAGAGCTATGCATGTTATCAGGAGGAGAACCATCCAGCTGTGCTTATTCATTTTCAGTTCACTCATTTAAGGCCCCACGTACCAATGAGTATAGTTTCTATACCATCCATAAGAGTAGGCAAAGTTATCTGGCAAGGTTTTCCACCGTGTTCCATATGTCGAATTACAGTAATGCCATGATATGCCGTCATAAACCTGGAGGTTAGTCGATTCTATGTTATAAAATGGATTAGGCCAATTAGTATTCCATTCATGGCTCTCCCAAACATCCCAGCCAAAAGGTATACTTAACGCACCGGAAAAAACATATACCTCTTGCCATCTCATAGCCGTAAAGTTGTATAACAATACTCGCCACGTTCCTGACAATTTCACAACCTCCGTGAAATACAATTTTCCTTCAGGATAGTTGCGGACAAAATCTCGTAGAAAATAGTTAAAGTAGATTAATAACTTCCACCTTCCTTTGGCATGGTTATAGCAACCCCATGCTCGTAAAGTGCTAGTAAAACCGCTATATCGCCAATACGCTGTTACCGACTCTAACGGGCAACCGTCAGGGCACATAAGGGTTGGTGCGTAAAGGATTTTATCTTCTCCTGCTCCCCAACTCCAGATCAATAACTACTTCTTGACCAGCATACGCACCTATTATTCCTTTTCCTCCTTTAATTTCGGTTCCAAACTTCTGTCCGGACTCGACGACTCCCGAGGTAATAAACGTTCAGGAAGTTTAACCTTTCCGAAATGAGGGTTTTGGGACTAGCAATATTGATTTCGTCAAGATTGAAACGCACTAGCTGAGTGAGGTCAGTTACTGGCTTTGGTTTCGTGTTTGCATAGTTAGTGGCTGAAACGGCTAAAACCAAAGGAAGTACTAAAAGTTCTGTTAAAAATATGATGACGATTCGTTTAAACATCTTAATTCATCTCTCGTTATATTGACAGTATAATTGAAGCTGTTCATTTATATATTTCGGTCACAACCCCTCACCTCGAGAGTTTCGTCACAGCCAAACGCAACGGACTCGAAGATAACCCCCAAGCTAGAAGATCGTGTTTAGAAGGGATTCCTGACGCCTGAAGGCTTGTTTGTCTACGATAGAACCACTGACCTGTGCCTCTTCTAGCCGAACATGTGGTCGAAGAGTTGGGAGAAGTCATAAGCTGTTAATGAGTTAGTGGATAAGTATTCCACGTTACATGCTTGTTCTTTTCCCGCTTTTCATTATTTTTGGCATTTTTGGCCGCAGAAAAATGTTTCCAATAATCCGTATCCAGCGTCAAAGTTTTATAAAATTGAACGGAATTTTCAAAGTAGTTTAAGCTACCAGAGTAATTGAGGTGTATGCGAAACGCTCATGCATTTGAGGTTTAAACCTCTTGCTACCGCTATCTTATCCATGCTAATTGTCAAAGCCTTAATTTTCTCAGTGGGCTTTGTGACAACATACCTCCAAGAGGGGCCTGCACCCCCGTTGGAAACAGTGATGCGCCAGTTCTGCCGATGGGATAGCCCACATTACATTGATATCGCAAAGAACTGGTACGTTAACGTTGGAGAACAACGCTTTTTCATAGTGTTTTTCCCACTTTACCCGCTTTTAATTAGGCTAACAACCTTTAATTGGCGGTACGTGAACCTGTCAGCCCTTCTAATTTCAAACGTTAGCTCCATTATTGCGGCGATAAGCCTCTTCAAGCTTGTTAAGCTGGATTTTGAAGACGATGTGGCTAAATGGGCCGTCTTTTATCTTTCTATTTTTCCAACAGCCTACTTCATGTGCGCCATCTACACTGAGGGCCTTTTCCTCGCTTTAGCTGTAACTTGCATATACTTTGCCAGGCTTGAAAAGTGGCCTCTAGCAGGTCTTCTTGGAATGCAAGCCTCTCTAACGAGAATTACTGGGCTTTCGCTTTTTCCAGCATTAGTTGTAGAGTACGTTTCTCAACGGAAATGGAAATTGAAAAATTTTGACGCCAGAATCCTTTGGTCCTTCTTGGCTGTGGCGGGCTTTATAATATACCTTGTAATAAACTATCAAGTTACAGGAAACTTTCTTGCATTTATGGAAATTCAGAGGGAACACTGGTGTGAAACTTTCGATCCATTGCTAGGTCTTGAAAGAGCATGGCATTGGGCTATTGATGCTTCCTTCCCTGACAATTTAATGCTTGGAGTCGCCCAACTGGCCTTCGCTGCCTTAGGCTTATTAGGTATAATAATTGGCTTTATTCGACGCCTTCGCCCTTCATACAACACATACATGTTTTTTGCCTGGGTCATGAGTGTGTCGATGAGTTGGTGGATAAGTATTCCACGTTACATGCTTGTTCTTTTCCCGCTTTTCATTATTTTTGGCATTTTTGGCCGCAGAAAAATGTTTAACTATGTGGCTGCCCCCATTTCATTGGCGTTTTTGTGCTTCTTTACAGTTTTGTTTTCAAAAGGTTCTTGGGCGTTTTAAAATCACCAACTGCGCTAGGCCTTAAAAGCGTTCACTTGAAGACTTGCATGCATAAAAGTTAAAACCCATGAAGCTTAAAATCCAAATAAAAACAACCATGGTTGGAGATTATGCCGATGAATATTGACAAGCTGGACTTAGCAACCATTGTCGTGTTGTCCGTTGTATTTTTCTCCATTGCTGTTTGGAACCTCGGTTTAACCAGCGTACCCCTCAGCACGTGGACCCCCTCAAAAGATGAAAGTTTCTACATAGATTTTGGCAGTTCAAAAAACATTAGCGCCGTATATTTTCTGCTCAAAGGCGGTGAAATCGACGTTAGGGTTTACACGGGCTCTCCGGAAAAATGGAGCGGAGGAAGATCTGTATCCCTAAGCGGCTATTACTGTTGGAGAAGGATAGACCTCAACTGTGAAACCAGATTTGTAAGATTCCTTTTTACTTCATCTAACGGAGAAATTGCAGAAATAGCAGCGCTAAGTAAGATGGGAGAAAAAATCGTAATAGACAATATTCGAAGCGAAAAGAATGAAGATGAAAGCCTTGCCAATTTGATAGACGAACAGGAAAAAGTTGAATGTCCACCAACATACGTTTCTGAAACATACTTCGACGAAATTTATTATGTGAGAGCCGCTGAAGACTACATAAACTTTAGAGAACCCTATGAGTGGACGCATCCTCCTTTAGGAAAGCTGATAATAACCGCTTCAATATTGATTTTCGGCTACAATCCCTTTGGATGGCGGATTATGGGGGTAATTTTTGCGACGTTGATGATACCAGTAATCTACATTTTTGGAAAGAACCTTTTTGGAACGCGGATAGGCGCATTTACGTCGGCTTTCCTCCTAATGTTCGATTTTATGCATTTCACAATGGGGAGAATCGCAACCGTTGACACTTACGTTGTTTTCTTTTCCCTTTTATCACATTTCTTCTTTTTCATATATCTCCAAAACTTGTTGAAAAGAGGGTGGAAAACATCCACACTTCCCCTGTTTTTGGCGGTTTTGTTTTTTGCTTTTGGCTTTTCAACGAAATGGTACGCCCTATATGGGTTCATTGGACAAATTTTCATCCTTTTATTACTTAGAATTAGGGACGTTGTGGCCATAAATGATGACTGGGTTATGCGGGTTAAGACCTTTTGCAGCCATCCACTTTCCAAGTTTTTGGCTTTTTTAGTGGTTGCAGCGGTTATTTATCTGCTCACTTTTGTCCCCCACTTGTTAATGGGCCGCACTTTAATGGATGTTTATAATCTTCAAATTTCCATGTATGCCTACCATTCTAAGCTTACAGCTACACATCCGTTCTCATCACCATGGTGGGCTTGGCCCATCATTTGGAGCCCATGGCACAGAGTGCCGGTATGGTTTTACGTTTCATATCTACCCGGGGACATGGTTTCAACAATTGTGTCGTTGGGCAATCCGGCTGTTTGGTGGGTTGGCCTCGTATCAACCATCAGCCTGATTGAAGAAACTATTAGAAAAAGGGATAATACATGCGGGTTTGTTGTGACAATATTCCTTTTCCAATGGCTTCCATACGCGTTTATTTCGAGATGCCTTTTCCTTTACCACTTCTACATCAATGTCCCACTTATGATCCTTGCAACGGCATACTTCTCGAATAAAGCTTGGGGATCCCAATGGGGGAAAACACTGTGGATCGGCTACCTAATTGTTGTGGCGGTTCTGTTTGCGCTCTTTTATCCTGTAATCTCCGGTAGCCCTACACCACGCTGGTGGCGAGACCATTTAAGATGGTTCAACTGGTGGTTCTAATTGAAAAAAGCTGGTGTAAACTTAGAAAAAGTCGAGGTTTCCATGGTTTTCCCAGCATACAACGAGGCTAACAGGTTAGAAACAGCTGTGGAAAAAACCATTCAAGCCTTATCAGAAATAGCAAGCTCTTATGAGATAATAATTGCTGAGGACGGAAGCACGGATGGAACCGACAAGATTGCGTTGCAACTTTCAAAGAAATACCCAAATGTTAAACATATGCACAGCGATGAACGCCTTGGAAGAGGTCTCGCTCTAAAAAAGGCTTTCACCATCTCTAGAGGTGAAATCTTGGCCTTCATGGACGTGGACTTGGCCACCGACATTAAACACCTCAAAACACTCATAGAATCAATCAGAGAGGGTTACGATATTGCCATAGGGTCAAGGATGCTCCCCCAAAGTAAGGTTGAAAGAGAATTGACCAGAAAAATAGCCTCAAAAATGTACAACTTAATAGTACGCGTGTTTCTAGGCTCAAAAATCTGGGACCACCAGTGCGGTTTCAAAGCATTCAAAAGAGATGTAATCCTAAAAATCCTAAAAGAGACCTGTGCCACCCACTGGTTCTGGGACACAGAAATCCTTGTTAGAGCCTCCCGCATGGGCTGCAAAATAAAAGAAATACCAGTAGAATGGAAAAGTGGGAAAGAAACAAGGGTACATCTATTCATGGATTCAATCATGATGGCAAACCAACTGCTCAAACTCTGGAGGAATTTAAAAAGGGAAAAAATTTCAATGAAAAACACTTAGCAAACATAAAAATTTGTCGGGCCAAGCGCTTATGCTTAAGGCCTAGGCTTGCAAGACGATCAAGCATCTTTAAGCACTTTTCAGCTCACAACTCGAAATGAAGGAGACGTCTTGAACCGAAAGATTGGTGGGGCTGCCCGGATTTGAACCGGGGTCCGGAGAGCCCAAGTCTCCTAGCCTAGACCAAGCTAGCCGACAGCCCCAACAATTTCAAGAAGTAAAAATTTGAATGGGAATAGTTTAAATGTTTCTCCATTAAGAAAATTGTCCTAATAGCATTTAGCGTCTTCTAACAGAACACTGCAAAACTTTCGGGCAGACTAGGCACTCGTCTGGAATTGGCATACCCTTTGGAATAGAATTTAAAAACCCAAAGTAATAGGCACATTTAGCTGGCGAATCGAAAACCTTCGGATAATCTGTAGATTTAACACCCACAATTTTCATGTTCTCCACAACAATGTCAATTTTCGACATGCAGTAGGGACAAGCATAATACGTTTGCCGCGGTATAGTAGAGTTATCCGTCAAAACAGCTGGCTTGTCAAATGTTTTACTGCGCCTCTTATAAGGGCACTTGAGCTTTTCCTCGTGGCGATGGAACAGTGGAGGCGACATGGGCTTTCCCTTTTTGTATGTTTCAACTGGATCTGTAATATTAATACTTAATAAACATTTCTGTCTATTTGAACAACAAAAATACTGTTCGCCGCTGGTCACTAAAGATAAAATATAATTTGCTGAAGATCACAGAAAAATAAGGAAAATAAAGAATGGTTTACGTTTTTGGTTTTCTTCTAGTCCTGGCTATCAAGTAGCCTAGTATTATAATTATTTATGATTATTACTACGGCTATTAGTAGAATTGTTTGCTCTGTTGTTAGTCCAGCTAACGGTGCAGGAGTAGGTGTTGGGGATGGACTTGGGCTTGGTGAGACGCCTGGGCTGAGAGACGGGCTTGGAGATGGACTTGGAGACGGCGGCGTCCAACCAACAGGAGTAAGCTCATTCACTATTAATGGCCTCATTGGTTGTGGATATCCGAATGCACCTGTTTTGGTTGAATGTTCAAAGTTCCAATTAGTAAATCTGTCTGTCCTGTAAACAAATATAAACATTGGATAGAACACTATGCAAATTGTCGGTATATAATCTATAATCTTTGTATATTTTGATCATTTGTTTGACGTCCTCCACTAAGTCTGTGTAGTTTAATCTTCGGAGGGCGCTGCGGGCAAAGTCGCTTATTTGGGCAGCAACCTCAGGCTCAGTCTCGTCAAAGCCTGTTGCCATCACCTGTGCAAAACCCACAGGAGGCAACAAATAAGAATAAACCTGATTATACCATGGCTCCGGATACTCACCGTACGTTCCCTCGGCGAAGCCCCAATCTTTAGTCGGGGCAAGGAATTCGGCTACGAAGAAGTCCATTATCGCCAGTGGCTGGTATGTATGTATTTCTATTCCTATCTTCCTTAAGTTGTCAATTATGTACTCAGAAGTTCTGAGTCTCACAGCCGTCAAGGGAGCACTTTGCACGATGAATTTGTAGCTTAGTCTTGTTCCGTTTGGTGTTACGCGTATGCCGTCTGGGCCTTTTGTGAATCCTAAACTGTCGAGTATTGCGTTGGCTTCAGCAATACATTCTTCATGGGTTTTGCCCCAGCCAAGCCAAGCAGCTTCCTCAACAAAAAACTCTGGACAAGCCGCAAAATTAACTAGGCATCTGTTGCCTGGTACACCATAACCCATGAAGTAATTTTGGGCTATACCTATCTTGTCGATGGCCAAGTCTATGGCTTGCCGGACCTCTTTCATGTTCAGCGGATAAAGCCTAGTGTTGATGGCTAAGACTTCTGTTGCAACAGGCTGAGGGAAAGTCCAAATGCCCATGTTAGGCTTTCCTACAACCTGTGCCAAAAGGTTAAAGGGATACGCGCAGACCACGTCGACATCGCCTCTCTGAATAATAAGCGGATACAATGACTCCTCAGCGTAATAGATCATCATAACCCCGTCTATTTTAGGCATGTTTTCCGTCTTCTAGTAGTCTGGCCTCTTTCTGAAGTACCACCATTCACTCGGCTTATACGAATCATACAAGAAGGGTCCAGACGTGACATGCTTGCTCGGATCATTTATAAATCGTAGGCTAATGGATCTTCAAGATTTTCCCATATGTGAGCGGGCCTAACAAGAGTGCCGCCGAACTCAGCGTACCATCTCGCCCATGGCTGAGTTGTGATAAACTCAACAGTATAGTTGTCGACAGCTCTAACTTCTTCAAGGATCCCCTGCAAAGTTACTGGAAACGCGTAGGTGAAGGTCTGGTTCCATGTAACTTCAACGTCATGCGCCGTGACTGGCTTTCCGTCGCTCCACCTTGCTCTTTTATCTATATAGAAGACATATCTTGTGCCGTTGTCAAGAATTTCCCAACGTTCAGCCAGCCACGGTACTAGACTACCATTGAACAAGTTCAAGATTAAAGGCTCGTAAAGCAGGTTGGCGAACCATACAGCCTGACAGATATCACGCTGCGACTGCGGTGGGTTAAATGAGGACACTATGCAGTTCATTTCAATTCGCAGTATGTTTTGTTGTTCTGCCTGCACTAACGTTCCAAGGGCCAGCGATGCAACGAGCGTTACTAGCGCCAAAAGAAGAGCGAAAGAGTATTTTGCAAATTTTCTATACTCCATAATTTTTCCCTCACAATTTTTTCGAGTTTAACTATTTAAAATTAGCGCCCGCAACGAAGTTGTCAGCTAATTGATTTGAATTATTTTTATTTATGTTGGGTCTTAGTGGTTTGAGAGTTAGTTTCTATCGCTTTTGATTTTTCTTTATGCTGTTTTCACGTGGAGATTTCTTGTTGTTTGGTGTAGCGCCTACGGGGTCGAAGGGAACGTTTTTGAATAATGTGCATAGCTGCGTAGCGTACTTCAGAACCCTCGGCGGCGAAAGGCCCAAAGCCTGAAGGTGGTCGAGGAACCTCAGCAAAAGCCCTACATGCTCAAGTTTCGAAAGCCTGCGCCTGGCAGCCTCAAGCCTCCTGGTACACTTATGCACATCGTCATTTCAAGAGCGTTAAACTCTGAGATCTTAAAAATCGCGTCTATGGAAAGGGCTCCAGAACTAGAGGTGTTGAAGCCTCGGCCGGGCTTCGATCCCGGGACCTGCGGCTTACGAGGCCGCTGCTCTACCAGGCTGAGCTACCGAGGCTCAGTAACTATATTCATTAAAAGTATTTTGTAGATTTGGCTGCTTTTAAGATGTTCGGAGGATTAGGAATGTTGAGTTTTGGCGTAAAATTTTGAAAAGACTTATTTTGATGTGTAGAGTTATTTTTGTGCATGAAACGACGGAAAAAAACGTTTTAATTGGGCTTTATACGAGAATCTTTGCAAGATGGAGCGTAACGAGCTTTTCGCTTGTTGAAGTGGGCTGTGGATTCGCTTCCGCCGCCTTGGGATAGCGGGTGGAAGGGGATTGGGCGTAAGCCCTATGATTCTAGGGCTTTAACTGTGCTTACGGTCTGGCAGGAGATTGAGGGCAAGCCTGAAAGGGTTTACACGGCAGACCTTGAAAGGGACAAGAAGCGCCTGCAAATGCTGGGTTTGGAGCATGCTCCCCACAGGACAGCCCTATACAGAACTAGGAAGAGGCTTTCTGAAGAGTATATGGAAAAGCTGAACAGGCGATCCTTGAAAGGCTTAAGCCTGCCAGGAAGGTGGGTGCAGACGCCACTGGAATGCGTCAGTCCAAGCGAGACTGCGCCTGGTCTTCAGCCAGCCTGGATGGCAGAAGGGAGTACACCAAGATCCACGGCTTATTCAACCTTGAAACAGGAACCGTTGAGGCTTTCGAGGCAACAAGGGGAACTGAACACGAATGCAAACACCTGCCAGACCTCCTCACACCCTTGGATGATATCGAATGCTTTGTG
>Ga0105158_1000551_pt1 | contig 15776 bp, 16 predicted proteins | sample LHCtaG_FD_81567 | JGI IMG/M metagenome (GOLD analysis project Ga0105158, IMG submission 81567) | Hot spring microbial communities from Little Hot Creek, USA to study Microbial Dark Matter (Phase II) - LHC4sed_matched | ecosystem: Environmental > Aquatic > Thermal springs > Hot (42-90C) >...
ATCTGAAGAATTAGCAGCTAAAGCATACATATACAACATGCTAATAAACCTAAAAAGCTGAGATGAGAGAAAGCAGCTAAAAACTAGAAGGGGAACTCAGACCAAAAGAATTAAGCCACAAAGCAAAATTTTACTAAGCCTTGACGCAGCCTTGTAGAAAACGCAAAAGATAGTAGAAGAGTTGAGGAGTTTATAATGAAGCTGCCGCTAGGCTTGGGGTTAAATCTATTGATTCAGCTTAATCGCTATCTATGTTTTTGAATTGTTTCGAGCATAGCTATAATGTTTTCTCTCGGCGTTCCGGGAACTACGTAGTTTGAGACTCCTACGATGATCCCTCTGCTTCTTTTCGCCTCCCTTATACATGAGAGGGTTTCTTCAATAACTTCTTCTCTTGTTCCAAAGTGAAGTGTATGAGAGCTTATGTTTCCAATTAAAACTAGATTTGGAAATTTCTCCCTAAGTTTGCGGAGATCCATCCCTGCTCTTCGATCGATCTCAAAGTAGCCGTCGATTCCTGACTGGCCGAAAAGGTCGTCGGCTATTGGCCAGAGGTTTCCATCGCTGGCGTATAGCAGATACATGTTGTATTTATGGCATTCTTCAGCCACCCTCCTTATCCTTGGCAATACGAGCTCGCGGAAAACTCTGGGTGGGAAGCATGGGCCATTATCTGATGCAATATCGCAGCCGCTGAAGAGAAATTTAACTCCAGCCTCCGCCAAATATCTTATCTGCTTCAATGCGGTCTCCACCTGTATGTCTAGGTAGCGAGCTGCAAGTTCAGGTTTCGCCACCATGGCTAGAAGCCATATTCGCCCAGTTGGCAGCCCTATGCCCACAGTTCCACCATTAATTCTGATAGCATATTCTCTGCCATACTTCTCTATTAGGCCACGTGTTTCTTCGAAGTCTTCTCTCCTCGGATTGTATTTTTGAAGCCATTCCTCTCTTTCATCCAAGTATTTTTTTGCCTCCTTGAACTGTTCGCTTATAGGCGTATTCTTCTTTGGAGGGTGCTCCTCAACGATGCTAAAGAGCTCTGAGCTGGGAACAAATCGCCTGACAACATATTTGCTGCTCGGATCTCCAAATAGAAAGGTGTATTCATCAATCTTCTTTGCAGGTTTTTCATTTAGCCGCCAATAGTGGAGACGTAAAATATCATTTACCACAGCAACCCCAAGCTCGTAGGCATCCTGCAGCGACCTCCTTAAGAATTCTCTATGCGCCTCCTCCCCCTCCCAAAGAGCCTTTGCCTCCCTCCACTGCTGTATTCCTCCTCCAACATAGGCTTCCCGTCCAAGTATATATGAAGCGGCTTGACTAGAAAAGCCTAAGTGATGTATAGGAACTTTATCCGTCGACTCGAACTCAAAAGCAGCTAAAACCCTCTCTCTAGGCGTCACCACCTCCTCCCCTCCTCAAGACGCACAAACATCACATATTTTCTTTTTTATTTTAAATTAATTCAGATTTATCCTCATAGGCTGCCAGCGTATGTCAGCATAATTGCCACTCGGCTCTCACCTGAAGCCTTTTTGACCCCCCTTATTGGAAAAAATTTATCTTCACATAGACCATTTTCATAACGTGTGGAGGAGAAAAAATGATAAAAGTTGGCTGTGCAGCCTACTCTTACCGTGATTACCTTAAGGATGGTAGAATGAAATATGAAGATTTCATCGAGGAAGCTTACAGGATTGGGCTTGATGGCGTTGAGCTAACATTATACTGGCTTCCATCTAAAGAAAAGTCTTACTTTAGGACCCTTAAGAGACTCTCCCTCTCCCGCGGCCTGCCAATATCTTGCGCCGGCATCTCCACAAATTTCTGCAACTCAAACTCCTCGGAGAGGAGGAAAAATATTGAAGCCGTGAAGGAGGGATTGGAAATAGCACATGAGCTTGGCGCCCCATGCCTTAGAGTATTTGGAGGATATGTTCCTGAAGAGGTCTCTGTTAGCGATGCAATGAATTGGGTTGTTGAATCCATTAAATCATGCATCGACTATGCTGAAGAGAATGGCGTTGTTATTGCTATGGAGAATCATGGCGGCATAACTTCAAGGGCCGACGACGTAATAAAAATTATTGAACTCGTTGACTCTCCATGGTTTAGGGTTAATTTGGACATAGGCAACTATAGATCGCACAACTATTATGAGGAGATAGCTAAGACTGCCCCCTATGCCGTACATGTTCATGCAAAGGTAAGCGTGTACTTGGAGAGAAATAAACGTGAAGCAATCGATTACCAGCGGATAAAGGAGATACTCTCATCGAAGGGATATAATGGTTTCCTCTCCATAGAGTATGAGGAGGCAGAGGATCCCAAGATAGGTGTGCCAAAACTTGCTAAGCACCTGTTCAGCATATTTTGTTAAGGTTGGTTGCTAAAAAGACTGCAAGCTGCCTGCAGCATCTAAAATTCTCCCTCATCTTTTTACAAAACATTTATGAGAAATCTTAACTCAGGCTTAGAAAATATCCTTGATGCTTTTACCTTTTTTCACAAATTTATAAAAATTTAAGTGAGGACACCCCACTATAAAATATGTCGCAGCCTATTATTCTGATAGATGAGGGAAAAAGTCCTTATAGCATCATCACACCCGTGGATGCAATACCTTCAGAGCGCTACGCTGCCGAAGAGCTGCAGAGATATTTGGAGCGCATCAGCGGTGTGAAACTACCTATTGCCACAGATGATCAGACAGTATCAAAATACGAAATCCTGCTTGGCAATAACATGCATCTGAAGATCTTAGGGCTGCAAGTTGACTTAGCTAAACTTGGCCCAGAAGGCTTTCTGATAAAAACATTCGCTCTTAAATATGATTGTTGTGGGTGATTAGACTAAAAATGGACTTAAATAGTTTGTCCCTCAATTTGTGTTCATGTTTGGAGAGCATGTTTTGCGGGAGATGAGAGGTGTTCTGGCTGGAACCGAAAGGCCCACGCCCAAGACTCTAATTGAGATTGTGGAGATGTTTGGCCGCTGCAGGGCTACGGTGATTAGGTGGTTGAAGGCTCTAGAGGCGCAGGGCTTTGTCAGGAGAGAGGTGGTGGTTCACGGCGGGGGAGACCTAGGGCCCTGTACCATCCTACACAGCTGCTCCTGACACCTCCAAAGCCCATTGAAGAAAACGTGGCTATAGCCTTCAGCAAGTTTCAGCAAATGTGTAAGCATGAAAAGGGAAGGTGGTGTAAGGCCTGGAAGATGGGGTGTCAAGCCTCTTCATGCCCCTACATTGTAAGATTTTAGCCTATTTTAGTCTAATGAGCCACAACATTCCCATTTAAGAGCGAAAAACATTTAACAACTATCTGGTGATCTCCGGCGACAGGCCTCGCGGAACATTATATGGCGTCTACACTCTATTAGAGGAGAAGCTTGGTGTACGCTGGTTCACTCCAGAAGTAGAATATGTGCCGAGAATGAGGCGTATCGAGATTTCACCCTTAAATGAAGTCCAAGTACCGGTTTTAGAGTATCGTGAAGTTTTCTGGAGGGAAATGCTCCGAGACGCTGATTTCGCCGCCCGCCATAGGCTGAATGGCCAACATTACCATTTAACTGAGAAACATGGTGGGCGGGCAGCTGTATTTTATCCGTTTGTACACAGCCTCGACCAGCTAATACCCCGTGAAATCTGTGAGAAGCAGCCAGATTTCTGGCCGATGGTAAGCGAGTTAGCGGCTACGTCCAAAGATGCCTATCTAATCCTATGCTTGTTAAAATGGCAATTGAACAGGTGCGGAGGTGGCTGAAAGAGCATCCTGAAGCAACAATCATAGATGTCTCACAGAATGATACAGGCAGCTGGTGCCAGTGCCCTAAATGTAAAGCATTTGACGAGGCCGAGGGGAGCCCATCTGCCTCCATCATCAGGTTCGTTAACACAATTGCTGAATCCCTTGAACATGATTACCCGAATGTCCGCGTGGAGACTCTCGCCTACCAATATAGCCGTAAGCCTCCAAGAAACTTACGTCCGCGAAAGAATGTCATAATTAGGCTTTGCTCCATCGAATGCTGCTTTTCTCATCTATTGGAAAGCTGTTGTTCAGATGATAGTAGAAGCTTCTGCGAAGACATCGAGTATTGGCGGCAAGCTGCTCCAACACTCTATGTCTGGGATTACACAACTAACTTCACCCATTACCTCATGCCCTTCCCAAACATCGAGGTGCTTCAGCCGAACATAAAATTCTTTATTAAACATGGCGTGAAGGGCTTGTTTAAGCAGGGAAATTACTCTCCGGGCGGAAATGGGGAAATGGCTCCCTTAAGGGCTTACATCTTAGCTAAGCTCCTCTGGAACCCAGATGTGGATGTACAGAAGATCACCGGTGAGTTTCTAAATGACTATTATGGTAAAGCAGGGTCTATCATTAAAACCTATATAGAGATGCTGCACAGAAAGGTTAAGGAGAAGGGGGTTCACGTCCACATATTTGGCCCTCCAACCCTCCCATACTTAGATGACGAGTTTCTTGAGGAGGCTGAAAAACTGTTTGATAAAGCTGAGGAGGTGGCTGACGACGAGGAGATACGTTTCCGCGTTCAAGTGGCGCGCCTACCAATATGGTATGTGAAGATTGCAGCGAAGCGGGTGGACGGTGAAGAGCGGTTAAGGCTGCTTCATAATTTTCTGGATATCGCCCATAAGGCTGGAATCACGTACATCAATGAGTGGACGAAGCTGGACGACTGGGCTAAACAAATAGAATAAAATTAACAGGGAGCTATGGTGTAGAGAAAGGAGCGGTTTGAGGATTGACGCTCTCCACGGCTGAAGCCGGGAGAATCCTGCATACAGCCCCCTTCAACGCTTGGAGACACATCTCTTTCAGCATTCACCTCTCCATGGGCTATCTGCAAAGGCTGTGCCTTAACGGCTTCCTCCAGCCTGAAGAAGCCCTATATTCGAGCCGCCATCTCGGCTCGGAGCCTCATTCGAGCCTAGACATCCAAGCTGCATCCGAAAGATAAAAAAACTTTACGGCGATTCACCTCCACGACGGGAGCCTTCTCGCCGAATATGGGTAAGTGAACATCATCTAGTGGGGAGAAGACTGTTAATAAAAAGGTTATGTAGATGTGTATTCGCTGTAGTGCCTCTCTATCTCATCTCTAGATAGCTTACCTTTATGCAGCATTATCCTATACTTAAACTTCACGGAAGAGCCATTTTCTATCCTCATGCTGCCATCTATATCTCTTCTTCCCTCAAATGCTGATAAGCCGAAGCAGTTGGCTGCGAAGAGCCCGTAAGCCCTCACATGCCAGTATGTGGGATACCTGGGATTGCTTGGATTATCGAATATTGTTATGCCGGCGATGCCGCCGTTAACCCTGCCCGTGTAATCGCACCATTTTGCTCTCTTCCCCCAGCATTTAGGTTCGCCTACACCGCCTTCAGAGTTCATTATCACCCCGCCGCCCACGGACTCCCTCATACTATCTAAAACTCTTATAGCTATGATGCCGCCTTCTTTCGTGTCTCCTAAAACTACATCGCCGTACTCCGCCCGAAACTCCACATCATAGTCAATGAATCTAATATCGCCTGTACTCTTCCAAAACACTACAGTTCTATATTCTTTCATAAGATTGCCGCCGGATTTAGAGAGCCAGACATTTATAGAGTTTAACACGCATCTATCTTCTCGCAGAGAGACTGCTGGAGGCTCCATGCACCTTATAAAACCGGCCTGCGGGCTTTCACTCCATACATCCACGCCATTAACACTGCCATGCGCAGTCCATAAGGATCTATGATGCACATGGTCTGGGGCCTCATCCCTAGTTACCATGACTCCGCCGGGAGCATAGAGAGGATAAAAGTACGGTTTTCTGAAATTCTCACTATACCTGTACGTTGCCATCAATGAATCGTCTTCCAGCAATTCTAGAAACCCATCCTTAGCTAGACGTATGGAGAAAACCATTTTACATCTCCGCCTATTAGTACTTCCAGAAAAACTTTTTAAGGTTTTCTAAGCTAACTCTTGCAGCCTCAGCCGGGTTCTCCTCTCTTCTGAGAATCTCCACAGACGCGTATCCCTTAAACTCTATCTTCCTCAATCCCTTGACGACAGCTTTATAATCTGCGGATCCGAACCCCGGCCCGCCCATGTTGTCGTCATTGGCATGTAAATGCATGAGGTGTATTCCACCTCTCTCTATCTGCCTATCTATAGGTTCATCGACTCCAGTCATAGCGTACACATCTAACACCAGCTTGAAGTTCCTGCAGCCCACGTCTTCGATGAGCTTGATGGCTTCATCCACCGTGTTTATGAAGTTTGTCATATCTCTTCTTAAAGGCTCTATGCATATATAGACTCCACGCTGCTCAGCGTATTGAGAGCATCTTTTAAATATACTTACAGCCCATTTCCAAGCGTCGATTAGATTAACGCCTTCAGGTATGCTCCTCTGCGCTGGCGAGCCGAATACAATTATCCTGCCGCCAATATCGCTACAGAAATCCACAAGAGCTTTCAGATAAGACTCGGTTCTATCCCTTACATTTGGATCTGGACTTGTTAGGTGGACGCCGCTAACGCCTCTGAGAACCCAGTGTATTCCCACTATGTTTAAACCAAGTCTTTCAGCATCCTCTCTTATAGTCTCTCTTACTCCCCTATCTATATCTGTAACTTTCTCAGCTATGGTGTATGGAGCTATTTCAACACCCTCATACCCCATCTCAGATATATATTTGAAAACTTGCCTGAGACTCCATCCCTCAAATATTTCATTGCATACGGCAAATTTAATCATCTCAAATCTACCATAGAGTATTTAAATGGAAAAACTATGGGGCTTAGGAGTTACGTTAAGCGGGGTGTTATAGTCTAATTCGATTTACGCATCTTCTATCTTTACTGCTTTCCCCGTTTTTGACGACTCGTATATTGCGTTGAATATCATGACGCTCTTCAACCCCTCTCTCCCATCAACCATGGGCTTCTTGCCTCTGCGGATAGCGTCCGCCATATCCTCAAATATATTGGCTGGCCTATCGCTGGGCAAAACTATGGAATCTATTACTGATATATCGCCATCCTTTAGATGAAAGAAGTCTATTTTTCCATCCTTCCATATCATGGATCCCCTATCGCTATTAATTTCTATTCTAGTTCCCAAACTGGGTATGCTTGATGTAGTTGTTGTAAGCGTCCCAAATGCCCCATTTTTAAATTTTAAAACGGCTACACTGCAGTCTTCAGTCTCTATGCTATGTGTGAAGGTTCCGGATAAACCCTGCACTAATTCAACTCCGCCCATCCACCATTGAACTAAATCTATGAAGTGCACGCCCTGATTGGCTGCGGATCCACCCTCATAGCGTCTGCTGCTCCTCCATCCAGGCATGTATCCGCCCTTATAGTATGCCTCATCCCTAAACCACTTCATTAAGACATCGACTAAGAAAACCCTGCCAATTAAGCCATTCTGTATTGCCCGATATATCTTAAGGTTGATGTCTTTATATCTATATTCAAAGTCGACTGCTAAAACCACATTTGCCCCCTCAGCCTCTCTGACAGCTAGACGGCATTTTTCCACGTCTATGTCCATGGGCTTGGTTACAAATACATGTAATCCCCTTCTTATAGCTTTTAGAGCATGATCCACATGCATGCCGCTGGGAGTGAAGACGCCTACACAGTCTATGTCGCCGCTATCTAGCATAGCGTCATAATCCGTATACCAGCGGCATTTAAGCTCCTCAGCAACCTTCCTAGCCTTATCCTCCTGCAGATCGCAAACAGCAGCTAAGGCGGCTCCTCTAGATTTAACGCATTCCTTAGCCTTACCATAGCCGACACCTAAACCCAGTATACCAAACCTGATAGGCTTATCTAAACTCGTAGTCCACCACCTCACGATTTCAATTAAAATCTACATGTTGCATATATATGCTCTGCAAAAATCTCATGTTGAGCGGATTATGCTTTCTAGGTTTCCTCCATCGCACAACAGTTTTCAGATTCAACAAGTTTCTTCCCATCGCGGCAAAAATGCAAATCATTATAAAGAGCATTTTCCAGCTCCAATTATATAGGGGTGATTGCTTTGGTTGAAATTATTGATGCCCCGCAAATTACGGACAACTTCATTTTAAGGCTCTATAGGCGAACTAAGCCCTCCATGGCTTTCAGGGCGACTTCTAGGGAGGAATTTAATGAGTGGAAGGCTAAAGTGAGGAGTAAAATCATGGAGCTTCTGGGGGAATTTCCAGAGCCGGCTCCATTAGATCCACGCTTGCTTTCGTCGGAGGAAACGGAGAAGTTCGTAAGAGAGAAGTGGTTAATTCAGTCAGAAGAAGAATGCTATGTCCCGCTATATTTATTGATACCAAAGAATGGGGGCGGAAAGAAGCCGGCAATCTTATGTGCACATGGACACGGCCCATATGGGAAGGATCCTGTCGCAGGCGTTCACTTCAATGATCCTGAAAGGAAATCCAATATTTTAAGGCATAATTATAATTATGGGGAGCAGATGGCGGAGGCCGGTTTCGTAACCATTGTACCGGACTGGAGAAGCTTCGGGGAACGTGTAGGTTACCGCAATCCCTATCCTGGGAGGGATATATGTAATGTCCACTTTCTGCAGCATCTGATTTTGGGCAGAACGCTCCTGGGATCAAATATATTCGACGGCATGCGGGTGATAGACTTTCTTCTAACGAGAAAGGAGGTAGATCCGGAGAAGATAGGTTGCATGGGGCTTTCCTTCGGAGGCACAATGACCACTTTCTTGGCGCTTTTAGACGATAGAATAAAGGCCGCAGACATAATATGCTATGCGACAACCGTTGAACATTACGCTATAAATAGACCGAATTTCTGCGGTTCCCAGATTGTGCCATATCTATATAAGTATCTCGATGTACCCGATGTAATAGCGGCGATAGCGCCGAAACCGCTGCTAATAGAGAGCGGCGCATCCGACACATGCTTCTGGATTCATTCAGCCTTAAAAGCTCATGAAAACATTAGGAGGGCATATGAGGTAAGCGGATATCCAGAAAACCTCTGGATAGAGGTATTTCCAGGAGAACATTGCTTCTCTGGACGAAAAGCCTTTGACTTCTTCAAGAAATTCCTCAAGGGTGGAGAATGCTTGAGCGCGTGAGATACCGCCCTAAAAAAGCGGGTTCCGTCGTTTAGAGACATCTTTACATTCATCCCCCCTCACTTGTTGGTTCGGGGCTCACGGCTCCACTATCCCATGCCTCTCGTCAAGGATAGTCAAGAGTATTTCATATATTAGATCTTGAAAGTCTCTTCTATATGCCTTCTTATGTGTGCCGCAATTATTTCATAGAATTCCCCCTCGTTATCGAGTAGAGTTCTCTTTATGCGTTCGCGGAAGAGCCATTCGCCGTTTGCTCCCTTAGCCGTTAATATTGAGCCAAATGTAACATGTAGAATCTGCCTTCCGTAATTGCTTTCTAAGAAGGCTCTCTCTAAATCCTCGTCCGGGATGTTTTCTAGATTTGGAGTGGCCTTTAGATCGACGCTCACAATATAGCTTTTTCGATCGAATTCGAAGCATTTAAGACTATACTCAACAATCTCCCTGAAGAGTTTTGGATTGCGCCGGGCAATAACCCTTAGGGATTCTAAATAGCTTGTTCCGGAAGTCTTTAGATGAATCATGTCTGGCGCTATTCTGCCTATTATGGGATATATTGAGAATTTATCGCTGCCAGAGTGGATGCTTATTTTATATGAGCCTAAGGCTCTAGAGATCAAAACATGCGTAAGAAAGTTTTCTTCAAACTCTTTCAAGTCACCTATGTAATCAATAGCCTTCTCAAATCTGCCAACGAATCTAGGAGCTAAACTATGGAATCTCACGCCAAGCCTCTTTAACTCTGAGACTATAAAGAAGTGCTCCAGCGCCGAGGTCGGTTTCTCAGCCTCATCAATTGAGACTTCGAGGTCAAATCTTCTCCTCCCAAAAAGACTTCTAATTCTCCTATATACGTTCTCGACAAACAGGATTGCCTTCGAGAATTTGACAGCTGCCCTCATCAAGTTCTCCTCAGAAAACCTCAGCTCGTTAACTCTTCCATCTGGCATGTGTAGAATCAGGTTTTTGTTTAGATAGATCTTTAGAAAGCGCTCTCTGCTAACCTTCAAGTCACCCCATGGAAGATTATTAAACCTCTCCCTGAGGAAGTCTATCGGATAGTCATCTGCCTCCATATTTACGTAATCTGACGGATCAACCGTATACATTGTGAAGCCCGCATAGAATGCCTCCTCAGCATCCTCCTTCCTCTTTAAGTGATCGGCGTCAGCGGCGAATCCAGTGCGATAGCCCTCTTGGAAAACTGCCCAAGATACGTCATCTAACACCTCCCGTAGAGTCCTCTTTGTCCGATCTATCTCCCTAATCGATTGCTGAGCTAAAACTGGAAAAACCTTGAGTTCTCTTACAGCCCATATATGGCCGGGTGTAGCCAAACCTAACCTATCACCTAAACCTATCGCTGGGGTTAAACCTATCGGCCTCGGCCTAGTGAAGGCGAAAATTCTCCTCAATGTAGAGGCATTCTCACCATTACATTTGCAGACAATATAGTTAAGAACTCTATTTTTTATCTTGATGACTCCCTCTTTTTCTGAAATAAAGCCCTTCAAGAAACTCCGCCTGTTAGGTGAAAACATAGCCACAAGTTTCTTTTCAGCGCCCTCTCGCATTAGGAAGAAGAGGCAGTTGCCTCTCCTAGTTATGGAGCAATCATATATTTTTAGCGGCTCCTTAGCACCATAGGCTTTCGCGAACTCATTAATTGCAGTAAAACGTCTCGCATCTGGAAGGTTGCCCTGCGTCAATATCTGCCTTCACCACCATTAGACTGATCATCTCTATTCCCATTATTTATGCTTTCAATAAAAATCACCCGCATAACTGCTCTGATGCTGGAAATCTTCAAGATATTTTCTCTTTTTTCTATGGAGGCCTACGGATGCGGTCTACTATCATACTCGTTAAGAGTTCTGTTTAGGGCTAAAACCTTCATCCTATTAGGCTTAAAAACCTTTCCAACAACACATACCTGAACAGCCTTCAGCAAGGAAACGTCCTCAAGTTCAATCACCATTAAAGCTTAAAAGCCTTTCCTCCATCCCCGCCGTGAACTGCTGTGAACGGCGAGGTTTTCAGTTATAAACAAGATTTAAGTCTTAGTCTCAGAAGAATATTTTGGAGAGATTTTGCGATGGCTGAGCCCTGGGAATTATCGCGGAAGGAGATTGAGATACTAAGAATTTTAAGCGAGTCTCCCGAGCCTATTGGATCAACTTTTATCAGGCGTGAGCTTGAGAAAAGAGGTTTCTTTCTTAGCGAAAGGACTGTGAGATATCATCTTAAGATGCTGGAGCTTAGGGGATTGGTTTCAGGACACGAGAGGAGTGGGAGAACAATAACTGATAAGGGCCTTGAAGAGCTGAGTAAGGCTCTAGTTTCGCAGAGGGTTGGCTTCGTTATAACGCGTTTCCTTTCAATGGCCTATTCAGTCACATATGATCCGGCTACGGATTCCGGACTAGTTGTCGCCAACGTCTCAATCGTAGATAAAAACTTTTATGACAAGGTTATAAGGGTGGTGGAAGACCTCTACAAAGCAAGTTTACTATTAGCTCCCTACATTAAGATTCTTGATGAGAACGAAGAATATCAAAACATTTTCGTATCTAAGGGGAATATCGCCCTATTCACTGTCTGCGACTTAACAATTGACGGTGTACTAATTCATTCAGGGGTACCACTCTTCCTCAAATATGGCGGGCTGGTTCAGGTTGTGAATAGAAAACCGTTGAGATTTATTGAGCTAATGTCATATGAGGGGACAACTATTCCGCCGCTTGAGCTATTTGTAAGAAGCAATCAAACATCAGTTATGAAGGTTATAAGAACAGGCTCCGGAATATTGCCTGCAGCAATAAGGGAGATTGTAGCCAACGCTAGGGAGAAAACTCTCAGAATCCTTTCAACACTAAAGGATAATGGTTGGAGCGGCATATTAGCCGTGTCCACACCAAACGAGCCGATATTGGGGGTCTCGGTATCTATGGATAGATTCGGCCTATGCATGATTGGAGGCTTAACTCCAGGAGCTGCCCTCCTAGAAGAAAACATAAAAGTTGAAACATTCGCACCAAACTGCCTAATTCCACTAGAAGACATGGAAAAAATTAGCTGAGAATTGGAGTAAATATTGAGGTAATTTTCAAATTCTAGGAGAGCAGATTCTCCATCATTTGGTTTACATCCTCCTCTTCCGGCAATTGTATGCCGGTAGCCTTTGCAGCCCTCTCCGATAAGGCTATTAAATCTTTTCTATCAATTAGATTAAGATTCCACTTCCTTGCCCCAGCCATTAGCTGCTGTAGGCCAATCTTAATCTTCTCCATATAAGTGTATAGTCCAACAGCCCCCCAGGGAACATCCTTAAACCTCCCACCTAACATCGCTTTGAGGTCTGGAACACTTATAAAGAATTTTTCAGGGAAGTCGCCAAAGAGATCTCTGAAGGTCTTCGGCAGCTGTCCTCTCTCAGCTAACTCAGCGAAGTATGATGCCTTCATCACCGCCGTTAATGGAGCCCTACCCATCAATATTGCTTTCACATACGGTCCTTCTCCAAAGTTGCTTAGCGCTATAGCCTTAAAAATCTGCGTCTCGTCGATGAAGCCGCCAGCTACAACTATATCGGGCACATATTTTCCCTTCTCCTTTAAGATTCTAGCGCATTTGAGGACCTGAACTTCGAGGTAAACTGTCGGCGTCCCCTGCTCGTTCATCATTGGCACTGGGCTCATCCCTGTTCCCCCCTCGCATCCATCAAAGATAACATAGTCAACTTTAGCTTCTGAAGCAACTTTCATTGTGAATGCCACTGCTTCTGGACTGTAGGCTCCAGCCTTTATGGTGATCTTCTTTGCGCCCTGCTCTCTAAGCCATTCCGCATCCTCAATAAAGTCCTTTTCCTTTGGTATGCCAACCCTACTATGTCTCTCGAAAGTTTTGAAGACGCCTTGCCTAAAGGACTCTTGAACATTTTTGTCCTCTGGGTCAGGTATAACAATGTAGCCCCTTCTCTTAAGCATTATAGCCCTCTCAAGGCTATCTATCCGCACCTCCCCTCCTATCGCCTTCGCACCCTGACCCCACTTCCTCTCAATAACGTTAACTTCTAGGCTTGATATAGCATATATATCGACTCCAAGACGTTGATCCTCGATGTTTGTTTGGACAGCTATATCTCCATATCTTCCATCCCAGAACTTCCTGAAGGCCTCAACCCTCCTTTTAAGCTCCGGGGAATAAACAACTTTCCCGTTAACAATTCTTGACTCCGGATCCATGCCACAAATATTCTCGCCTATAGTAACTATTATCCCTGAAAGAGCACCTCCAATTGCTAAGCTATCCCAGTTCACCTTGGCAACATCAGTTGATCCATATGCACCGATTATAATCGGTATTTTAAGTGGGATCCCGCCAACTGCGGTTTCCACATTAACATTTGGAAATATTGCCACATCCGGATCTGGCTTTACGCCCTCAGCCTCTAGAAGCCTAGCTTTAATATTAAAATGCGACCAATCTAATCCATAATCCTTTAGTGAACCGGCTGTGCTCTTCCCAAACATGCTTGGATCTGGGTAAAGAGATTCTCGACTCCTAAAGGCTGACAGCGAAACATTACATAGAAATGGGCATTCTCTGATATAGATAGGGCATAAACCGCTGGAAGGACACGTATCCTCAACCCTAGTTCTCGTACCGATTATAGACATAGAATTTAAGTATGAAGAGTTCCTTTGAACAGGGTTTGGCATATATTGTCCCACTTCTGATATACGGTTATAGGTAACCTATTGCCGATACAAATATAAAAATCTTATGACGAATTTTTAAGAAATTGCTTTGCGGCTTAATTATTTTTAATTGTCATTTTTGCCCTTTTCCGTTTTTGGGTTTCCTTATCCATATTTGGCGGAGGATGAATTTTGCTCTCTCTATCAAATCTAATCGAGATTTACAAGAAGGCGGCGGTGGAAAAGGAGTAGAAAATTACACGGTTTGTCTATTGTCTACATAGATTGGTTCACGGGCTCTTAAGACTACCTTTTTTCGGCAGCTTAACCTCATGCTTTTCATCTCTTAAACTCAAGTAAACTTTTTTCAAGAGTGCAGAGTCTCATGTTTAGGCTGTCTCCGACAAAATCCGCGATATCCTGTACTTCAGGCCGCTGATAGTTATGCGCCAGTATGATTGCCCTCTTCTCCATCTTGAACTTTTGAATCTTCTCCACCAGATCTGATTGGATAACCGTTTCCTTCATGAGCATGAAAATTTTTCTAGTTAAGAAAAGGGGATTAATTGATTTAAATCCTTTTGCAACAGGTTAAGTGAGCTACCCCTATAAAACTCCAAGTTTCATTTCTCTGCCAGCCACCTATAGACTGTTTTCAGCGGTATATTTAGGTTTTCTGATATCTGCTTAACGCTATAACCCTTACTTCTAAGATCCTTGACGAGGGCCTTACTTCTCTTCCTCTCAGCTTTACTATACCTCGCTTTATTCTCAAATACTATGCGATCCCCATTACCGAACAATGAGAGGGCTAGCATAAAAGCCCTAAGATAATTACACCTCGTGTTTATATAACCAACAATCCTAACCTGATAGTCTCCGGAAATATAGCCCCTCAGATTCATCAGAGCCTCCTCTATAGAATTAAAATTTGCTGAGGAGGCAAATCTAACCTCCACTACTCTACTCTCCGGCTTAACCGTGATCGAATATCCTTTGCCGCCAACCATGGTCTTCCCTTCTGGAACATTTTTATTGTAATTAAACGTTTAATTCTTATAAAGTTTTCTCATTATTAAAAAATTTTAAAATGAGAAAAGTTTATATGTTTCTTCTCACATTATGAAAATTGAAAAATGAGAAAAAGAGGCGATGCAAAATGATTGAAAGAATGGTCACACTTAAAATAATTAGAACCAAGATAACTGATCGAGGCCCTCCAATGAGATAACTAAAACATCTTTTATTTTTTCGGTTTTGATCATACTTTAAACTGATTAATCTGTTCATATTAGACTTAGGGTTCACCAAAATATCCTTATATGGGACTAGACTTATGAACATAACACAGTTATAAACCTTCGATTAAAGAGAACATAGCTATCCACCGCTAAATGAGCGGAGCGTGAAACTTGATATGCTCAGCGAGTATACCGTTTTTAGGTTTGATGTATCTGAAGGAGTTTTTGAGACCAAGAGGGACACTGTAGCTGTTGAGGAAGAAAAAAGGCTATACATTAACGGCGAGTTTTATGCAGTCATTCGTCACCCCCATCACAAGTAAAAGAGCTCATAGTAGGATACCTTTGACAGAGGACCTAATAGGGAGTTTCCTTCACAAAGCATAAATTTTGTTTGTGGCTTAATTAATTTCTCTGTCTGTTTATCTCCTTTTTTCTTCTATGGATTGGGGACTTGTTGATGAGAGACTTATTGGGTGCGGTGAGCTCCTGCTTAGCTTAGATTTTCTTGAAAGCTATGATTATGAGCTCAGCCTCTTGAATGATGGTGAGGTTGGGCATCCATTCAAAATTACGGATAGATATATTGTTTTCTTGGCTGTTGTACGCTTCTCCATGCCCTATAGGCAGCTTGAAGGCTTCACGAGGGCTTTAAGTAAGCTTGTCCAAAGGC
>Ga0105158_1000552_pt1 | contig 15773 bp, 12 predicted proteins | sample LHCtaG_FD_81567 | JGI IMG/M metagenome (GOLD analysis project Ga0105158, IMG submission 81567) | Hot spring microbial communities from Little Hot Creek, USA to study Microbial Dark Matter (Phase II) - LHC4sed_matched | ecosystem: Environmental > Aquatic > Thermal springs > Hot (42-90C) >...
GATATTGCTGATGGATGATATATTATTATAACTTGTGCGATAAATTCTTTGGCTACAGTTGGAGGATTGTCAACGGGGCCTATTACATAACCTCTCTTTATATCCTGTTTTGATACACCTCTTAGGTTAATTCCAATGTTGTCTCCAGGTATAGCCTTCTCTATTGGAGTATGATGCATTTCAATAGATTTTACTTCAGCTGTAAGGTTTACTGGGGCTATGACAACCTTGTCACCGACCTTCACTACACCAGTTTCAACTCTTCCAACAGGCACTGTTCCTACACCAGTTATCGAGTAAACATCCTGTACTGGGAGGCGGAACGGCTTATCTATGGGCTTTGGAGGCTCTGCAACCATGTCAAGTGCTTCAAGTAATGTTGGACCCTTGTACCATGGCATGTTCGGAGACCTTGTTGTAAGATTGTCTCCAACCCAGCCTGAGACTGGGATAAAGGGAAGCTTTGTCACATCATATCCTACTGTCCTTAAAAGTTTTTCAAATTCCGCCTTTACAGCCTTGTACCTTTCCTCAGAATATTTTACTGTTGGATCATCCATCTTGTTTATTACAGGTATCACTTGAGTAACACCAAGTGTTCTCAGTAGGAAAGTGTGCTCTCTTGTCTGGCCGCCGAAGCCGACACCTACTTCTGTTTCACCAGGTTTTGCTGAGAGTACTATTATTGCGACGTCAGCTTGGCTTGCTCCTGTAATCATGTTTTTAACGAAGTCTCTGTGGCCTGGAGCGTCAATTAGAGTGTAATAGTATTTTTTTGTCTCAAATTTTTGAAACGCTAGGTCGATTGTTACACCACGTTCACGTTCATCTTTTAGCCTGTCGAGCACCCAAGCGTACTTGAATGTGTCACCTGCACCGAATTTTTCAGATTCTTTTGCATACTCTTCTATAATTCGTTGGTCGACTGCACCCATTTCCACTAGGAAGTGGCCCATTGTAGTCGATTTTCCATGGTCAACATGTCCTACTACTACTAGGTTCAGATGAGGTTTAGTAGACATTTTCTACACCTTGCACCAATTTTGAACTTCAACCTTATTATATAAGGTTTAGGGTTTTTAAATTTTTATCTTGAGGCGAGTGCGATACGTTCTTGCTCGTTCTTCTTTTTTATAGCATAACTGTTCTGGTCGTTGTTTGCAGCAAGTATTAGCTCTTCAGCTAAAGCCTCCTCTACTGAAATCATTCTATTAAATGTCGCTTCCCTAACACCTTCTGAAATGAATCTTAGCGCTAGGTCAAGACGCCTTTGAGGTGATATGTCGACTGCAACATGGTATACTACACCACCATACATTATTCTCGTAGTATCCTCATTTGGTGCTGCATTCTCTACTGCCTTCACAAGCACCTGGATAGGGTTCATGCCGGTCCTCAAATGTATTATTTCGAACGCTGACCTAACAATTTTTAGGGCATGATATTTTTTGCCACCCATTCTGCCAGTATTCTTTGCATACTTTTTACCGAAGTGCATTAAGTCGTTGGCTAAACGTTCAACAATATTCACTTTAGATTTAGCAAACTTTTGATACTCATGCCTTCCAAAAGAGTGTGGTAATAGTACAGGCTTAAGGTCTATAACACTCTTTAAACCAACATCTTCAACCTTAACATCTTTAAAACTCCATTTCCCGAAAAGGAGAAGATGCTGATATTCGGACTTAGAGGACATCTTATCCAACTACCTCCTAGGCTTCTCCTTTCTACCGAGAACAAGCATCTGAAGAGATATGCCGTTCACCTTAAAAACCTTATACCTTACACCTGGAATGTCACCCATCGAACGACCCAGAGTACCACCAATACCTTCAACATGAACTTCATCATGCTCATCCACATAATTTAGGGCACCGTCACCAGGAAGGAAGGCTGTAATCTGCTTATTATTTTTTATAAGCTGTACGCGAACACAGTTTCCTGTCAAGATGTTGTTTGCGAAGAAATTGTGCATCCCGCTTACCGTAGTAATGTCATAGAGCTCGATAGAGCCTTCTATAGGCTTAACTGTTTCAACCTTCTCCCATACGAGACCTGATCCGAGTCCTTTCGTGTTTTCTTCAACCCACCTGTCGAAGGGTATAAAGTGACAGGTTGTATTCAGCCTACTAACGTCCACACTTCTCGAAAGCCAATATTGTACAACACCGTTATTAACCCACGTGTAGCCATCCCTTTGTAAAGCCTCAGTTATCTTGGATATGGTTAAGCCTTCCGACCTTAGCTTAAGAGCAATATTGTAAGCTTTCCTCGTCTCCTCTATCCTCTTCATCCTAGACCTAAGGTACTGGTAGGCGTAGCAGGCTTCAGCTTTCCTCTCACTATTGTATTCGTAGCCTATTCTTCCATACAAGTTCATTAGATTATTTATGTTCGATGCAATATACACTAATATCTTGCGTGTTAAGATGCCATTCGCCCTCTTAACCCCGCCTACTACTTTAATTTTTGAAACCTTTACATCAAATTTTTCAAGCAGCACCTTTAGATCGTCTACAAACTTTAGGCCGCTTTCAAGGAGGTCGGCTCTCTTGCTTAAGGCAAAGGTTGGCGGGTAAAAGGTTGAATTTTTAACCCTTGGAGCTTCAAGCTCGCTTCCAAAGAAAGAGGCTAAAAACTCTCTTTGCACCCACAAGGGCGCCTCCATTATCCATTCTGGAACATTATAGGCGCAGTCACTTTTTCTACCAACCGGAACACCTAAAGCTTTAAAGAAAGTGAAGAGCGCTATAGAACTGCAGTGTAGGGCATGATAGTTTCCTCGAATAAGCATTAATCTTGAACCGTTATCGACAACACTTTCAGAGAATCCTTCGTATACTGGGGAACAGTGGAAGCCTAGTGATTCGATATCAGCTCTTATAGTATTTAGGTCTTCGACATTTCCTGTCGCTATAATCTTTCCTTCAAACCCTTGGCCTGATTTAGAATAGCTTAGTGAACCGTCACCAAATAGGTGTCCGACAAGCCTTACAACTTTTACAAGGTTAGGGTTGTCGTAGGTTAATGGTATAAGACCCCTTTCCTTTAATGTGCTTAAAATTTTATCACTTTTACTTCCTTTTGGAGAAGCCTTCAATATGTCTTCTTCCGTTAAAATTAAACCCTTCCCACCCTCTCTAGCCGGCGGCTCAGAGGGTAAGACTATAACTTTGTCACCTGGCCTAACATTCCTTAAATCTAATATGCCCCTGTTGGTGTAGATTGGATGGTCTCCGCTTCCAACAAGCCGCCTACCCGTTTCCGTGACAAGCTCGTAAACGCCCAATTCTTTAGCTTCCCAATCTTTTATTGAAAAGTAGTCGATTAGAGATGTTGGCTCAACCTTTTTGTGCACGTAATTGTAGGAGAGCACTTTAGCCTCAGACCACATGTTGGAGAGATCTTTTATCTGCAATATGCCTCCATCTAAAGTTATGCAAGTGTCAGGTGCAACACACTTGCGTATAGCTGAGTTGGGCTGCTTTGATTCTACACCAACCTTTTCCAATACGATGCCTCTAGCCTGTGGTGCGCCTTCAAGTGGGTCGAATCTTTCTTTTATCCTCAGCGCCCTTTTAATATACCTTTTACTAGACCACCTAAACTTTTTCCTTTTTTCTATCAGTTTTCTTGCTGCAAATTCGCCTACAGGTGATTTTTTACCCATGCTATCAGCAAAAGGCGGAACTATTACAGTTATATAACTGTTTCTTTTCTATGTTTGGGCGACTATTCTTACGTCGGCTATGTCGAAGTATCTTCTTACTAGGAGCCTTGCTTTTTCAGCATGTTTTCCACCTAAACCTACTACTGCGCCCTGGAATCTTGGACTGGTTAATACTACTATTGCTATCTTGCTACCGTCAGGTCGTTCACTTAAACGTACTTCACTAATATATTTTGGATTGAGTACATTTTTTATTAACTGGACTGGATCTTCTGAGTATGCTACAATTTCGACAGGCTTTTTTATGATATTTTCTAGTGTTCTCACACATGAGCCTTTGCGTCCTATTGCAAGGCCTATTTCGTTTGGGTTAACTAGAAAGATTACACGGTTCATTTTATTGTCTATTACACAGTCTCTTGCAGTAACACCACTTATTCTTTGAAAAAGGGAGAGAAGTTCAAGCTCCTGTGTTGACCATGTTATCTTGTCGGGCATGACGATCAACTTTTAACTTCAGGCAAAATTTCCTTCAAATCGTAGCCGCCAGTAGATTTTATGGAGAGAACTGAAATCCTGAAATTTTTTCCGATAGCCCTTCCAAGTTCGATCGAGCTGCCATCGTATTCGATTATTGGAATAGAGTTCTTTTTACAGTCTCTGTAAAGCTTTTGTCTAACATTTGGTTTAATAGATTGTGATACTATTACAGCCTTTGAACCTTTAAGCTCTTCTAGAACCTCGTTTGTACCATATATTATTTTACCTTTTTTAACAACTTGGCTCAGGAAACCTTCAATCTGACTTTTGTTCAAGATTTTCACCCTGTGTTATGAACAGGTCCACCATTCCGGTACCAACGGGAATGGGGAGGCCTACTATAACACTTTCGGTTACACCCTTCAACTGTTCTATTTCACCTTTAACAGCTGCTTCAGCCAATGTTGGAACAGTTATTTCGAAAGCAGCTCTTGCTAGAACACTTGCTTTACCTCCTACAACACCATGGCGGCCGACCTGCTTCAGTGTACCGGTTACAGTCATTAGGTCTGCCACAAGATATATGTGTCTAATGTCTACTTCTAGACCTTGCTCCTCCATCGTTTTACTTATTTCATTCACGAGAGCCGCCCTTGCAGCCTCAATTCCAAGCGTAGTCCATATTTCATATATGTCGTTTGTCACTGTTCTGGTGGGGTCAACACCTTCAATCTTCAAAACCTTTGCAAGGTTTGAACCCTTAGTCTGTATAACCCACTCGGAACCTTCTTTAACTACGGTTGCTTCAGTTATACCGGGAATACCCTTTAATCTGCTGTTCAAGATCTTGTTTCTTATCCTCTGGAGAGAGACGGGGTCAGCTCCTTCAACCATTAATATGATTGTGTCCTCGTTTACAATTTCAGGCTTTCTTTTACCTGTTTCTATCTGTGAGGCAACGTATTCTGGTGTTACAACAAGCTCTTCCATAGCCTCCCTATCTAGAACAAACGTTATCTGCCCACTTGGGTCGATTTCACTACTCTTTATAACATCACCTATCTTTGAGAACCTTATTTCAGCAGCTATTTTTCTGGCAAACTCCAAATCTTCAGCAAACTCTGGTAGTAGGTAGATGTCCATTGTAGGTGTTGAAGGCTGCCTTCTTGCGTCAACAAGTTCAATAAGCCTTGGAAGACCCAAGGTTATGTCCCTTTCCTTTACACCAGCGAAGTGGAAGGTTCTTAAAGTCATCTGTGTACTCGGTTCACCAATAGACTGAGCTGCGACAACACCTACAGCTTCACCAGGTTCTATTAGTGCCTGTTCGAAAAGTTCAACCGTCCTCTTAAGCACATTTTCCACATTTTCTTTAGGAAGCTTGGATTTAGATAATGCTCCCTTCAATTCCTGTATAAGTTTTGGATTAAGGCGGTGAACGTATTCTGAAAGAAGCTTTTCCAGCTCCTCTTCTTCAATAGGAGAGCCTTTTGCTATAAGCTGTTCCGCTTCAATAAGCCTGCGTACGTTGACAGCCTTACCATGGTCACTTTTAGAGGGGTCAACACCATCTTCACCATAGAGAAACTGTATTATTGCACCTTCAGGGTCTCTAACAGTCCTATCATATTCAACCCTAAGATGTTCCATAGCATTAACAAGACGCCTCTGCATGTAACCACTCTGCTGCGTCCTAACGGCGGTGTCAACAAGACCTTCTCTTCCACCCATTGCATGGAAGAAGAACTCAAGTGGGTTTAGCCCGTCCCTATAGTTTGATTTAATGAAACCTTTAGCGTCAGGGTTAGGGTCATTTGGTTTAAAGTGACATAATGTTCTATTCTCGAAACCTCTGGTTATACGTTTTCCACGAATAGACTGCTGCCCAAGCGCTGCCGCCATGTGGCCTATGTTCAAGGGCGAACCTCTGGCACCAGTCCTAGCCATTATCACAGCACTGTTTTCGTCACTCAAGTATTTTTCAGCAACTTTTCCAGCATTGTCACGTGCTCTAGAAAGTTCGTTGACAATGTAAAGTTCCAGAGCCTCTTCTGGAGAAAGACCTCTCATGAGAGGTAGAGTGCCTTCTTCATACTGTCTTTGAAGGTCCTTTATACGCTCATATGCTTCAGCTATCGCTTGATTGACAGCCTTTCTAGCGCTAGGTGGAAGCCAGAAGTCATCGTAGCCTATTGTGAAACCTTTAGATGTAAGATATGCTTTAATTACCCTGAGTATGGAGTTCAAAAAGTTTCTTGCAGTATCACTACCATATTCTTTTACAATCCTATGTAGTATACTTTCAGGCTTTTCAGCGCCTATGGAAGACTTGTCTATTACTCCTGAAACTAGAACACCATCCTTTATTACGACATGCTTGCCATGCCAGCTTGCCCTAAGAGTATAGTTGAAGCCTTTTGGAAGAAAGAGTGAGAAAAGCTGCTTACCTTGGTAGAGTTCCTTAGGCTCCTTAACTGCGGGCTCAGGCATTGGGCCAAAGTATCCCCCAATGTTTGCGAGATTAAAGAATTCCTCTTTTGTAAGGTAGGTGTCATCTTTTGTTAGAAGGTATGCTCCAGTAAGAAAGTCTCTTATGGCTCCAATTATTGGGCCACCGTATCTTGGTGAGAGAATCTGGTCCTGTACCCTCATAAGAAGTTCAGCTTCACATCTTGCTTCTTCACCCTGTGGAACGTGAAGGTTCATTTCATCTCCGTCGAAGTCGGCGTTGTATGGTGTACATACTGCAGGATGTAGGCGGAATGTGCGACCAGGTAAAACTTTAGCATGATGCGCCATAATCGACATCCTATGAAGCGAAGGCTGCCTGTTGAATAGTACAATGTCGCCGTCAACAAGATGTCTTTCCACAATATATCCTGGGGCAAGTGCAGCTGCTACAGCCTTCCTATCCTGCACATAATCTAATCTTATTTTCACACCATCAGGTCTAATAATGTAGTTTGCACCAGGATAGTTTTCACCATTAATAACAAGCTGCCTAAGCCTTTCAATATTCCATACAGTAACTTTCTCGGGAATCGTAAGCTTTTTGGCCACTTCAATTGGGATACCCACTTCGTTTATGTCAAGGTTCGGGTCAGGAGATATTACAGTCCTACTTGAAAAGTCCACACGCTTTCCTGAAAGATTGCCTCTAAACCTACCCTCCTTACCCTTAAGCCTCTGGCTTAAGGTTCTTAGTGGACGGCCTGAACGATGGTGGGCTTGGGGAATACCGCTTACCTCATTATCAAAGTATGTTGTTACATGATACTGTACAAGGTCCACGAGATCTTGGACTATAAGAGGTGGTGAACCGGACTCCTTACTTTCTTTAACCCTCTGGTTTGTTCTAAGAATGTCTACAAGCTTGTGTGTCAAGTCGTCTTCAGAACGTATTCCTGTTTCAAGTATTATTGACGGTCTTACTGTGACAGGTGGTACGGGTAAAACCTGTAGCACAAACCATTCCGGTCTAATCTTTTCAAGGTCATAGCCCAACAATATTAGGTTCTTGTCGTTTATATCTTCAAGCCAAGCCCTTATCGAGCTCGCTAGAAGACGCGATGGACCCTCTTCCCTAATTTCATAGAATGTTGTGGGCTTAACAAGCTGGATCTCGTACTTTACACTCCCACAGTGCGGGCACTGTCTAACCTTTTTAGCTTTAGACTTAATTTCTCTAGCAATATTCTCGTAAACCTCAGGTGTAACATACTTTCTTTCCTCCAGAATCTTCTTGTACTCGTTGATCGCGTCATCACTTAATATTAGCTTGTGACAAACTCTACAAGTACACTGCAGTATGGTATATATGTCGTCTACAAATGCAACATGTATTATTGGTTCAGCTAACTCAATATGTCCAAAGTGTCCAGGACACTTTGCTGAAGTGTTACCACATGTTGCACACTTTTGGCCAGGCTCTAAGGTTCCAAGCCTCGGATCCATAAGCCCGCCGGGAACTGGTAAACCATCCCTATCATACGTTTCTGGAGCAGTAATTTCTACAACACTATATGCCCTAATAAGTTGCGGTGAGAAGACGGAAAACTTTATTCCACCAATATTCTTTTGAATTTCTTGAATAGACAACTTCTTTCACCTCCTAAATCTTATCCTTTAATATTAGACGAGGCAAAATATTGAGGCTCATCATTTCTTGTATAAGAAGCTTGAAAGCGTAGGCCATTGAAACTGTTGCAATTCTAGCATTAGATCCGCAGACTCTGCAAGTATACTTTCTAGTTCTAGCGTCAAAGTATGCGATTAGGCCACAGTTTTCGCAAACGTAAACGTCAGTTTTATCGGACTCGTCCAGAAGCCTGTCCTTCAAGACCATTGAGGTACCGTAGGCGATCAGGCAGTCACGTTCCATTTCACCGAATCTTAGACCACCACCTCTTGAACGCCCTTCAGTTGGCTGTTTAGTTAGCATTTGAACCTGGCCTCTGGCTCTTGCATGTATCTTATCAGCTACCATGTGATGCAGCTTCTGATAGTATACTATGCCTATGAATATTTCGGCAACATATCTTTCACCTGTTTTGCCATCGTACATTACTTCCTTGCCAGTCTTAACAAAACCCAATTCCTCAAGCTGCTTTTCAAGGGATTCGACCGTTTCTCCGCAGAATGTTGTTCCATCAACAGGTTTTCCTCTTAATGCCCCCACCTTTCCAGCTATAGATTCAATGAACTGTCCCACAGTCATTCTCGATGGGAACGCATGTGGATTTATTATTAGGTCTGGAATTATACCGTCTTCGGTATATGGCATATCTTCTGGGTTCGCTAAAAGTCCTACAACACCCTTTTGACCATGTCTTGAAGCAAACTTGTCACCTAGTTCAGGAATACGAAGATCTCTAACCTTAACCTTATACATTTTACCTCCTTCCACGTTAACTGACATTACAACAGAGTCTACAACACCAGTTTCTGATGCTCGCACTGCAACAGATGTGTCACGCATGTAGGGGCCTCCTGCTTCAATTTCACGATATTCTTCAGTGAACCTTGGTGGGCTCAATTTCCCAATAAGCACATCACCGCCTGAAACATTTGCTTCTGGAAAGATTACACCGTCAGCTTCAAGTAGCCTATAAAACTTGTCACCCCTATAGCCTTTCACGTTGGAGTCTGGGTTCGGTATTTCGAACCTGTCCTTCATTCCACCAAGATAGAGTTGGGCTTCAGCCTCATATAGTCTGAAGAAGAAGGTTCTCCCAAAACCTCTTTCAACAGAAGCCTTATTCAATACTATAGCATCCTCTATATTGTAGCAGTCATAGGATAATACTGCAACAACAGCATTCTGGCCTATAGGCCTCTTGTCAAGGTTAAGCATCTCAAACGAGCCGGTTGAAACCATGGGCGTTTGAGGATATATTAGAAGATGCGATCTAACATTCATTAGATGCTTGTATACTGGTGTTGGAAAGCCAAGAGCCTGCTTAGCCATCGCACTTTCGTAAGTGTTTCTGGGTGATTGATTGTGTTCAGCATATGGTATTATTGAGGCTACGGCGCCTAACATTCCTGTCATAGAGAGTTCAAGGTGAGTGTGCTCTGGCGTGAGCTCTTCCAAGCTAGTTGCAATGTAGCAGTTTTCCTCCTCGTTAGCGTCAACAAGTTCAAGTTCACCCCTCCTCAAAAGCTCTTTCCACGACATTTTACCCTTTAGCACAAGCTCAAGATCCTCTTTCCTAAGCTGTGGCACACCATCCTTTACTATGATAAGAGGTCTTAGAACTCTTCCAGAATAAGTGTTAATATATATTCTTGTTTCAGCATTAGGATTCTGTGGAACCTTTAGGTAAATGCTTACATCACTTGGTATTAGCCCACTCCTTCTCATGCTTCTAAACTCTTTACAAAAACCTTCTGGGTCCAAAACGTATCCGACAACACCACCATCCAAGAAAACTCTAGCACCATTCATCTTAACCTCTCTCGAAGCCTCCTTGTAAGATATTAGGCCAATTTGTGTAATAATGTTCATTATTTCCTTAGGATCTGCTGCAACAGAAATTATTGCTGAGAGGGCAAGATTCTTTACAAGGCCACAGTTTGAGCCTTCAGGAGTCTCGCATGGGCAGACTCTACCAAAGTGTGTTGGATGAAGATCCCTTGCCTCAAAGTTTGGCTGACTTCTTGAAAGAGGAGACTGGATTCTTCTAAGGTGGCTTATGGTTGAAAGGTAGTTGGTTCTATCAAGAAGCTGTGTTATTCCAACTTTACCTCTTCCCCAGTTTCCTGTAGCGATAGCGTTTCTCAGCTTATCGGTTATAATTCCAGGCCTTATAGCGACATTAACTACGCCAATCCCACGCTTTTGGCCAGAATGTTCAAGCTGATACTTCATGTCCTTTACAAGGTTTCTGAAGCATGTCCTAAACAAGTCTGCTAGAAGTTGTCCAGCCAGCCTTATAACCTTGTTACCGTAGTGGTCTTTATCGTCAGCCGGAATCCATCCAAGCTTATATTCTATAAGCTTACATACAGCCTCTCCGATAAAGAGGGCCTTACTTATCCTATCCTCAGGACTCTTTCCAAGATGAGGTAACAGGCCCCAGTCTAAAACATTTTCTGCACGCTTAACACGATATTCTTCTTGAAGACCATGCGCAACCCTATTACCAATATAAACTAGTGCATCGTTTGTAGTCACAACTTCACTACACTTATCTAATGTTGGCCCAAGAAGGTCCTGTACTTCAGGCTTAAGTGACACTGCTTCAACAATATCCCTATCCGATTCCAGGCCTAAAGCTCTCATTAGGACGACAACAGGTATGTCTGTTGGAAGGTTAGAGAAGCGAGCATATATTACACCATCCTGGTGCATTGAAATTTCAAGCTTAGACCTGTAGCCTACAACTGAAGAGTAAACGGTTACAGTGTAAAATGTTGTACCACCCTGCTTTTTTACGTCAACAAGCATCTTGTTTGGTGCAAGATCCTCGAGCCCAACAATTACACGCTCTGAACCATTTATTATAAAGTAGCCTCCAGGGTCAAGATAGTCTTCTCCCTCTTCAATCAGCTCGTCAATAGACTTTTTGGAAAGATAGCATAGGTCAGATTTTACCATTACAGGTAGGTCTCCAATGTAAAGGTACTGTGAGTCTGTTACAATACCATTTTGTACAATCTTCATCTCCAACTCTATTGGAGCCGAATATGTTAGGTTCCTCATTCTAGCCTCCATTGGTGTTAAAAGTGTTTTTGAAGCATCATGTTCTGTTACACGTGGTAAGCCTACACGTACTTTACCGAATTCTACAGTGTAGGGGTTTGTTAATGTTTCAACATCAATCTTACCGATTTCGTCAACTATGGCCTGTAAACCATATTTGACAAACTCGTTGTAAGAGTTTATATGCTGTCTAGCTATACCCTCTTCTTCAATAATGGCTCTGAGAAGGGGCCAAAAGTCTGAAGCCTTCTTATCAACCATCAAAGCATTCACCCTTCAATAACATACCTATAATAGTATGCTACCCCGGCAACCTCACTCTTTCTCGTAATCTTTATTATATCACCAGGTTTAGCGCCCAATTCCTTTACAACAGGGTCAGAGGATAGAATATAGGGAAGCTGATGAGGTTTAACACGATATGTTTCTAAAACAATCTTAGCCTCTTCAGGCGAAAGGATTTCATGCTTTGGGACGAGAACGTGGTCCATTATAGAGAATTCTTTCTGATTCACCTTTTTATCCATAGAAAACCACCTCTACAAAGGTTTTTTGACAAAAAACTGTCATAATAAACGCCTAAAAAACCCTAAAATGACGGTTATTTAAACATTACCATAACCACTTCGTTAGCCAAAAAAGGAGATAAAATTGGCCACCCATTTTATATGATAGAATTTTTAGAACAGTTTAACAGCACCAGAGCTTTCGACACCCCTTGTGTTAAGGTGCGATAGTGTTGAAAGCCTATAGTCTCTTACAAGCATCGTAAGTTCACCGAACTCTCTAGGATCCATTCTATCACCATATAGAAGGTATTTGCATGCTAGCTTGATCATTTCAAACCTTCCAACCCTAAGATTTTCCCTCATATCCACTTCATGCTTTTCAAGGTACAATAGAAGCCTTTCGAAGTCTATTGAAACACTCTTATCACCAAAGTCTATCCTTTTCCAGAGCCTATTCAGTTTAGGCCTACTAACACTTGCACCAAAGGGAAATTGGTGTATAATATTCTGTGAAAGTCGGCCGTTATCTGGGTCAGCGCAGTCCTTCTTCAAATCGATTCCAGCACTTTCGAAGGCTTCAATAAAAGACCTCCAGTCGTCAAGCTCGACTGGAATACTTTCACCAGAATCGTCAGAATAGTACCATGGGAAAACATCGCTACCAAAAGCCCATTCGTAAATGTAGCCTTCTGAAGTTGAGCCTAAGGGTCTAGTGATATGAGCATAGTGGTAGAAACCTTTCTTGAAAAAGTAGTCTTCAAGCTTCTTGATTATGGCATGCTTTAGAAAAAGCCTGTGCCCAACATTAGGTGAGGAAGAGAATTCTTTCCTGAAGGCTACGGGTATAGCTTGGTAAGTGTATATGGTGCCACCGATACCTGGAAAAACTCTCCTCAACTGTACATCAATTTCAGCTTCACTTCCAAATCCTCCCTTGCATATGAATTCAACATCATCCAAGGACATTTATTACCACTATAACTTGAGTGAAAGAACCTTTTAAGACTTATCATTACCAAATATACTATATTTTAAAACTTTTAGAGACATAAATCTAAAAAAATTTATTAAATTTTTTTATATACCAATTAGATTATAAATTTGATTTAAAATTTAAATAGTTGTTAGATTAACAGTTTGGTAAGGTGGGTTGATTGCCCACTGATAAAGAGTTTAGAGGGGTAGAGGATATACCAGAGCCTTTTAAGGTAACAAGGTTTAAGGAGGCTATAGGATTTCTCATAGGGCCTGCGATAATCTCCGTTTCAGTTGGAATAGGCACGGGTGAAGTTATTTCAGGGCCTCTGGCAGTACTATCGTATGGGCCTACAATTCTATGGTTTGCGCTACTATCAATATTTCTTCAAACTGTTAGTGGCATAGCTGGCACAAGATACACGATGGCGACAGGCGAACCACTGATTAGTGGTATTTCAAGACTTTGGCTGGGGAAGAAGGCTTGGGCCATAATATGGACTGTCTCAGACTTTGTTAGGATGATGTGGCCATATTACATGGTTTTGACTGGAACAACTTTCGCGTACATAGCGTTGGGTAGGCCGCCGGAGGCACCTGAACAATATCTTATTGGCGTTTTAGGTGTTGTGGCCCTACTTATTGGAATAGCGCCACTATTGTTCGGTGAAAAGATACAGAAGACACTTGGGTGGCTTTCATGGTGGGATGTGGTCGTTGAAGTTGGGATTATAGTTATACTTACATTATTCATTGTGCCCCTAGACAAGCTTTTCGAGGTCTTCTCAGGATTCTTTGCATTTGGATCCCTGCCTCAGGGAGTGAATTGGGCGATTATAGCTGCGATAGCAGGATATGCTGGAAACTATGCTGCAAACGCTATAATGATGACCAACTATTACAGGGACACAGAGTGGGGTATGACAAAGAAGACTGGCTTCATTCCAGCCGTGGTTGGTGGTAAGGCGGTTCCATTCTTGAGCAAGGGTTACCTTCCAAAGACTGACCCGGAAAATGTTAGAAGGTATAAGGGTTGGATGAAATATGTTCACTTGGAGCAGTGGATTGTCTTCTTCTTTGGAAGCTTCATAACTATGTGGTTCCCTATTGCCTTAGCTTATCATCTTGTACCTGGCGGTGCGAAGTTGCCAAGTGGTTGGGCGTTTCCTGTGGCTTTGGCAAACTATATGCCGATACCTGCTCTTGTAGTCCTTATGACAATTCTTTTGTTGGCATTGTATATTACGAACACCGTTACAGTCGTAGACATGCTTCCTAGAGAGTTCACTAACATTTGGTGGACAGCCTTCCCAGGCCTTGAGAAGAGGTTTAAGGGTGACGCTAAAAAACTTTATTACACGATATTGGCGGTTCTTTCCGTGATATGGGTTATCCTAATGTTTGTTGGAGTTCAGCCTGCTTGGCAGGCTGTTCTTGCTGGAGCGTTCGCTAACCTTATTGGCGTATTCTGCTACATCGGCCTTCTTGGAGTAAACTATGTTCTTCTACCAAAAGAGTATAGGATGAAGTGGTGGGAGATAGTTGTTATTCTAGTTGGACTAGTATTCTATTCAATAATATTTGTAGCGTTTGTGCTAAACAACTTCTTCGGAATAAAGATATAGACCACATCCCCCACCCTCCAATTTTTTGCAAAGACTTACAGCTAAAGTGAGTGCACAATGGAGTTGTTCTTCGCTTAAATTTTTGTGGCGGGCCTGCCGGGATTCGGACCCGGGACCCTCGGGTTAAAAGCCCGATACTCTACCTGGCTGAGCTACAGGCCCGTTTCTCGCTTTGGGCTATATTTTGCCCGTAATTATTCTTTTTTCTCTTTTTGGGTGGATATAAAAATTTTTATGTAGTTTAGTATTGTTATTGAGATTAGTATGAACGTGAATATTGCTGCTGATGTAGTGTTTATTTTTTCGTATAATATTATGAATATTGTTGCTGCTAGTAGGCCTAGGTAGAGGATTATTGTTTCGCTTATATTTTGTGACATTTATGGTCCCTTTGAATAGTATGCTATGATTTTTTCGTACGATTTTAGGTAGATGGTTTTTTGCCCTTCTATTGGCGTGCTTATTTCGAGTATTGCCATTGAGTTTGCTGGTATAAGGTTTTCTCTGCATTCTGTTAGGTTAGCGTATTTTATTTTGAAGGGTTTGCTGGTGTTTCCTACTATTACGTCTGTCAGCTTCACTGGGAAGGTGTTTGGGTTGTATAAGATGATCTGTGATGTTGAGCCGTTTACAGTCTGCAGTATTTCTATATTGTATGCTGTTTCTGGGGAAGATGTTATGCTGCCAAACGTTTGCGTGAAGCTTGAGTAGAGTATTGTAGACGTTATTATTGTCATGGTTAGTATTATTAGAGGTGTTAGTGTTGAAGACAGGGCTTTAGCCAACCTAAACCACCCTAAAACATTCTCCAGCTGCACATTCCATAGTCAGTAGAGTTATTTTTGAAAATGTGTTTGGCAAAGTTATTGCAGTAACGTCTTGAGGCCTTAAGGTTAGAGGTTCAGCTAGAATGTATTCTACACCATTTACGATAATCTTTGAAACCTTATACTCAATGGGGCCACTGTTTATGAGGAAGATTATTGTTGTCTGGCCGACGTTAGATGAGCCTAAAAATTCTATTCCCGATGAACCTGAACCAATTTCATAGGCTGGAATGTTTAAAATAGCTATAGGAGACAATATCATCGTTAAAGTAATTAGACACAATATTTCATCAAACACACACTTCAAATTGTATCACAAAATGTCATTATAAATTTGGATAAAAGCGCCAACCTAAATTGGCTTAAAAATTTTTGTAAACAAAGGTTTTCTTGCATGCAAACAAAAAAATTGTTTAAGAAAAGAATGGGTTTAAGCCGAGTCCTAACAGAAATAATATTCCTACTACTGGCTACGACTACAGC
>Ga0105158_1000554_pt1 | contig 15733 bp, 19 predicted proteins | sample LHCtaG_FD_81567 | JGI IMG/M metagenome (GOLD analysis project Ga0105158, IMG submission 81567) | Hot spring microbial communities from Little Hot Creek, USA to study Microbial Dark Matter (Phase II) - LHC4sed_matched | ecosystem: Environmental > Aquatic > Thermal springs > Hot (42-90C) >...
AGCTAGGCCTCCCTAGCGGCTATGATCTTCGCGATGATCGCTTCCCGGAAGGGCCTAGCCTCCTCGAACACGATGTCTTTGAACTTCGCGTAAGCCTTGGGGCCGGCCACCATCCTCCAGCTCGCCGGCGCGGAGTGCCAGACGGCCTTCCCAATCGTCCTAGCTTCAAAGTAATCGCCCTGCACGGTTAAAATGATCGGGTTGACGTAGTTGAGCGATGCCTCGGCCACCGTCCTGCGAACCGAGGAGTTGAACGCCTTCTCCCCGCTGACGACCTTCACGCTGTACTCCCTTCCGCGGAGCAGGCCGGAGAAGTCGAAGGGTTTCGGCAAGGGTCGAACGTCATCGAAAAACGGCTTGAAGAGCTCAGGCGCGAACGTGCCCAGTATCGTATCGCAGATGCGCTCGGCGCGCGCGTTGATCGCGCCCGTCCTGCCGGCCAGCGCGAGGAAGAGGATGTTCGGGGGCTCCGCGAGAGCGCGCTCGGTCAGGGCCCTGTCCACCCTCTCGAAACACGTGCGTATCACCTCCCTTACTCGAATCCAAGCCTCTTCCTCGTCCACGGTCTACCCTCGGAGAAGGCTTTAAATACGTTTTTCCCCCGAAGGGGAGTGTATGAGCAAGGAGGAGAGGGAGAAGGCCAAGCAGGAGTTCAAGGAGTGGGTCAAGTCGGCGAGGGCTATTTTGGAGGAGGAGCTGGGGCGCCTGCCGCCCGAGGCCGAGCAGCTTAGGGCGACGGTCTCGCGCACCCTGAAGATGCTGAAGGATCACCCGGAGTTCAGGTGCCACTTCGTTTTGTACGCTGTGGCGAGCGCGGTCGTCGCCCTTCCGCACCTAGCCACGAAGCGGAACATACTGCCGGATCCGGCCAAGGCGGAGGAGTGGGTCAGGGCCCTGACGTACCAGCAGTCCGAGGCCGCCAAGGACTTCCTAGCGTGGAAGGTATCGACGGCGATCAGGCTCGCGCAGAGGTACGCCCGCTCCGGGGTGCGGGAGTACGGGGAGATCGTGCGCGCGATGCAGTACATGCGGAGGGACGGCGTGCACAAGGTGGTCGCCGCCCTGCTCGAGATCGACAGGCGGCTGGCCGGCGAGATAGCTCCAGACGAAAAGCGGCTCCGCTTCTGGCTAGGGGAGCTGACGGCCGAGGGCGACTGAGGATTAGAAAGCTCTCCTCTCTCCTCTCTTTCTCTCCCCGAGAGCTGCAGCGCGCGCAGCGAATCCGCCACCGTAGAAACACTTATAAATATCCGCTTGCACGGACGGCGCGGTGGAAAAATGGAGGAGGATTGGATCGAGGAGGGGTGGGGAGAGGAAGCGTTCGACGCAGACGCAGATGTAGAGATGGAGGAAGTGGCAGAGGAGGAGCGGGCAGAGGCCATTCTCAGGCTGATCCGGCAGGCTCAGGTGGAGCTCGAAGAAGCTTTGATGAGCGAGGGAGAGTGGGCGATGGAGAAGATCCGGATCGCCCTAGGCATCCTCTACAATCTAGAGAGGATGGTGATGGCGGATGAGTGAGCACGCGCGGAAAGCTCTCCCGAACCTCTCGAGAGAGAGGAGAGAGGAAAGAGAGGGCAAGAGCGAGAGAGAAGAGAGGAGAGAGGACAACACGCTGAAGGTTCTCTGGGTCGCCAAGAACAGGATGCTCCGCGAGGAGGTGCGCCAGCTGAAAGCCTACGCCGAGAAGAACGGGATGAAGCTGAAGCTGGACTCCTACGTCGGCAAGGTGCCCTCCGTGGAGTGGCTGGTGAGGAAGAAGATCCTGCCGGGCGGCTACGGCGTCGTGGTCGCGGTGCTGCCGCTGTCGATGATGTCACACCTCGTCGCGCTCGGGCGCCGCTACGGCTTCGAGGTGTGGAGGCCGAAGGTGGAAATCTTGCACCTCGACTGGAAGATCCCGTGCCCCGAGTTCGACGGGGCGAGGGATGTGATGATGCCGACCGTGAGCGCCGACGGGGACGTGGCCTTCGCGCACAAGCGCTTCCTCCACTACGAGAGGGTGCGAGCCATCGAGCTCTTGGCGGAGCCGATCGAGGTGGAATAGGGTGGCTGGGAAAATACTCGAGCAGGTCGAGGCTCTGAGGGGCGCGCTGGCGGAGGTGGACAGGCTGGCGGACGAGCTCAACAGCGCCCTCCTCAAGCTGTCGAAGCTCCTCGAGAGGGCGGAGCCCGCTGCGGTGAGGGTATCGTCGCAGTACTTCGACTACGCCAAGCTGGCGGTCAAGCTGAGCGGCAGCGCGAGCAGCTTGGAGGCGGCGGCGAAGAAGTGCAGGGCGGTCGCTCAATCGATCGAGGACTGGTTGAAAAGGGAGAGGAAAATGACCCTGAAAAAGCGGCTGGTGCTGTCGGTCGTGATGGAGGCGCTGGAGAGCGGGTGCCGCACCGCCGCCGAGGTGAAGCAGTACCTCGAGAGGGAGGGCGTCTTCCTCAGCGAAGACACGGTCAAGCTGCGCCTGAGGGAGCTCGTCAAGCTGGGCTTCGCCGTGAGGGCGAGGAGGGGCGTGTACGTGCCGACCGAGGTGTACGTCAAGGAGCACGCGGCGGAGGGTGAGGGGAGGTGAGCGGTTGGGACGCGCTCGACCGGATGATCGAGGAGGGCGCGAAAGAGCTGAGGGAGAAGGTGCTCGAGGAGATGAAGTCGATGACGGAGGATGAGGTGAAAAAGGTGGTCGAGACGTACGTGAAAGCACAAGAGGTGCTGGTGGAGGTGGGACGGCTCCTGCGGGGGGTGCGCGGCTACGTGATCGGGGACAGGGCGCTCTCGCTGGCGGCGCGGTACGCGGTCATAGCGTTCGACCACCTCGTCAAGCTGGCCGCGATGTGGGTCAGGATGGGCCTCGAGGAGGATGTGGCGCTGGCGGCGGCAGCTGCCTTCCTCTTCGACGACTTGCTCCTAACCTCCATCTCCGTCATCAACAAGGCCGCGTACCAGCTCGCAACTGAGGCGCCGAAGGATCTGGTAGGGGCGCTGGAGGGAAAGAGGGGGAAGAGGGGAAGGAGGAAAAGGAAGAATCCGCCCGAATAGGGCGAAAAACTTATATATACCTTTTTTGAGGGGGTATGACGGGAGAAGAAATGCAGAAGACGGTCGAAAAGCGGAGGGGGACGGCCGCGACGTGCCCTAGGTGCGGCCAGATCGGATCCCTCGAAGTTGCTACCTTCAAGGCCGGCGGGAGGGAGTACAGGTACTGGGTCGTCAGGCACGGCACCAAGCGCTGCATCCTAGAGCGCTACGAGGAGGGCAAGCCGATCCGCCTGCCGACCCCTCCGGGGGCGCCGCTGCCGCTTCCCAGCCAACCTGAGGGCGAACCTCTCGAGAAGAAAGAGGAGAGGAGGGAGAAAGAGGTTCTCGAGAAAAAGGAGAGGAGAGAGGAAAGGGGGGTGGAGAGAAGAGAAGAAGGGCGAGAGCGAGAGGAGAGAGAAGAGAGGAGGGAGGAGGCTGAGCCCCAGCCGGCTCCAGCTCCTCCCAGCGCAGAGAGCTACCCCAAGGAGCTGCAGAGGAGGGCGTGGTACGCCGCGAAGGTGGCCTCGAGCGTGGGGGCCCTCAAGGAGAACCCGACAAGGGAGAACCTCGAGAGGCTGAAGAGCACGGCCGCGCAAATAACTGAGAGGTTGGGCGTGCCGACCGCAGACCTCCTCGAGGCGGCCGAGAGGTTCCTCGAGACGAAGAGCGAGACCGCGAAGATAAGGCTGAACGAGTGCCTCACACTGGTGGTATGCCGCATCTTCTCTTCTCTCCCTCTCGGAGACAGGAGAGGTAAGGCGAAGGAGGTGCTAGCGCCCTTGGTGACCAGCATCAACGCGCTCGAGCAGAGGGTGGCTGCCCTCGAGGGCAAGCTCGAGCCCCTTTTCTCCTCGAACGACAGGGTCGAGGCGCTGAGGCAGCGGGTGGAGGGGTTGGAGGGCAAGCTCAGCGCTGTAACCCCCTTGGCGGAGGCCGTCGCGGCCCTCGACCGGAAGGTGGACGGCTTGGCGGAGAAGCTCTCTTCTCTCTCCGAGAGTCAGAGAGGAGAGAGCCTGAGCGTGGAGCAGTTAGCTACCGCCGTCGCCGAGGAGGTCGCGAAGCGCGTTTCTAACCTAGCGGTCTCGCCCTCCTCTCGCCCTCGGGAAGAGAGGAAGAGAAGAGAGGAGAGAGGGGAGAGAGCTGAGCGCACGATCAGGGAGCTGGTTCTCGCCATCCTCTCGGACGGCAGGGCGAGGACGAGGGTCGAGATCGAGAGAGAGATTGAGGGGCGCTTCGGGGTGAGGCTGAGCGCCGGCTCCCTCTCGGGCAGGCTCTCGGAGCTCTCGAGAGAGGGGCTGGTCGCCAAGGAGAAGAGAGGTAAGGTGTGGTACTGGAGGTTGAGCGGAGGGGGTGAGGGGCAGTGAGGGCGAGCTGGCTCGGGTGGAGGGACAGGGCGATCGCCGCCCTGGCGAAGCTGGCCAACGACAAAAGGGTTTGGGAGGAGCTGAGGGAGAAGGCCGCGGAAACCGCTAGGTTCCTCGCGCTGCTGAACAGCAGGTTCAAGATGCCTAGGGACAGGATGCTGGTGGCGACGGCCAGGGTCGCGCTGCTGGCGGCGAAGGCCGCGCTGCAGGGCGCAGCGGACGCCGCGCTCGCGATCGCGCCCGAGCCGCAGGAGATCGACGACCTGGCTAGGGGCTTCGAGCGAGATCCCCTCGTGTCGTTCGCGGCTTGGAAGGCGAAAGTGGTTGCAGCCATCGTCAGAGCCGTCGCCTCGAGGCCCGGCCCGGAGACCAAGCAAGCGCTCGTCGAGCTGGCCGAGGAGGTCGTGGACTTCTGGAAGCCGAGGGGGGCGAGGAGCTGGAAGGCGCAGGGCGTCCACCGCCTGCTGGAGCTCGCCGACTTGGTGAAGTCGGCCGCGGAGGAGACCGGGAGCGCCGAGCTGGCCTCCCTCGTGCCGACTGCCGACGACCTGAGGCTGTGGCTCGGCGGCAACCTGCCCCCGCCGCCCAAGTGGCTGCTGCCGCCGCCCGAGAAGCCGAGGCTCACGCCCGAGGCGCTGATGGAGTGGCTGGCGAGGAGGCTGTCGATCGAGAGGGGGAACGTGGCGCGCATACCGGTGGGGGAGCTGCGGAGCGAGTTCACGATGATGATGAAGGGCGTGAAGGACGTCGAAGCCTTGCTCATGAGGAAGAGGGTGATCAGCGCGGGCAACGGGAGGTGGAGGTTCAAGGGCTCGGTCTTCCTGCCGAGCCCGAAGGGCCGCGAGAGGATTTTCCTAGTCTTCAAGAGGGTGAGGGAGCCGTGGAAGGAGGGGGCTCCGGCGGCGCGAGGGTGAGGGAGATCGAGGAGATGGCGGCGAGGCTGGCGGAGGCGATCGCCAAGCTCGGGAGCGGGGAGGAGCGGGTGGCCGCCGCCCTAGCCGCGGTCACGGCGATCCTCGAGAGGGGCGGGCTGACGCTGATGGAGCAGGCGGCGCTCCTGAAGATGGTCGAGGTCGTGTTCGCTTGGGGGGCGAAGGAGGTCTGCGACCGCCTCCGGCCGCCGCTAGGCGTGGTCTAGCCTGGACAGCAGCTCCTCGAAGCCCACCCACCTTTCTCTCTCCTTGAGCGGGTGGCGGAAGAGCGCCTTGTTATGATCCACCGAGTCGGGGTCGGCTAAAGGTCTGAACCACCACCTCGGGCCGCCGGCGAAGGGGGGCACCCTGACGGCGAGGTACGCTTCGGCTCCGGCCCTCGCGGCGGCGTCGAGCGCCTCCTCCCACCTCCACCTCTCCAGGTAGACGGGCTCCGCGGATCCCCTCGCCTTCACCTCGAAGAAGACGAGCTTGCCGCCCTTCGCCGCGACGACGTCGAAGCCGGAGCGCCTGCCGCTGGCGGGCAGCCTGGAGGCCCACCACCCCCTCCTCTCCAGCAGGAGCACGAGCTCCCTCTCCCTCCCGTAGCCCTTGACCTTCGGCTTGGCCATCCTTTTCACCTCCTCCTAGCGGCGAGCGCCCTCCTAGCCTCGAGGAGGTCTTTGTAGGTGTTGATCGCGAACCACTCCCCCTTCACAACGTAGGCGTAGAGCATGCCGTTCGCCGCCAAGGCGGGCAGCGCAGTCCGCTCGAGGTCGCCCTCCTCCGGCAGGAGCGGCAGGATAGCCTCGCGGTCGAAGAAGTAGTGCCCGGCGGAGACGTAGAAGTCGGCGAAGAGGCGGGAGAGCTGGTCGAGCAGGGGCTTCTCGACGAACTCGGTCACCCTGCCGGACTCCACCCTGACAACGCCCCAAGGGAGCCTCGGCTTCGCGACGGCGACCGCGGCGCCCCTGCCCGGCTTCCGCGTGAGGTTCCTAGGGTCGTCGAGGAGGACGTCGTCGCAGTTGCAGGCGTAGAAGCTGTCGCCCCTCAGCTCCAGCGCCGCGCGCCTCAGCGCGCCGCCGGTGCCCAGCTTCCTCTCCTCCCTGACCCAGTGGACGTCGAGCTCGTCGAGGCGGAAGCCGCGGGCGCAGACGTACACGTCCTCGAAGCCGTGCTCCCTCAGCCAGGACACCTGCCACTCGAGGAGCGTCGCGCCGTCGATCAGCTCGACCAGCGGCTTGGGGAGCCAAACGTGGGGCTTCATCCGCCAAGACTCGCCGCCCGCCAGTACGACAGCCTCCACCCCTTGCACCCCCTCCCCCGCTTCGAAGCGCTAGAGCAGGGACTCGAACTCGCTCCTGATCCTCGCCCTCTCCCTCCTAGAGCGCACTTTGTGCATGACCTCGGTGCGCAGGGCGGACACGGTGCGGGTCGATAGGGCTAGGACGTCCGCGTAGAGCTGCTCGGCCAGCTGCTCGGCGGAGACGGGCTTGCCGGCGGCGGCGAGCACGGAGGCCAGCCTCTTGACCGCCTCGCTCACGTACATCTTCGTCTCGACGTCGGTGAGGTTGCCGAGGGCGTGCTCCCTAGCGATGTCCCTCAGCAGCGTCCACACCTCCATCTTCTCCCTGACCAAGCCAGTGCCTGCGAAGAGCTTGTTCAGCCTGTCGAGGAGGGGGTCGATCGCGGAGACGTCAACCGCCACCCTCCCTCACCTCGCGCTTACCCGCGAGCACCTCCTTTAATTTCTTTACCTCCTCGAGCCTGACGTACGTGTAGAGGTTGCCGTCGGGGCCGACGGCCCTCTTCGCCCGCATCCTGCCCTCCCTGACCAGCGAGTCCAGCAACAGGAAGGGGATGCCGAGCTCGGTGGCGGCATCGATTAAGCGTACCCAGCCCTCTCCAGCTCCTCCTCCCTCGCCAGCCTCAGTATCTCCACCAATGCCAGCACCACCAGCTCCTGCAGGCTGTAGCCCCTCCTCTCCGCCTCCCTCCTCAGCATGTCCGCCAACCTCTTCGAGATGCGCACCTCCAGCACCTCGCTCATACTCTCCCTCACTCTCAAACATGAGGTGCTTTATAAACGACGCCCTAACGCCGCCGACCTTCAAGAAAGTGCCGTACAGCAGCTTCTTCCTTCCGTAGGGCCTCAACAGCAGCTTCGCCCTGTCGATGCGCACGGGCGTGAAGGTCGCGTGAATGACCACATGCATCGGCACCTCCTCCGTGACGTTGATCACCCTCTTCCTTACCTCGCAGCGGATGCCATCCCTCTCGAGCACCCTCTGCAGGAACTCCAAGTAGTGCTTCAGCGCCCTGAGGCGCTTCTCTAGGTACTTTTTGGTCTGCTCTTCGTCGAGTGCCGTACGCCACGTATAGAGGGTTAAGGTGATCGAAACGCCGTCGCCTGCGATGCTTTCCTCGCAGCTCGCCGTAAGCAGCACGCCTTTCTTCGCGGCGTGCAGCGCCATGTACTCGGCCACGAGGTACGCCCTAGCCAGCACGAGAGCGATGTACTTTTTGACCAAGTTTCGCAGAACCTCTTCGTCGATCTGAAACGTCTTTTCCATAGGTTTTTCTCTACGCTTGAGTGGAGACATTTATATTTAAGTTTAACTGTATGTGTGAGCACACATGTATCCAAGATGAAACATCCTTCTTATTTCTCTAAGGGAAATGTCAGCTCTTGTACAGCTAGAGGTACGTGAAGGATCCATTTAAAAGGCCAAGTCCCCTTTCCCCGTTTCCGGGGAAGCAGAAATGCCGTTAGTGAAGGGCCTCAAGGAGAGGTTTGAGAAGTACACCGCCAAAACGCCGCCGGACATCACCGGCGCTAGGTACGGCGCCGCGAAGCCCCTAGCCGTCAAGAGGCAGCTGGCCGGAGCCGGCCCCATCGCCGAGATCGTCGAGCTGACGAGGAACATACTGGAGAGCAAGGGCGTGCCCGCAGGGCAGCACGGCGTGTATTACGCGTTCGTGGAGAAGGTGAGGAAGGCCGCGTTCAGCCACAGCGGCGCGACGCTGAGCAGCTACGTGGCCGGCCTCAAAGCCGCTTTCGTCCAGAAGGGCGCCGACCCGGCCGTCTTGGACGTGTTGAGCAAGCTCATCGTGGGTGAGTAGCATGCCGTTCGTCAGGAAGATTGCGGACAGGCTCGAGAAGTATGAGCTGAAGTACCCCGACGCCGCCACCATGACCGCCAGGATCACCGCCGTCAAGCCCATCATGGATCTGAGGTACGAGGCCGCGTCGAGCCCGACCGCCAACGTGGTTGACATCGTCAGGGGCATCGTCGAGAGCGAGGGTGTGCCCAGCGGCCTGCACGGCATCTACTACGCCTTCGGCCAGATCCTCGCCAAGCTCATGTTCAGCCACTTCGGCCCCACGCTGAACAAGGAGATCGTGGGCCTCAAGCAGATGTTCGTCACCGCGTACGGCGCAGACGCCGTGATCCTCGACAGGATAATCACCGCGGTGCTGGGCGCCGTACCGCCGTACTAAGCACCGAGCTGAGCGCAGCGACGCGGGGTACTTCGGCGAGATTCGAAATAACCCTTTTTTTCTCCTTCCGCCGATCCAAGCGCGCCTTCTCGGAGGGAGGGGATAAGCCGCCATCCCGTTATCCTATTAGGATAGTGGACTAATGGGAGAAAGGGGCAATGGGATAATGGGATAAAAGGATAATGGGATAAAGGGCTATCCTCTCTGAGCCGCCGAACCGATGGGCCAAAGGGATAATGAGCTAATGGGATAATGGGATACTGGGCGAAAGGGATAAAGGGATAGGCCACCCTACCGCCGCGATGAAGCGGATCTACGTTTCGGAGGAGGCGTACAGGGCGCTCGTGGAGCACCTGCTGGCGACGCGCGGCACCACGCGCGGGATCAGCGAGCTGGCCTCGCGGCTCATCCTCGAGGCGCTCGGCGAGGTCGCGGAGCGGGACGCCGAGGTCGAGCCCGACCCGACCGATACCGCCCAAGACGCTCCCGGCAGCTCCCAGCCCCAACCCCTGACCGACAAGCAGCTGCGGCACATCCTCGACCTGCTGGGCAGGAACAGGTGGAACTGGCTGGACGTAAAGGACGTGCTGGAGTGGGAGGTAGGAGCGCCCCTGCCCGACGACCCCGCGGATCTGACGAAGAGAGAGGCGTCGCGCGTCATCGGCGTGCTCCGCAGGTGGGAGGAGAAGCCCTCGCCGAAGGAGGTCTCGGAGGCGAGGAAGCTGCTGAAGCGGATACCGGAGGGCTACGCGAGGCAGCTGAACCTGCCCGAATCGACGTCGCAGGTGAGGCGCTACCACCTCTCGCTCATCCGCTACGCCCTGCGCAAGCTGAAAAGCGATGCTCAGGGCGCCGGGCAGCCGCAGCGGTGAGGCGATAACCTTTTTCTTGACCCCCGCGGCGGAACCCCCGTGAAAGCGGAGAGGCGGGCGAGGGTGCGGGTGCTGCCGGTCGCGCCGGAGAGGGCGGTCTCGCTGCGGCGCGTCGCCGAGGACGTGGCGGACGTGCTGAGGGGCGCCGGCTTCTCCGTCCTCGAGCCGATGCTCCAGCCGGACGCCGCCAAGTTCGCGCAGCTGAGGTTCGACGCCACGTACATCGTGATGGCCTTCGACACCGTCTGGGCGATACCCTTCTTCTACTTGGGCTACAGGGCGAGGGCAGACGGGAAACGGTACGTCTGGTACGCCACGGTCGAGGGCAGGGTGCGCCGGACGGCGTACGAGGACTGGGTCTTCAGGGAGCTGGAGTTCGTGGCGAACTCGAGGTACACGGCGAGGAAGCTGGGAGAGGCGGGGGCGAGGGTGAGGGCGATCGTCCACCACGGCGTCGATGCGCAGGAGGCGTTCGTACAGGGCGCCCTCGGCCCGGTCGTGCGCAGGCAGCTGGGCTTCTCGGAGGGCGACTTCGTCGTCGGGTACGTCGCGGGGGCGTACTCGAGGAAGGGGCACGACCTCCTCGCGCAGGCGATCAAGGAGGTCGCCAAGCGCGATCCATCGATCAAGTTCGTCATCGTCACCCAGCCGCAGGCGGCGGGCGAGTACGCGGGCGCGCCCAACACCCTCGTGCTGACCAGCTTCGGGCAGAGGGACAGGAGGTGGGTCTGGGGCTTCTACCACGCCATCGACCTCTACGCCCACGCCGCCCTGGCGGAGGGCTTCGGGCTGCCGGTGCTCGAGGCGCTGGCGTGCGGCAAGCCGGTCGTGCACGCGGACTACGAGCCCCTGTCGGAGGTCACGACGCCCGAGACGTCGTTCCGCGTGCCGGTCTTCGACGTCGCGTACGCGGACGACGCGTACCACCTGAAGACGGGCATCGAGTACGAGCACCACCTCTACGACCCCGCTGACTTCGCGGAGGCGATCCTGCAGGCCAAGGACGAGGTGCTGAGGAGGAGGGACGAGCTCGCCAGAGCGTGCGTGGAGAAGGCGAGGGAGTTCGACAAGCAAAAGACATATATGGAGATCGCGAGGATGCTGGGGTGGTGAAAAGGTGGAGCGCGCCGAGAGGCCTCAGGTGAGCCGGCCCGCGAGCCAAGCCCAAGCGCTGCCGCCTGCCGAGGTCGAGCTCGCCGCCGCCCGGCCGCAGCAGGCCGCGGCGGCGCTGCCGCCAGCAGCACCAGAGGTGCCGGCCAGGCAGCTGACGGCGGAGGAGAGGGCGTTCATGGACGCCCTGACTAGGCTGTTCACGACGGCGCAGGAGTTCGGACTCACGCTGGCGTCGCTCGAGACCGACGTATCGACGCTGCCGCCCGACGTCAGGGAGGTCGTGGAGCAGGGTAGGGAGGTCGCCAAGGCCGTCAAGCACTTCCAAAGGATCATCAAGAAGCGGCTCGAAGTGGTATGAGGCCCGTCACGAAGGTCATCGTCACGCCGATCGAGGCGAGGCTTGACGACGCGAAGGTCACGATCGTTGAAGTGGTGGGCTACACGCGCTTCGACGGGGAGAGGAGGTACATCGTCTCGTGCTTCTTGGAGTGGGAGGGGTGGAGGAGCCAGACCTTCCACCTCGACGTGAGGGACGGGGCGGAGCTGGAGCGGAGGCTGAAGGTGGAGCTGGCGAAGATGAAGCTCGCCGTGGCGGCGGGCCACACCTCCCCGTTCTCGCGGGCGAGGTAGGCTAAACTTAAAAAGGTGGCCTCTTTTTCCTGACCGGTTATGCAGGAAGCCGAGCTAGTGGAGGAAGTCCCCCTAACGGAGGAGGATCTGCTCAACGCCCTCCAGCTCTTGGACAGCTTGGCGAGGAGGGGGGAGCTGGAGAAGCTGCTCGAGGCCAGCCTAGCGGAAGCGGCGGCCGAGGTGAAACAGATTGCTAGGGAGCTGGAGAGGATCGCTGAGAAGGTGATGCCGCGGGTCGGCGAGCTCGACCTCGAGGCCATGGCCGGCGCGGTTTTCGGCGTGCTAGACCCCATAGGCCAGCTGAGGGCGTGGCTGGCGGATCAGCTGAAGGCGCTGGCGTCGTGGTTCGCCAGCATCGCCCAAGGTGTCGTGAGCAACCTGTGGAGCGCGTTCGTCAAGCCGGCGCTCGACTCGATCAGGTTCCTCCTCGACAGCGTGAGGGGCTGGCTGGTCTCGGCGATCGACGGCGTGGTGAGGACGGTAACAGGCGGCCTCTCCGCGCTGAGGGATTACCTTTCGTCGTCTCTGGCTGGGCTGGTCTCCTCGATCGGGCAGATCGGCAGCGCCCTCTCGGCCGGGTTGAAAACTATCATAGATGCCCTAGCTAGGTTACCAGATGCGGTCAGATCCGTGGTCGCCGGCGTAGCGGACACAATCCTCAGGGGCGTCTCGGCGCTCGGCGACGCGCTCAGGGGCGCCGTCTCGTCCCTAACCTCGACGGTGGCCGATTTCTTCGGGAAGGTCGGCGCGGCTGTGACGGCCTTGGCCGACCAAGTGGCGAGGGGCTTCAGCTCGCTCGGGTCGATGGTCGGCAGCGCCCTCGACGCGATCAAGGGGCTGTGGTCTGCCGTCAGCGCCGCCCTCGACGGGCTGAGGGAGTGGTTGGCGAAAGGGCTCGCCGCCCTCGGGGAGCGGGTCGCGGGAGCTTTGGGGGGTCTAGCCTCGACGGTAACCGACTTCTTCGGGAAGGTCGCTTCCGCCCTCTCGTCCCTCTCCGAGGTAGTCGCCAAGGGCTTCGCCGGCTTGCTCGATGCCCTGCGGGGCGGGCTGGGCGACCTCTGGTCGGGTGTGCAAGCGGCGTTCGCCGCGCTGCAGAGGGCCCTCCAGCCGATCTTCGACGCCGTCTCCAGAGGTTTCGAGGAGATGGGCAGGTGGCTGGCGCAGGCCGGGAAGGCGCTGGAGCACGTAGGTGTTGTTATCATGGGCTTCGTGAACGCCGTCCTTCAGCTGCCGGAGCGGATCTCGGGCTTCTTCAGGTGGATCGCCGACGCCATCGAGGCGCTCAAGCAGGCGCTGTTGAACTTCTTCAGAGACCCGATCGGTGCCATCAGAGCGGCGCTGGAGAAGATCGGCGAGTGGATATGGAACGCTCTGCCAGACTGGCTCAAGGGCGCCATCTCGGCCGTGCAAGGGTTCTTCGCTTGGCTGTGGGAGAGGCTGCAGGAGTTCGCGAGGGATCCGGTCGGCTTCATCTACAGGGGGCTCAGCTGGATCGGCGAGGAGATCTGGAAAAGGTTGCCGGAGCCGCTGAAGTGGATCATCGAGAACGTGCAAAAGGCGCTGGCAGCGGCTTGGGACGCGATCGTCAAGTTCTTCACGAAGGACTTGCCCGGCTTCTTCGCTTGGCTGTGGGAAGGGGTTCAGGAGTTCTTCAAGGATCCGATCGGGAACATAGCCCGCGGTCTGCACTGGGTCGGAGAGCAGCTCTGGAACCTGCTGCCCGAACCCCTCAAGAACTTCTTCGTGGCGATGAGGAGCGGGCTCGAGTGGGTTTGGGAGAGGCTGGTCGAGCTCGCCAAGGATCCCTTGGGAACCCTGTGGAGGTGGCTGACGCAGCTGGCGGAGTGGGTCGTGAAGGGCGCGCAGGGCCTCCTGAGCGCGATCTGGGGGGCGCTAACCGGCTTCGCCCAGTTCGTCGCCCAGCAGGTCGTGAACCTCGCCCAAGCGATCTACGGCGTGATCGAGGGGCCGCTGAGGGCCGTGGCGGCGGCGGCGGCGAGCGCCTTCGGCGGGCTCTTCAGCTGGGCGGTCGGCCTGGCTAAGGGCGCGGAGGAAACGGTCGCGGGCATCGTGAAGGGCATCATGGACTCCGCCATGAGGTGGGCGGCGGACGGCGTCGCCGACCTGCTGAGGCGGGTGGCGTTGGAGGGGAGCGCGGGAGAGGTTGACATCTTCGTTTTCACGGCGATGATGGCCTTCGCCGTCAGCGCCGCCCTCGAGTGGGCCGGGAGGGCCGCGAAGTACGCCTCCCACCTCATGAGGGGGAAGTTCTGGGGCTACCACTACACGGTTCAGGTTTCGCCGGAGGGGGTCGGAGCGAGGAAGACCGTGCAGGTCGGAGTCTACATCTCGCCCGGGAAGATCCTCCACGAGATCGGCGACTACCTCTGCAGCAGGGCCGGCGACCTCGCGGCCGCCATAATCGACGTGCTGCCGAGGGGCTTCGCTCTGGCGATGGAGCCCGCCTTCATGTACGCGTGGAGGGGCTTCCTCGACGCGGTCGGGCTCGGCGACCTGCCGGTCTCGCCGCCCGCCCTGCCGCTGATCATCACGGCCGCGCAGAGGATGGGCATCGTGGAGGCGCCGAAGAAGCCGGAGGTGAGGGTGCAGACGGTGGTGGTGAGGGGCGCGCGCTACCAGGTGCCGGTGCTCGTGTGGCCCGAGGCGGTGAGGAGGCTTTCCGACTACCTGATGTACAGGGCCTACCCGCGGTGGTTCAGGTGCGCCGTGCTCGGGGTGGACGAGGAGGGGAGGGAGGTCGCCGTGAAGGTGAGGGACAGGTTCGGGAAAGAGGTCGCGATCCCTCTCGGCATGATCTACGAGATGCCGACGCCCAGCGAGCTGGCGGAGATGATGGTGAGGGACGCTTTCGCCACCTACGGGGACTACCTGAGGTGGGCGGTCAGGCTGGGCATGCACGAGAGCGTGGCCAGGTTCTTCTTCTTCCTGCGCTTCAGGTACCCGTCGCCGGACGTTCTGTGGAGGTTCGCGATGAGGGCGGCGGCGAGCATGCTCTGGTACGAGCCCACGGAGGGGGAGCGCGAGGCGGCCGAGATCGACGCTCGGGTGATCGGGGCGTACGCCCCGAGGGCGCCGGTCGAGGTCAACAGGGACGTGGCCACGGCGTTCAGGATGCTGACCACGTTCCTGAAGTGGCAGGACTACGCCACCTTCGCGTGGTCGGAGGGCTGGCCCTCCGACGCCTGGGTGATCGCCGACGCGATGGCGGACATACCGTCGAAGCTGGACGCCAGGTGGATGGTGCGCTTCGGGATGACCGACTGGCTGGCGAGGGTCGGCGTCGCGGCCGAGACCACGCCGAGGGAGATAGCGGAGAGGGCGCTCTCGGACAGGCCCGGCAGCGAGCTGCTGCTGGACGTGAGGGTGCTCTGCAAGCTCCTGCAAGCGACGGGCTTGCACCCGTACTACGTGCCCCTCTCGGCCGCGGCCGAGGCCATGAGCGCGGTCGTGGACGAGAGGACGCTGATACGCGGCGGCCTCACCAACCTCTACGAGCGCGGCTTGGCCGGCCCCGAGGCGCTCATGTCGCTGCTCGAGGACATGGGCACGGTCGCGTTCGCCGTCTCGTACTTCGACATGGCGACGGGCGAGTGGCGCGACGGCTACATCAACGTCCCGCTGACCTTCCTGCCGGCCGAGCGGAGGCTGGTCGCGATGAGGGCGGAGATCGACAGGCACCTCGACGTATTCGGCAGGATGCTCACCGAGGCCGCCAGGGGCGTCAGGGAGCTGGCCCTCAGGCCCGAGGAGGCCAAGGCGGCGCTGCTCGGCTTCGCCAGGGAGGTCGCGGGGAGGCTCTCGCGGAGGATGAGGGAGGTCGTGGGGCGGGAGGTGGAGCTCGCCCCCGACGAGCCCTACTTCGACCTCTGGCTGAAGTACGCCGAGATCACGGCGGACGTCGAGACGACGTACAGGCTCAGGCTGCTGGCCCAGCGCGTGCTCGGATGGGTGATCTACAGGGTGGCGACGGGCCAGGTGACGGACGAGGAGCTGGAGCAGGTGATCGGCGCCCTCCTCGCGCACTTCAGGTTCACGGAAAAGGAGGCGGAGGCGGTCAGGGTGCTCGCTCGGGCCGTGAACAGGATCGCTGCCGCCGAGCCGAGGAGGAGGGTTGCGGCTGAAGAAGCGATACCGACGCTCAGTACGCTGGCGTCGATGGCTGAGTACATCGAAGTGCCCACGGATTACGTTATGCAGGTTCTCGCCGAGAGGAGGGTGGAGAGGACTTACGCTGAGCTTTGGTTGAAGTACGTGGCTGCGCGCTCGATAGCGAGCGAGGTGAGCGCGCTCGCTTCAACCTTCCGCCGCATCGTCGA
>Ga0105158_1000556_pt1 | contig 15706 bp, 13 predicted proteins | sample LHCtaG_FD_81567 | JGI IMG/M metagenome (GOLD analysis project Ga0105158, IMG submission 81567) | Hot spring microbial communities from Little Hot Creek, USA to study Microbial Dark Matter (Phase II) - LHC4sed_matched | ecosystem: Environmental > Aquatic > Thermal springs > Hot (42-90C) >...
GTCTTCAGAAGAGGATAAAGCAGATTTCCAAGAGTTCATGGAAAGTGCTGATACCGTCTCCATGCTTTCAAGCTTTGAATCTACCGTAGAAAGTATGGTTCGTAAAGCATCTTCTTCAACCGGGAGGCCTATGCATGCTGAAGATTTCAATCTCACAATCTATACAAGGGGAGGAGTGTTAAAACAGCTCGGAGTTATTGAATACAGATTCACCTGGATTGGCTTCAGCATTAAGACAGCAGATACGATTGAGATTGGAGACGTATTCGAAGGGGGCTTCTACCTGTTTCCTGATGAAACTCTTGAGATAGATTACTCTGAGCTTGCTGATGATTACTTTCTGGAACTAGTGAGTCCAAATCCTTCGAGAAAAGAGGCTTCGAAAACAATTTGGTTTGGCAAGCTAGACTTCTCCGACGGTGAACCAATGCTGGTTTTCCGAAAAAGGATTTTGACCATTGAAGCGTTCAGTTCAAGCGCTGGTCAGATCGAAAAAGGTTCTTCCATAAACGTTTATGGAAGAATTAGCCCACCGATACCTGGCCTGATTGTTCAAATAGTCTACCGAAACCCTGAGGGTTTAGAGACGGTTAGGGAGACAGCTGTTGGGGAGGACGGCTATTTCTCAGACAATTGTAATCCGAACATCACGGGCTCGTGGAGTGTTTACCTTCGTCTACCCCCAGGCTCTAATTATAGGTTTAGCGAGCCTCCGCAGCCGCTCGTATTCTCGGTCTATGAGAAAACCAGCGGGGCTGAAGGTTTTAAGCTTCATCCAGCAATAATCCTATTCTTAGTTCTAATTCCGATAGTAGTCTCTATGTTGTTGCTTCTACGTCATCGCAGGAGGAGATTACCCCCGCCGCCAGAGGAATACATGATTTCAGACGAGGAGCTCGTATTGAGGATCCTCAGAAATTCAGGCGGAAGGCTGGCTCAGAAACAGATTAAGGAGGCTACTGGCTTCTCGAAATCCAAGACGTCGATGGTTTTAAACGAGCTTCAGAAAAAGGGTTTGATAAGGAAGATTAAGCGTGGGAGGGAGTACATAGTGGAGCTGGTTTAGAACATAGTGTTGAAAAAGGGATTTTAAGCACCTGTGCTTCATTAAAACGCATGGCCAGTAAGCTTGGAGTATGTCTTTTAGGATGCGGCTTTATAGGGGCTATTCATGCTGAAAGATGGAGGAGTATCCGCGAGGCGGAGCTTGTAACTTGCTCCAGCAGAAGCGAGGGAAAGATGATTCTTTTCAAAGAAAAATATGGCTTCAAAAGAGCTTCGAAAAGTCTGGATGAAGCAATACAGGATAAGGATGTTTCTATAGTTGATGTCTGTACACCAACCTATACTCATAGGGATATTGTGCTGCAAGCACTCGACGCTGGCAAGCACGTCTTGGTAGAGAAACCTATCGCTCTCAGGCTTTCAGATGCGAGAGAGATGATAAATAGGGCGGAGAAAAACGGCTTAAAACTCATGGTGGCGCATGTCCTAAGGTTCTGGAGCGAATACCTTTCTTCGAGAAACCTCATTCTCCAAGGTGAAATAGGGGACCCTGTTTTAGCAAGAGCGTATAGGCAAGCCCCGTTTCCCTCATGGACTTCAGACGCGTGGCATGAGGATATTCGTAAGAGCGGAGGAGTATTCATCGACCTCAGTATTCATGATGTTGATTTCTTAAGGTGGTGCATCGGGGAGATTGAGGAAGTTTATGCTTAAGGTGGGAGCTACCTTAGGAAGAACGCTTCCTCACCCGACTATGTTCAAGCATTGCTCAAATTCGAGAATGGGGCGCTGGGGTACGTTGAGGGAAGCTGGATAATGCCGGAGGGTCATTCACTCTCATCTCTTCTAGAGGTTTCGGGGACGCGTGGAATGCTTAGCGTCGACAATAAGTCTACGGCGACGCTCTCAATATTTAAGCCCGGCGGGTTGAGGGAGGAGTTAACCCCCTTGTTCAACGATGGTTACTACTTAGAGATCAAGTGCTTCGTCGACTCAATACTTAGAAACGAGCCTCCTCCCGTCCCTGGGGAAGAGGGCTTGAAATCTCTCGAAGTCGTCCTCGCTGGCTTAAAATCGGTCTTTACAGGTAAGCCAGTCAAGCTACCGCTCGAGGAGGAGATGTTTTAAATGCTTAAGTTCGCAATTCTCTCGTTTGCCCATATTCATGCTTGGAGCTATGCTAAGGTTTTGAAGAGCCTCTCCAATGCTAGCCTAGAGGCAATATACGACGATTCTAAGGAGCGCCTTATCAAGGCTGGGGGAGCCTACGGCGTTAAGAAGCTCTACGATGATTATAGGGCTCTATTAGAAAAAGAGGATGTAGATGCTGTAATAATTTGTTCAGAAAACTCTAAGCACTACGAGCTCATGGTCACGTGCATAGAGGCAGGTAAACACGTTCTAGTTGAGAAGCCTATAACGACGAGGCTAAAGGATGCTGACGACGCCATCTCAAGGGCTCGGAGAAAAGGAGTTAAGCTTCAAACCGCCTTCGTAATGAGGTATCACGATACTACTGTTAAAGCCAGAGAAATACTCGTGTCTAACGTTCTCGGGGAAGTGTTTGCTATAACCGCTACAAACCATGGGAAGTAACCGGGTCTCTGGTTTGGAGACCCGAAGCTGGCCGGTAGAGGGTGTATAATGGATCATACCGTTCACGTTGCTGATTTAATCAGATGGTATACTGGAGACGAGTATTCGAGTGTTTACGCTAGGATGGCGCGCAATATCAGGCCTGAGCTCAAGGTTGAAGACGCTGCGCTAGTAATGGTGAAGACTAGGAGGGACATTGGCGCAAGCATAGATTGCAGTTGGTCTAGGCCTGACACTTACCCGACTTGGGGCGATGTTTACATGGAGGTTTTCTGCGAGAAAGGCTACATGATAATAGATGCCTTTAGGTCCAACGTGACCGTTGTAAAATCAGGCTCCCCGCTATATTACTTCTACTACGGTTCCGATGCTGATAGGAGTATGATCGAGAGCTTCATAGAGGTTGTTGAAAAAGATGAGGAGCCTCTGGCCACAGGTACAGATGGGAGGCAGGCTCTTGAAGTAGCGTTAGCAGCCTACCGGTCAGCCAAGACCGGTGAAACCGTTAAAATACCTCTTTCAGAATGATTGGAAACGCTATTTCAATATTTTTCCAGTATCCATATACCAGAGGTAAAGATCCAGTTCAGCCAGAGAGACTCCTAATTCGCCAGCCACCTGGAGGAGTGTTTTCTCTATCTCGAGATACTGGGTTCTTGAAATTCTATGCGGTATTTTTCTTATCAAGCCGTGCCTATGGAGGGCTCTTAGAACATGCTTGTCTATTATTGCAAGGTTCTTAAAGCCTATGTTCCTCAGAAAATGACTGGCTTCTTTAAAGCCTAGCCCAAGCACGTTTTCGGCAAGCCACTTTCTGATTTCCAGAGGATCCTTACCGCTCCTAAGTATTCTCCAAACATCTTCGTAAATACTTCTTGCCCCGACTATGTATCTCGCCCTGCTTCTCGGATACCTGTAGCCCAGCTTTCTAAGTCTTTCAGCGAGCTGAGGCTCGTCAAGCCTAAAGAATTCTTCGCCACACTCTTTCTGGATTCTCCATCCTCCTTCAGCAGAGTAGTTTGCAGTAAGTATGCAGAAGCAAAGCTCGCTGAAAACCCTCTCCTTGTCTTTCCCCGTTTCTTCAAAAGCCTTAATCCTCTCTAGAACTATTCTACTGACCTCTTTATCAGAAATGATTTTCCTAAGGCTTTTGAGCAGGCTGTTTCGTCCCACTTTGCCTTCCTGATTTTTCTAGAGTATTTAATAATTCTTAAAAGCCTCCTTCCAGAGTATCACTACGATGGAAGAATGGCTTGATGTTGTAGCATCGCTTCTACCTGAAGCCGTGACAAGTACTGACATGGCTGCTATCGAAGAGAATGCTGAATCCTTAGGATTTTCAAGACTATGTATGATGGAGAATGCTGGCTCAGCAACAGCAAGGTTCATCGCTTCAAAAACCAGTGTTAAAGAAAAGAAGTTCCTAGTCTTATGCGGTACTGGGAATAATGGTGGAGACGGCTTCGTAGTGGCTAGACACTTGAGGAACATGGGTGCTCGAGTGACGATTGTTCTCGTCGGCAGGCCTCAGGACATTAGGAGCAATGAGGCTAGGACTAATTGGAATCTTCTCCTACGTATGGATGATGTTGAGAAGCTTACGATCATTGATTCTTCTGAAACAAGGGTTCTCAAGAAGCTCCTCGGAGAATGCGACTACGTGGTTGACTCTATGCTGGGCACGGGTTTCAAAGGGCCTCTTAAAGAACCGTTTGCCTCAATAGTAAGAGAGGTGAATTCATCTAACAAGACTGTTTTCGCCGTGGATGTTCCAACCGGACTTGGTCCGGAAAGCTCTGAAGAAAGCCTAGTTATTAAAGCCTCCTACACGGTGACTTTCCATAAGGCTAAGGACTTCCTGCGGAAACACAAGTATGCAGGCGAAATTATAGTGGCTGACATAGGTATCCCCATCGAGGCTGAGCTCTACACCGGCCCCGGGGACGTTAGGAAAGTAGTAAAGAGCAGGAGGAAATACTCTCACAAGGGTGACTACGGCTATGTTCTAGTGATAGGAGGTAGTGAAACATTCTCGGGCGCCCCTGCTCTGGCAGCGTTGTCAGCGCTCAGAGTTGGGGCTGGTCTCTCTATTGTGGCAGCGCCGGAGTCAGTAGCAGGATCGATCAGAGCAATGTCTCCCGACCTCATTGTTTACGAGCTTCCAGGCAATTATCTTACTGATGAAGCACTACCAGTGCTTTCAACACTTATGGATAAGTCTGATTCGCTAGTATTGGGTCCAGGATTAGGCCTCCATGAAAAAACTGCTGAAGCCGTTAAATCCTTGGTTGAAGAAGCTAGGAGAAAATCGTTGCCCACGGTAGTTGATGCAGACGGCTTTAAATCGCTCAAATCTTCACCAGAGCTGCTTAAAGGGGTTGTCGCGACCCCGCACCGTGGAGAATTCAAGCATGTCTTCGGAGACGAGTTGGAGGAGAAATGGTTCAGGAACCTACCTAGGCTTATCGAGATTTCTAAAAAATACGGGTTTACCCTATTGCTCAAAGGCTTTGAAACAGTAATCGTAAACGGGTCGCGTCTAAAAGTGAACAAGCATGCTACGCCAGGCCTCGCAGTCGGGGGAACAGGGGACGTGCTTTCAGGCATAATCGCCACGTTCTTAGCCTGGGGTAATGATGGATTTGCCTCAGCATCAGCCGCTGCTTACATCCATGGCGACGCTGGCTTAAAAGCGGTTGAGGAGAAGGGTTTCCACATAGCCGCTTCAGACCTCCTAGGGAAGATACCGGAGGTTATGCGGGTGTTCGACAAGGAGGAGTAGCCGCTTCTGATCTCGATGTTGAAGCAAAAAATATTCATCGGGACCTCTGGCTGGAGCTACGATTGGAATCCTGATGGTTTCGACTGGTATGTTAAAAACTCTGGTCTTAACAGCGTTGAGTTGAACGCTAGCTTCTACAGGTTCCCCTTCAGAAACCAGGTTTACTCATGGGCTAGGAAAACCCCTAGGGGCTTCAAGTGGGCAGTAAAAGTCTCTAGAATAGTTACGCACGTGTATAAGATGAGCAGTAAGGCTGCGGATGCTTTCAACAGGTTTGCTAATTTATTCAAGCCCTTGGAAGAAAACATAGATTTCTACTTGTTTCAACTACCTCCTTTCATAGAGCCGAGTCAGAGCACAATTAGGAATATGGAGAGGTTTTTCAAGGATGTCGAAATATCTGAAAAAGCCGCTGTAGAATGGAGGAACGTAAAATGGTTCTCAGGAGAATGGGAGGAATGGGCTAGTGAAAGATGTCTTACAATAGTGTCGGTGGACGCGCCAGACCTGCCGAGGCACATTTTCAACACTACTGGCACGGTCTACCTTAGGATGCACGGCCGCTCATCATGGTATTCCCACAACTATACCATGAAGGAGCTTAATGAAATCGTGGGAAACGTGCTGGAAGCAAGTCCGAAGAGAATCTACGTTTTCCTGAACAATAATCATTACATGCTAGAGAACGCTAGAGCTATGCTGAGGATTTTTGAAAACACTGTGATGGAAAAGAAGGCTCGAAGCAAACGATAAGTTTATCTTTTTCTCAACGACTTTAGATTGACGCGTTGTCAGTAACGGTGCCATACGTGCCATCGCCACCAGAAGTTGTTGAGAAAATGCTTGAGATCGCTAAGGTGACTTCTGAAGATGTTGTTTACGACTTAGGTTGTGGAGACGGTAGGTTGCTAATAACTGCCGTTAAGAAATTCGGCGCGAAGAAGGCTGTTGGATATGAGATAAGAAAAGACCTCTATGAAGAGCTCGTGAGAAGAATAGAGACGGAAAAGCTGTCGAATAAAATATTCGTCTACAACGAAGACTTGTTAAAAGCAGACTTGTCTGAAGCAACTGTAGTAACCCTCTTCCTCACTACCTCTGCCAATGAGAGAATAAAGCCTAAGCTTGAGGCCGAGCTTAAGCACGGGGCTCGAATCGTCAGCCACGAATTTACATTCAAGGATTGGATTCCGCAAAAAGTCGAGGAGCTTTCGTGGCATAAAATATACCTCTATGTAGTTCCATACTGCAATTCTCACTCTAAGAAGAAGAGTATCTAGGCTTTTTGCAACAGTTTCCCGAACAAGCAGTACTTTAACAATACGCACTCTTTACAGAGGGGGTTCTTAGCCCTGCAGGTTTTCCTACCGTGCTCTATTAACAACAGATGAGCTTTCAGAAAGGATCCTGGGGGGAAAAACTCCATGAGCTTTTTACGAGCCTCCTCATAACCGTCTTTCTCACCTATTATACCGAGTCTTCTGGAAACTCTGAAAACATGTGTGTCTATGGGGAAAGTAGGCTTTCCTACCGCGAAGAGGAGTATCACGTCAGCAGTCTTAGGACCTACTCCAGGTAGGCTCATCAACTCTTGCCTCGCCTCTTCAAACGGCTTTTCAAGAATCTGCTCAATCCTCCCACCGTATTTCTCAATCACGATTTTAGCGATCTTCTTTAACACAACAGCCTTGACGTTGTAGAGACCAGAAGGCCTTATAGCTGACTTAAGAGTTCTTAAATCAGCCCTTAAAATTCTCTCAGGAGTTACTCCAATCTTTTCTCTAAGCCTCCTCAGAGACTTACCAGTATTCTTATCACTAGTGTTCTGCGAAAGAACTGTTGCTATGAGCATTTCGAAAATGCTCCCACCGGAAAGAACCGGGAAGTCTCTTGCATCAAGTCTAATCGTTTTTTCAAGCTCCTCAAGGACTACACTGCCGCTAAATCTTCCCAATGCTATTAATTCTTTTAACTTTTCATCCCCTATTAACGCTTTTATACTTAGGTCTTCACTAAGTTTTCAATGAGCTCTGAAGAATATTTTGAGGATATGCTGCATAGGAAAATCGAGGCTAAACGCAGAACTAGGCTGAGGAGAAGGGGCCCGTACAGAAAGGCTACGCTTGCTTTTAGACAAAGATATTCGTATAAGAAAAGGTCTTAATTTATTTCTTATCCCAAAAGATTTATGCCATGATGGAAAATAAGTTTCACTAAGCGTATCGCTGCTCAGTCTTAATTCCAATAGAGTTAATAAAAGCTTAAGTCTTCCACTTGGATGAGAAAAGAGAGTTGAGTGCTCAATTAACATGCGAGTTAATCTCTATAGGGAATGAGCTACTAATGGGTAAGGTTGTGAATACTAATGCTTCTTGGCTCGCGGACAGGCTTACTAGACTTGGCGTCGCGGTTAAGAGGATTATTGTCGTCGGCGACGATCTTGAAGAGATATCTTCATGCGTTAAGGAGGTTCTCTCAAGGAAACCCTCGTTCATAATAACGACCGGTGGCCTTGGGCCTACTTACGACGATAAGACTCTCGAAGGCTTGGCTATGGCTCTTGACAGGGAGCTGGCTGTTCACCCCGAGGCCTTGGAGATGGTTAGGAGAAAATATGAGAGTATGGGTGAAGGCCTGACTGAAGCAAGGATTAAGATGGCGAGGATACCTGAGGGTTCAGAACCATTGCATAATCCTGTTGGAACAGCTCCTGCAGTCAGAATATCATACGGGTCAACTATCATATACGCTCTGCCTGGTGTACCTAGGGAAATGGAGGCAATATTTAATGAAAATGTTTCAAAGGAGGTTTCATCATCGTCAGGTTTTAAAATCGCAGAACATTCTATTCGTATAGTCGGTGTCATGGAGTCTGCTTTAGCCCCTATGATAAGCAGGGTTAAAGAACATTATCCCGGAGTATATGTTAAGTCTCATCCGAAAGGTTCGGAGGAAAAGCCTGTGATACATGTTTACTTCAATGCTTTTAACAGGGATGAGGTTGTTGCTAAGAAGACTGTTTCAGAGGCTGTTAAGGAATTCGTTAAGCTGGTTGAGGAATCCTACGGAAAGGTAGTCTATCCTTTGAAGAACGTCGATGCTTAGAGGCTTTCAGCTTTTTTAGTAAGCATTTTGAAAACCTCTTCTAAAAACAAGTGTCTCTTACGGTAGATACGATAGTAGACTTCATAAATTATTGAAACTGCGATAACTCCGACAAGGGCTATGATCCCAATTCCAGATAGGAAAAGTCCGGCTATGAGAAGTATTAGGAATAAGACTAACAAGTAGTTAATAATCTCAATAGGTATTGGAAAGATTATCTGAGAAGAACCTATAATGCGTGTTCCGGCTTTATTCGGGAAAAGGTGGAAACTTAATCTCTTCCATGCTTCTCGTGGCGATAGACTGGAAGGATAACCATGCTCAGCTATAATGGTCTTCGGCGGCTCTTCCGATATTATCCTGCAATTGTTTTTAACCAGAATGCTTCTCAATACTTCATAAGCCTTTTGGTCTTCTAAAGATATTACTTTTTCAATCATTCTTATATATTCTTACATTGTCATAGGTTAATTAACTTTTCGCAAGTTTAATGTGCTTCAGACGACAGTATTTCTCTAATTCTTTTTTGCAGGCTTAAAAGTATTTTCCTATCGTTTTCCAACTGTTCCCTCCGATAGATGGATTCAGGATTCTTAAGTATCAGAGTGCTTACGTCTAGGCTTATAGGCGATATGGATATTGCTTTCTGGACGGTTAATGCATAAAGGTCTGTTCCCTCGTCAGACTTGCTAACGTTGATTTCCGAGCTTCCTATCCAGTAATACGGGGCTCCCCTAGGATCCTTTCTCTCTAGAATATAGTTTTCAAACTTTATTTTCGCAAGCGAAGTTAATTCAACACCAGTGTTTTTTCCAAGGTTGAATGGAAAGTTTATGTTAAGCACTTGTGTTTTTGAGAGAGGGTTTTCAATCATAAAGCGAGTTATCTCGGCAGCAAGCCTACCGTGGAAATTGAAATTGCTTACTTTAAGTTGCCTACGGTCTATGCTCGTCGGAATCTCGACGCTAAATGCTATTGCTGGAACGTCGTTCAGCAAAGACTGTATTGCTGCAGCTATGGTCCCGCTCGTAAAAAGATTGTCAAGAGTTATGTTGTCCCCGATGTTTATCCCGCTAACCGTTATGCAAGGCTTCTCTGTGAGGATTAGCTTGAAAGCGATGACTACAGCGTCGGCTGGCGTCCCAGAGATAAGATACACGTGCCCATACTTGTCCCCATGTATCTTGCTTGAAATCTTGTTTACCCTCAGAGGTTTGTGCAGAGTTATGGATTTTCCTGCAGCGCTCATCTCGTGCTCGGGCGTTACTGCCACTACATCGCCAATTTTCAAATCTAAGAGGTGCCTCCATAGGGCTTTGAAGGCTGGAGAATGAACTCCATCATCATTCGTGAGCAATATGGTCCTGCTCAAACCTTGTTATAGTAATGCTCCGACCCTTTTAACCATTATTATGCGATAATAGAAGCCTTTGATGAAGATTAGAGTTTTTCAGAGGCTCTAGAAAGATTTTTATTAAAGTGTTGTAGGGGGGATTCGATGTATAATGGCGCAGTATAGGGTTGCTGTCAATAAGGAGGTATGTATAGGATGCGGAGTCTGCTACTCCACCTGTCCTGAAGTATTCGAGCCTGATGATGAAGGCAAGAGTCAAATAGTTTCCAAATACAGGTCTTCGAGCCAGAGCATTTCAGAAGGCTTTATTGATGATAGTGTTGCACAGTGTGCAGAATCTGCTAAAGACACTTGTCCTGTCCAGGCCATAACTGTCGAAAAGAAAGGCTAAGCCTAAGGCTCTTTTTCTTTCTCAAATCAGAACAGGGCTCTGGATGCTAGCCAAGCTAGAGCTGCTCCGAGACCTATGTAGGGTAGGCCCGGCTGAGGTTTTTTAAAGTAACGTACTACGCGTAGGACGACTATTAACCCTACTAGACCACCGATTAAAACTAGCATAGCCGCCAGCATTTCCCCAGTGTTTAAAAACGTGGATACGGTGAGCATGTTTGGAAAAGCAACGTCTCCCAAACCGAGGAAGGCCCCTCTTCTTTCTCCATCCTCCCCCGCCTTGAGTTCCTTCGGCACTTTTTTAACTGGGGAAACTAGCATTGTCGGCAGATTCATCTTAAGAGTTTTCTCAGCAAGGCTGATCATCCCTCCTGATCTGACTGCGAAATAATCGTATACTGACATTAAGACGAGAAGTATCACGAGTGTGAGGGGTGGAAGAGATGCTCCGAACCAAGCTGCGAGGCTTGCACTGAGGAAGACACCGATTGCGTCTACCAAGTACCAATTATAGAACCTGTTGAGCAGTACTAGTATTGAAACAGATACCACTATCGATATCGCGATGGAGAAAATAGAGTCGGGGAGTAGGATACTTATCGTCACGAATAATACTGTGAATGCGCTAAAATAGAACAGTCCTTTTATAACAGCTTCAAGCCTAAGCTTAACTATTACCATTACTATCGCGAATACAATTATTACTGAAAACATCAAGTATATTACATTCATAGGGTTCTCGGGGTTTTCGAAAAGCGTTAATTCGTTAATTACGTATAGTGGCGCCAGCATTAGCGATAGGAGTCCTGCCACGGCGTAGAGCACAACTATGGTGAGAGCTGCTAAATTCAATTTCAAGCTATTCAAATACTTCTCCTATGAATAAGCTTTTCTCCAAGATTACCCAGATTCTTGAGCCCCCTCTTTTATCAGGTTTTTAATGACCTGAGAGGTCTCCAGTATTCCAGCTATTTCCATAAACGCTCTACTGGCCTCCTCTTCTACGACGGGTCTAATCGCGTTCCAAAGAGTATCCGCAACCTCCTCCATTTTTTCACACTTAAACACTGATATTCCATAAGACCTAGCCAGTTCTTCAGCCTGCTTGCTTATATCCGGTACAGCTAATAGGATTGCATGCCTAACATCTACGTCAAGTATTTTGGAGAAGAAAGATATGATCGAAACCTCGTCGACAGCTTTTTTCTCAAAAACTATGTCCACTAGGATATTAGTCTCTCCACCAGCCTTCTCCACACCCGGTCTATAGGCTATCATCGTAAACGGATGCTCCAGACCCGACTTGCCCTTGAGCATGACGGATGTTTTTGCCTCCCAAAATGCTGATCTAAGATTCTTAATTACAGGCCATAGGTCGAGTGTCTCCACCTCGATAATCTCCCTCTTCTCCTCGTTAATACTGTACCCGTATACTTCAAAAGGATTGTAATCCTCTTCTCCATATTTTTTCTCACATTTACTACAAATGAATTCTCTTATGGGGGATTTCGAAAACTCTCCGCAAATCAAACACTTATAGAGAACTCCCTCACTAAAATAATCTTCACCTTCTTTTCTAAGTATTTCGTTACAATTCGGACACGCCATGTAATCTCCAAAGCCTTTAAAAACTGTGCGGAAATCTGTATAACCACATTTCCTATGCTGAATCGCCTCCCCCCTTTTAATACTGGTGGAGCCGCATGCAGGACACTTCAATCTAATAGAGACATTTAGAGAACCGCATTGAGGACATGAAACTCTTGTTTCCAAGAGCTCCTTGATTAACAATCCTTCCCCAACAAGCTCTTCAAGTATATTCTTCACCGTTTCCCCCCTAGTACCCATAATTTCCTCAGCTTTCACGTAGCTCAATACTCCCTCTAGACCGATTCTCGGCTCAATCCTGCTTATCATCCCGCTTTTGAAGGCTTTAAGCAGGTTTAAAACCTCCTTCCTCCTGTAAAGCTCCTTACCGCTAAATACGAGCATTTTCACTCCGCCTCAGGTTTATTCTATTCCAGAGTCCCCTCTGCATTTCACCGAAGACTACTGGGTTCGGGGGGAGTACAATCATTTTTTACTACAACCTTCAGGATGTGACAAGCATTTTTAGGAAGAAAAAAGCTAAAATGCTTCTGTTAGTAAATATTTAGACTCACATGGTTTAAATCAAAATTTTTATCGCGTAAAAGAGGCTTTTCCCCTGTTTAACGATCATCAAACTTTATTTTACAGTCGCTTAAGCCTCCACGTTTTGACGCTTTTGTTATCAAGATTTCTTTAGACAAGATTTATATTACGATGAGTACAGAATCGTTGGTCTCATAATGTTAACGTGGGAGATAAATGTCTTACGATTCTCTAAGCATAGTGAGGTGCTGAGCCCTAATTGTCTTGGAACGAGTTTTCCGAATCTCCTAAGGAGGTGCAACAGCATTGTCTGAAGAATGTTCTGGTATAAAGAAAATAATTAAGAGAGATGGGAGGCTCGTTGATTTCGACAAGAATAAGATTACAGAAGCGATATGGAAGGCTATTAAATCCGTAGGCGGGCAGGATAGGGAGCTTGCTGAAAGGCTATCAAGCCAGGTTGTCGAACGTTTGGAAAAACAGCTTAAACCTAGTGAAATCCCTCACGTAGAACAGGTTCAAGACTTGGTTGAACAGGTTCTCGTCGAGAACAATCTTTACAACGTTGCGAAATCATATATACTCTACAGGGCTCTTCATGCTCAAATAAGAGAGTTCGTCGACAGTTACCTGGAGAATAAAAGCTGGCTCGTCAGGGAGAATGCTAACACAACCTACTCGCTTCAAGCACTGAACTTCCATATTTCCTCGCAAGTAATCTCGCAGTACTGGCTTCACAGGATTTTCAACAAGGGTAGGACTGAAATAAGAGAGGCCCACTTAAACGGTGATTTCCATATCCATAACCTTGGGATTCTAGGACCATACTGCGTGGGGTGGGATTTAAAAGACCTTTTGACGACGGGCTTCAAGGGCGTCAGGGGTAAGGTTTCAGCTAAGCCGGCGAAGCATTTCAGAGTAGCCCTTGGCCATGTTGTTAACTTCGTATTCACGCTTCAGGGAGAGGCTGCTGGTGCTCAAGCCTTCTCAAACTTCGATACCTATTTGGCTCCGTTCATAAGATACGATGGCCTCGACTACAAGTCGGTGAAGCAAGCCCTCCAAGAATTCATGTTTAACATGAATATTCCGACGAGAGTAGGCTTCCAAAGCCTATGCTGGGATGAACCGATAGTTATTAAAGAGAGAGGGAAGGTTAAAGTTGTTGAGATCGGTAGGCTGGTTGACCGCGAATTTGAAAAACATCCCTACGAGGTGATTGAAAAACATCCTCAGAGCTATGCCTTAGAGAATCATGATGATTATCAAGTTTTATCTTTTAATCCAGAAGGTAAGGCTGTTTGGACAAGGATTAAAGCGTTCGTAAGGCATAGGGTTCCTAAGAACTCAGAATTTGTAAGAATCAGAACTAACCGTGGCGACGCAAGGGTTTCAAAAGCCCATTCTCTTTTCAGCTTTTCAAGATTTAACGGTGAATTTAATCCAGTACCGAAATCGGCTGAGGATGTTAAGATAGCTGACGACTATCATCATCTGAATGAAGAAAACCACTTCATTGCCTTAAGGTCGTTAGAAAATCAAGGTAAGAAGGAGGAAATAGACTTGATGGAAATCATAGACGAGCTTCCTCATCTCCAAAAGAATGTTTTTGTTAAGATAAACCCCACGCATACTTTGAAAAGAGTCAGGGAGAGAATCATTTTGGAAGAGCAGAGTCTCGTCCCGTTTTACAAGGAGTTTGGGATTAAGGATAGGGGAGTTTGGAAAAGTTGGTTAAAGGGAAAATCAATCCGGTACGACATCTGGAGAAAATACGGGGATCCGAACCAGAAAGTTGAATTTAAACTTAAGAACAGCAATACGTGGTATCCAAGGTTTTTAAACGGGAAGCTATTAGAAAACTTCGTAAAACTTTGCGCTTGGTATATTTCTGAAGGCCATACAGCTATTTCGACTCCCATCTACGTTTCTCAATCGCCTTCCAAAAACGCGAGGGACATCATCAAGCTTTTGAAAGCTTTAAATGCCTTGGGTCAAGTGGCTCGCGGCAAAGGGTATTCTAGAAATGGAAGGAAAACTAAAACAGTTCTTAAAATAACTGGAAGAGGGCTCTTAGCGGAAGTCATTAGCAGAACCTGCGGCTACTTATCATTTAATAAAGTTATCCCTTGGTTTATCTTCGACCTATCTCCCAAATATCAGAAGATCTTTATTAAAACCCTTCTGAAAGGCGATGGTGCAGAATATTCGAAATATTGGGATTATTCAACTACCTCGAGAAAACTGAGCACGAGTCTAAGCCTGCTTTTAAGCCAAAACAATTTAAGATTCGCCGTTTATACCGAAAAACGCAGTAAGAATAACAAAAATTGGCGTGATAGTTTCATAATTCGAATTTTCAAAGAAAATTCAAAAGCAAAGAAAACATACTTTGTTAATGACTTCGAAGCTAGGATTTGCTTAGGAGTTGAAAAATTCAACTATGATAGAGAATATGAATACGATATCTCAGTTGATTTGCCCCAAGAAAACTTTGTCGGAGGGGCCGGGCTCCTAGTTTTCCATAACACGCCTTTCTCAAACGTTACGCTAGACCTCAGGGTTCCAAAGTTCATGGAGGACGAGCCAGTCATAATAGGAGGAGAGACTCTAGACGCTACTTACGGGGACTTTCAGGAAGAAATGGGTGTTTTTAACAGGGCTCTGGCTGAAGTCATGCTCGAAGGCGATGCCGTGGGAAGGGTATTCACCTTTCCAATTCCTACGATAAACATAACTAAGGATTTCGACTGGGATAATGAAACGATTAGAAAAGTACTGGAAACGTCTGCGAAATACGGTATCCCTTACTTTGCTAACTTCATTAACTCCGACATGAGTCCTGAGGATGTTCGTTCAATGTGCTGCCATTTAAGACTGGATAAAAGAGAATTAAAGAAGAGGGGGGGAGGACTGTTTGGAGCAAACCCGCTTACAGGCTCTATCGGAGTAGTAACGATAAACATGCCTAGAATAGGCTATTTATCTAAGAGCGAAGGAGACTTCTTCGAAAGGCTAGATAGGCTTATGGTTCTAGCCAAAGACGTTTTAGAAATAAAGAGGAAATGGCTTGAGAAGTTTACTGAAGCCGGTTTATACCCATACTCAAAATTCTACCTTAGACACATAAAAGAGGCATTCGGCTCGTATTGGAAGAATCATTTTAGCACCATTGGCCTAATCGGCATGAACGAGGCTTGTCTAAACTTCTTAGGGTGCAGTATTGGGGAACCAGAGGGTTTAAGCTTTTCAATAAAAGTCTTAGACTTCATGAGGAAACGTCTACAAGACTTTCAGGAAGAAACAGGAAATATTTTCAACCTTGAAGCCACTCCTGCAGA
>Ga0105158_1000558_pt1 | contig 15693 bp, 15 predicted proteins | sample LHCtaG_FD_81567 | JGI IMG/M metagenome (GOLD analysis project Ga0105158, IMG submission 81567) | Hot spring microbial communities from Little Hot Creek, USA to study Microbial Dark Matter (Phase II) - LHC4sed_matched | ecosystem: Environmental > Aquatic > Thermal springs > Hot (42-90C) >...
CTTAAAGTCTAAGAACCTATAAACTACCGGTCCCGGGTAGAATGCCTCAGCAACCTTCCTTATTCCCTCAGCGAATTTTTCAACCATCAGATTTTCTCCACCTTCCTCCAGAAGCTTCCGAGGATGCTTACCTATAGTCACCATCATGTGCTCCGCCCTGAGAAGTCCGACTCCGTCAGCCATAGTCTCCCTTGCAACTCTGTCGGCGATTTCTGGTATTGACAGGTTAACGTATATCTTTGTAGCAGTTGGAATTATTGTTTGAGTTGCAACGATAGCTGGAGCGCTAACTTCCTCCCTAACTTTAATTATCCCGCGATAAACCAATCCCTTTCCACCATCAACAGTCACAGTATCCACATTCGCTAGTACCTCTGTTGCGTTCCCAGTTCCCACAACACACGGGACACCCAGTTCGCGTGATACTATAGCTGCATGACAGGTGTATCCTCCTTCATCAGTAACTATTGCCGCCGCCTTCTTCATTGCAGGAACCCAATCTGGCGTCGTCATCTTAGTGACAAGCACGTCCCCCTCCTTGACCTTGTCAATGTCCTTGACGTTAAGGATTACCTTGACTTTCCCCGTCCCTATTCCCGGCGAGACAGGCAATCCTTTTGCTAGTACCTCCCATTCTCTCACCTCCACTTGTTTTTGCTCTACCATGGCTCTCCCCCTTGAATGTACCGTTTCGGGTCTTGCTTGAAGTATAAATATTCTCTTATCTCTACTAATGGCCCACTCGATGTCCTGCGGCATACCATAATGTTGCTCTATCTGGCGGGCATATTTCGCTAGTTCCTTTATCTCTTCATCCGTCAAAGCTGGAACATCTTGTCTCTCCTTCGGGACCTCTGCATGTATCGTTTTTCCAGTCTTGGGATCTCTTGCGTATTCCACTTTTTTAGTTGCAATGTTTTTTTCAAGTATTTTGAGGGTGTTCTTATCTACGACATACGTGTCAGGGGTTACAGCTCCACTTACCACCGCCTCGCCAAGTCCCCAACTGGCCTCTATGAGTATCTTGCTCCTATCTCCAGTTACGGGGTGTATGCTAAACATCACCCCTGCAGCCTCTGCGTCAACCATCTCCTGAACGGCAACTCCTATAGACACGTCCTCATGTTTAAAGCCCTTCTCTTCCCTGTAAGCTATGGCTCTAGGAGTAAACAAACTGCTCCAGCAACGTCTTACGTTCTCTATGAGCTCGCTCCTAGGGACATTTAAAAAAGTATCCTGCTGCCCAGCAAAACTAGCGCCCGGCAAGGGAGGGAGGCGTCGCCTCTGTCCTCTGCCGATGCACTAGAGCGGACAGCTACAAGCAGTTCTCTGCCAACTCGTCTTGCCAGTTCATCATAGGCACTTAATATAGTCGACTGTATTTCTTCCGGAACCTTCGTCCCCTCGATCAGCTTTCTTATCTCCCTAGAGGCTTCTTCTAGCTGCTTCAAATTCTTAATGTCGATTTCCCTAAGCCTACTGAAGATCTTGTCTTTTATATTAGTCTCATTGATAAATCGCTTATATGCATATGTCGTCACTGCAAACCCTGGAGGGACAGGCACCTCAGCTTTTGTAATCAGTTCTCCAAGGTTTGCGCATTTCCCACCTACAAGCGCCACGTCCTCCTTTCCTATTTCCTCAAACCACAGCACTATTTTCTCGTTTCTTGACAAAGTGACACCATCCTCTTTGTCTTGGTAAAGAGTTATCTGTGATTGCCTTATAAAATATTCTTCATACGATAACTTAATCGGTAAAATCTTTCTTTACATAGCGAAAAATGGTTTTTATGTTACAATTTTCTTTTTTAAAATATCTTTTTTATGCTTCTTTTTATTTGATTTTATTTAGCAAAATTTATAAATAAATGTAATATGACTTTTTTATAGTTAACTACTTCATGCTTCATATATTTGTTTTCTGTTTCAGGCCATTCATCGCCTATTACATTAAGAAGCGCGTCCGCTCCTGATTTGAAGGCTACTTCGATTATCTGTTTTTGGATTTCCGGGTTTGGTCTTATCGCATATATTAAGTCTGCTTTTTCATATATCTCCCAGTTTGGGTTAAATATGTCATCTATAACTATTTTGATGTTACCTTTAGTCTCGACTTTTTCCAAGTCTAAATTTACATCTGTCAAAATTATTTCTGCCTTAACTTTTTCCGCTAATTTATTCGCTGTTTCCGTTCGTCCTCCGAACCCTACTTCGACTATTTTGTGTGCATCAGCATACCTTGCTTCTATGAACTCCGCTATTTCATTGAAAATAATGCCCCCTCCACTCAAATGGGTGGATTTGCCATTTTAATTTTCAGCTTCTCTTCGACGTTCATGATTTCGTTTATCTTCGCCATCCTTTCACCACCCATGATTCCTATCTTTATGATGGGACACCTCATGCCTATTGCTATGTGAGCTAATGCAGGGTCACATGTTTCACCTGATCTGTGAGACGCTATTGGAACTATTTTCCTTAGAGAAGCAAGCTCAACAGCCATTTTGGTATCAGTAAGCGTCCCTATTTGGTTTGGCTTTATTATTACTCCATTAATAGCGTTCTTCTCCACAGCTTTTCCTATTCTTTCTTTATTTGTCACAGTCAAGTCGTCTCCTGTAATCATGCATTTTTTCCCCAGAGAAGCTCTTAAACATGCAAAGGAGTCAAAGTCATCCTCATTAAATGGGTCTTCAAAATAGGCTACATCATATTCCTCGATAAGTGATAAAACATACTTCAGTTGTTGTTCACTTGTTCTTTCGACCCCCTCTTTTCTATAAACATACCTCCCCCTTTCCTCGTTCCAAATACTTGAAGCCGCAGCATCCACTCCTAACCTGACCTTAACGCCCAATTCACTTTCAACTTTCTGCACTGCTGAGGAAAGAACTTCAAGGGCATCTCTTATGGTTAAAGGAGCAGCCCAAGCCCCTTCATCATTCCTCCCGAACACGTATCTTGGCAATCGCTCAGCTAGAATACGAGATACCTCCCTGTGAACCATTACGTTAATCCTAGCTGCCTCACTGAAGCTTCTGGCACCAACTGGTAAAACTAGAAACTCCTGAAAATCTATAGATTCACCTTTCGTGTGAACTCCTCCACCTATAATATTACTTAAGGGGAATGGGGCCTCTAGTTGGTCACTAAGATAACTACATAAAGGAACACCTTTGATTGCTGCTGCAGCCTTCGCCACAGCTATCGAGAGAGCTATTGCGGCATTACCGCCAATTCTGCTAAGGTTATCTGTGCCATCAAACTCGCGAATAGCTTTATCCACTGATACCTGATCATCAACGTTCATCCCCCTCAGAACACGCGACAACAACTCAATCATCTTAATAGACTCATCTACCCCCCCTTTAGGGAAGGCTTGTACCTCATGGCGTCCAACACTTGCTCCTGACGGGGCACATGCATTAGCGGCAATATCTCCAGCATAAACGGTTACTTCTATTGTTGGGCTTCCTCTTGAGTCAAGTATTCTTCGTGCTTTAACATCTTTGATCCTACTCACTCACATCACCTTCCCACGAAAATCATCCTCATTTTAAGCAAAGAAAAATATTTCCTCCATTGTATGTTCTTCATGCAAAACCAAATTTTGGATGGGGTTTCTATATGGTGACTACGGGTGAATTTGCACCCGAAATTGAAAGAATAATTTCAGAAATAAAGACAAGGAATGCTAGGCGCATCCTTCTTCAATTTCCTGAGGGGCTTCTTCCCTATGCTAACAATATAGCGTCATTGTTGGAGGATCGGACAGGAGTTGAAGTCGTAACTTCCCTCGATCCGTGCTGGGGAGCATGCGACCTGGCCGACCTTGAAGCCTTAAAACTTGGATCAGACCTCCTCATTCATTTTGGGCATTCACCTTGGCTTAATCAAGCCAAAGTTCCCACATTGTTCGTCGAGTGTTTTTCAGAGCGAAAAATTACAGGGCAAGCAGTTAAAGCTGCATTAAGTTTAGGATTGAAAGGCTTGATTCTCACATCGACGGTGCAGCATGTTAAAACTCTTCCATTAATTAAAAAAGCGTTGGAGGACGCCGGCGTCAGCGTGATTCTTAATTCTGGAAGTAAGAAGGCTCCATATCCAGGACAAGTTTTAGGGTGTGACTACTCTAATGCCTTCTCGCCAGACGTTGACACCGTTTTTTTTATAGGTGGCGGCCTTTTTCACGCCATCGGCGCCGCCCTTTTTACTGGCAAACAAGTCATATCCTTGGACCCGTATACTGGCGAAGTACGCGACGTGACGCAAAACGCTAGACGTCTCCTTCTTGAAAGATACGTCCACATAGCTAAAGCTAAAGATGCTAAAAGGTTCGGTGTGGTTATTGGATTAAAATCGGGTCAGACCAATGTTAACGTGGCGAGACGTGTAAGAGATGCTTTACGTTTTTCAGGGAAAGATGCTTATTTGTTTGCAATGCGAGAAATTACTCCTGAACGCTTCACAAACTTGAAAGACATTGATGCCTTGGTTATAACGGCTTGCCCTAGAATCGCAATAGACGATGGACGCCGATTTTCTATTCCTGTGCTTACCCCGGATGAAGTTGAAGTGGTGATTGGACGAAAGAACTGGGCGGATTTATACCCGCCTATTAACGAAAAGGAGGGGGAAGATGGTTAAAGTCAAGCTTAAGCGCAAACATCTTGAACTACTCCTTGAGGAACTAGAGGATAACCCCTCTCCTAAGGTTTTGTTGGAGCAGTATCCTACATATAATAGGGTTGCAGCAACCCTTCTTTTCATAGCCGCCTACGTTTTCAATGATATCGAGGGGAGGGTTGTTTACGATTTTGGGTGTGGAAATGGCAGGTTAGCTTTAGGTGCAGCCCTTCTCGGTGCAAGGCGAATTGTTGGCGTTGACGTAGACTTTAACGCGTTGAGGGTGGCCAAGCGTAACGCTGAAAAAATGGGTGTAGATGATAAAGTCGAATGGATTTCCATGGACATAAAAGATTTAAAAGGTAAAGCGGATACCGTGGTGCAGAATCCACCCTTCGGAGTGCAAAGACCTTTTAGTGATAGAATCTTTTTGGAGAAAGCTCTTGAAGTTGCAGATGTAGTTTACTCTATACATAAGGGAAACATTAAAGTCAGGCACTTCATTAGAAAATTCATAGAGGAGAGAGGCGGACGTGTAGATCAGCTTATAACGGTTAAGTTACCGATCCCAGCAATGTTCGACTTTCATTCAAAGAGGTTTCACGTTGTAGAAGTTGATATTTACAGAATCTTGAAGTTAAAAGAGAAGGAGGTGTCTCAAAATGAACGTTGAAAGACCTAAAACTGGTAGCTTCGTTTTGCCAGGCGACTGGCTAGGCGTTATAGAAGAATTCTCGCCGAATGAAGGAACATACGATGAAGATGGTGCAGTCTTTGCCTCAAACGCGGGGATAGTGCTCATAGACAAAGTGGAGAGGCGTGTTAAAGTTATCCCCTTCGAATCCCGCCCCTTCATCAAGAAAGGTAGCTTAGTTTTGGGAATGATTGTAAGTACAGGTAAAACTTTAAGTATGGTCGACATTGCAAGAATCGAAGGAAAAACTCTCACATCACCACTTTCTGGAGTAATTCATGTGTCTCAGATAAGTAACCAATTTATCGAGAAGCCGTCAGATGTTTTTAAAATCGGAGATATAGTAAAGGCACGTGTAATCGAAGTTCGAAGTGAACTCATACAGTTATCTACCATTGGCAAAAATCTAGGTGTTGTTTTAGCCTTCTGCTCTAAATGTGGCTCTACGCTGTTTCCGAAGGGTAATGACGTCTTAACTTGTAGCGTATGTGGTAACAAAGAAAAAAGAAAAATATCTTTAAATTATGGTAAATCAAAACTTTAAAGAAGAAGGTGAATGAGTTGAAGGTACATGTAACGAAACGTACAGAAAATCACTTAGAACTGGAAATAGAAGGAGAAGATCACACTTTATGCAACTTACTAAAAAAGGCCTTGTTAAAAGATGAAAACGTCATCTTCGCAGGTTATAAGATAGATCATCCTCTTCTCTCAAACCCAAAGATCTACATAACGACGAACCAAGGATTCTCTCCTGAAGATGCGTTAAGAAGTGCCATCGAACGTCTTAAAATTACTCTTAACGAAATTAGTAATTCTTTCTTTAATGCACTGAGCGAGTTCAAGTCCTCTACAGGAGGTTAGGATAAAGCTGCAATCCTTCAATAAGGTTTTGCTAAACAAACAATACGCGAAAATAGGTGATGGGGTATCTAACCTAATATACAGCTTAGCGCTCTTCATTGCAACAGGGGAAGTGAAGAAAACAAAGCTTCCAGGATACATACTTGCGGCGGCCCTAAAGGCATCAGGATTACGTTCTTACCTTCCATCAAGGCAAGATAAGTACAAGTTAAGCGATGCTGCAGAAGCACTGATAGGATATGCTTGGTTGGAAGGAAAAATAAAGATAAAGGAAGTAGCAGGTTCAATAGCCTCCCTAATTAACCCAAAAGTTCCCCTTAAGGATAACGTTGAGAACGTAGTGCTGGGATTCACATTACTCCTCAAAAAAGTTGTAGATGAATTTAAATAAAGAAAAGGAAAAATTAAAATTTCATTGCATATAATCGTCTACCAAAAAGGGTGACTTTATTTGATCTTCTGCCCGAAATGTGGCATGCTAATGTACCCTGAAAAAAAAGAAAGTGAAATAAGGCTTACATGCAGAAACTGCGGGCACAAAGAAAATCTTCCATCCGCTCACAAAGAAAAATTCATTGTTAAAAAAGAAATAGAACATTCACCCAAAGATAAAACATTAATCCTAGAAGATGGCCAAGAATTAAAAGCAATGCCAACAATGAAGGTTGCTTGTCCAAAGTGTGGTAACACTACAGCGTATTACTGGCAGGTTCAAACACGAAGGGCCGATGAAGCGTCAACGACATTTCTAAGGTGCACTATCTGTAAGCACACATGGAGAATATATTAAAACGTAAACGTCAATTAAACGCGATAATTTTATTTAGTTTTGTCCTTCTAAATATCCTGCAAAACAAGCTATCAATTATCTTCACCCGTCTCTTTCCTTAAAATTACTTGGAATGAAACAGTTATCTACGAGACATTAAGAGACATGTAAGTTCAAACATAACTTTAAGGGAGGAATGCGACTTGTCTCAGTTTCCCGTAAAAAGGATAAGTGATTTAATATGGGAGATACCCAAAGATGCAAAAAAATGTATGCATGTGCCAGCTAGGATCTTTGCAAACGAAGAGCTTCTTGATGGAATGAAGAAGGATCAAACACTGGTTCAAGCTATGAATGTTGCATGCCTACCAGGAATTCAGAAGCACTCTATAGCTTTACCTGATGCTCATCAGGGATACGGCTTTCCTATAGGAGGAGTCGCCGCCGTTGACTTAGATGATGATGGAGTTGTCTCTCCAGGTGGCGTTGGTTACGATATAAATTGTGGTGTCCGTTTGCTTAGAACAAACCTGTCAAGGGACGAGGTTACCTCTAAGCTCAAAGAGTTGCTAAACACTTTATTCAGAGAAGTTCCTAGTGGCGTCGGTTCAGAAGGAAAAATCAGGCTATCCTCCTCCGAGCTGGATGACGTTCTTGAATCAGGTGTTAACTGGGCGATAGAGAAAGGCTTTGGGTGGGAAGAGGATCGGTTATACTGCGAGGAGGAAGGTTGTCTTAAGCATGCTGATGCTAGCAAAGTGTCTTCTAAGGCGAGAGAGCGTGGAGGGCCTCAGCTTGGAACGCTAGGTAGTGGAAATCATTTCCTCGAAATTCAATACGTTGAACATGTTTATGACGAAGAAGCAGCAAAGCAGATGGAGCTATTCGAAGGACAAATAACGGTGCTTATCCATACTGGTTCACGCGGTCTTGGCCATCAAGTCTGCTCCGACTACCTGAAAATTATGGAGCAAGCCATGGAAAAATACGGGCTATCACTTCCAGACAGGGAGCTAGCTGCAGTCCCTGGAAAAAGTAAGGAAGGCGAAAATTATATTGCAGCTATGGCGTCTTCCGCTAATTTTGCGTGGGCAAATAGGCAGTGTATAACACATTGGGTGCGCGAATCCTTTGGAAAGACTTTCTCTTCTTCACCCGAAGATCTTGAAATCCGAATAGTGTATGACGTAGCTCATAACATTGCTAAGTTTGAGAGACATCGTGTTGATGGTGGGGCAAAAGTTCTATGCGTTCATAGAAAAGGTGCTACTAGGGCTTTCCCGCCGGGTCATCCAGATATTCCTCAAAAATATAGAGAAATCGGCCAGCCAGTTCTCATACCTGGAACTATGGGTACTGCCAGTTATGTTTTAAGAGGACGGCCTGAATCCATGGAGTTAACCTTCGGCTCTACGGCACACGGCGCAGGCCGAAGACTTAGCAGGGCAACTGCGAAAAAGAGATTTTGGGGTGAAAAGATCAAAAATGAGCTTCAGAAATCTGGAGTTTTAGTAGAGGCAGCTAGTATAGTTGTTATAAGCGAGGAGGCGCCTGAAGCATACAAAGATGTCGACCTCGTGGTTGATGTCTCTCATAATGTGGGAATAGCGTCGTTAGTTGCCAGATTGAGACCTATAGGTGTCGTTAAAGGTTAAAGGTTCTTGGTGATTTTCTTTGGGTTTCAAAATTGCTGTGGCTGGTAAAGGCGGCGTAGGAAAAACAACGATCGCAGGCACGTTAGCCCGCCTTCTTGCTAGGAGTGGCTTCGACGTTTTTGCTATAGATGTTGATCCCAGCATGAATCTTTATACTTCTCTAGGTATACCGAAAAACGTCGCACGTAGCATAACCCCTATTTCCGAAATGAACGACTTGATTGAGGAAAGAACAGGTGCTAAACCTGGGTCAATGGGCAGTGTATTTGTTTTGAATCCTAAGGTCTCAGATCTTCCTGACAGGTTCAAGGTCGTTGGGCCTGATGGAGTAAAACTCCTAGTTGCTGGAACGGTAGTTAATCCTGGTGGAGGGTGCATGTGTCCAAGCAACGCACTGGTAAGAGCCTTAATCTCTCATATAGTCCTGAAGCGGGAGGAAGTCGTTATACTGGACATGGAAGCCGGCTTGGAACATCTTGGCAGAGGAACCGCTAGAAATGTAGATACAATGCTAATCGTAGTTGAGCCAGGAGCTAGGTCCATAATTCTAGCCGAAAAAATAAAGGATCTCGCCTTAGGTTTGGGTGTAAAACGCGCTTTTTTGGTTGGAAACAAGATTTCAAGCGAAGACGAGAAACGCTTTCTCGAGGAGGCCGCCAACAGAATTGGAATCAAAGTTGCCGGATGGATTCCCTATGACAAAAATGTCATAGAAGCCGATCTAGCCGATAAGGCATTGCTTGATTATGCACCTGACTCCCCAGCTGTTCAGAGCATAAAGAGATTACATGACTTTCTTGTAAAGGAACTTTACATGTAAAATCTCCTCAGTTTTCATCGACTGCATATCTTAACAATGCTGCTATTCCTCCCAAGCTGGAAAGTTGTTGTCCCGCTGTATGAGACTCATCGATCAGGACAACCTCTCCTCTCATTCTTTCCACGGATTTAATTAATTCCTCTATTTTTTTTCTCTCGTCGGGTGTAGCATCTCTTATCCTCTTCGTTGTAATAAGGAGTTTATTGATGGCGCCATAGAGAGCCGCCTTTTCGACATGCTCTCCTCCATATACTGCCTTATCTGGGTTCTTCGCGAGTTGAGTCAAGAACTCATCAACGGCCTCTATCTCCCTTACTGCTCTACTTTCACTTATCACTTTATCCACAGCTCCCCTCCTAATAACTTCATAAATTCCGTTTTCATCTCCATAACTTGCATTTTCAATTACAATTAATTGTTCAATCTCAGGGTGATTGTTAGTCATGTAATCTTTCAAGCGGTTCTTCGTTAATCCCGGCCCTGCGATAATTATTCTAACAGGATTAAGCTGCTTTACGTAATTAAGTATGCTTTTAGTCACTTTGGAATAGAAGGTTTTTAGGCTAACCTCTCTTTCTTCTCCAGCCCTCTTTCCCGGTATGCTTTCACTGACCCTCAGCAATGGTGTAAGAGTAACTCTGTCAACCGAAGCTATGAATGCTTCCCCCTCCTCTACTGCAACTATGATAACGCGTTCCTCCACACCTCTGGCCGCCTCATTTAGCCTGTCAACCATATATGACGGCCAAACCTCTTTCACTATCTTCAAAGTTTTTCCCGCCTCAACGTTTATCGTATGGTGCTCTCCTTTAGCAATTTCCTCCGGAGCATGTACTATTATCCCTTTAACTCTAAGCCTGTCAGAATACCTATGAAACTCCACATCCTCCACCCTTATGCCTAAGTAGACTGGTGTTCTCTCCCCTTTATCTGACCTAGAGTCGTTACCAACCCTACGTATCCTTCTATATGTTCGTGCATACACGAGATCTCCTTTGCATATTATATTGTAGAGATGCCAAAGGTCGTTGTGATTTTCCACATATAACGTGATTTCCCCTCTCTCAAGGTTCTTCTCTAATATTTTCAATTTGCCCGCTCCCTCAGTCCAATATGTCTATGGGTGCTTTGTTCTTGAGAAGAGTTCTGACTCTTTCTTCGAGAATAGATGAGGGTATTTCGGTCAATGTGACAACTGTTCTCCTTCCTTTCTTAAAGTTTTTGATTACAGTATTTATTATCCTAATTTCTGAAAGAACTCTCAAATAGTTTCTAAAGTTTCTAGTTGTGCGAGGTCTAGCCCCATATTCTTCACACACAACTTTGTAATTGTCATATACCCTTCCTATGGGCGCTGCTAATTCGTCCTTCAACGTAATGGCGACAGCGAGTAATGTTAAAAGCTCGTGAACATGTAGCCCCCTGAGAATTTCAGGGGAAGTCTCCGGGTAAACCTCGTTCTTAGCTATACGTATCATTTCGGGTGTTATCTTTTTCTCATCGCTCTTCTCAGCTATTAGCCCAGCGTGGTATAGTATCTCTATCCCATGACGTGCATTTCCAGTCTCGCTAGCTATTTTAGCCACCATGCCACAAATTTCTGGAGCTATAACCCCTTCATGAAAACCTATTCTGGCCCTGTATTCCAAGATATCCCTCAATTCTTCTTCAGAATACCTTGGTAGCTCTATGATTTTGTGTACGTCTTCCGATAAGTCTGGTTGAAGATATGCGACCCAATCCTCCGGCCTACTTATGATTATCGTGCTTATTCTAGCTTTACCATAACCAAAGAATTCAGCGCTTCTTATGAGCCCATGAATCTCTTCTCCTCCTAAAAGCTTTGCTTCATCGAGAACTAAGACCAGCCTTTTGTCGTCCTTGGCGAGTCTCTCGTTTAATTCAACTATAAGTTCGCTTCCAGTAATTCCAGTGATGGGTATCCTCCTCCAGTTCTTAGATATCACCTGCCTTAGTACCGCTGAAAGGGTTCTTGCCGCACTACAGTACATGTACTCAAAAATTATCTTTTCATCTCTTCTCCTAGATTCTTCAACTAGTTTTTTACCGAAGAGCTTTGCTAAAGCGGTTTTTCCGACACCTGCCTGTCCTATTATTAAAATATTAACGCTTACGAATTTATCTGTAAGAAATGGCCTGAAAAATCTCATTAGTTGCTCTAACTGTTTTTCCCTATGCGGCAGTTCGTGTGGCACATATTCGTGAAAAAAAGTGCTTTCATCCTTAAAAACAGATGAGCTTTTATACATTAACTGACACCCTTCTCTCACGCTATCTAAGCCTTATAGCTTCTAAGTTATATGGCGCTTTCGTTTCTATTTCGAAGGATCTATGGATCAATGTCGCCATGTTAACACACTTGCCCTCCTCGCCATGACACGTGATAACTCTTTCAAGCTTCGAGTTGAGTGTTCTAAGATAGTTTATAATTTGCCTTCTATCACTATGCCCCGAAAACCCTTCTATAGTTTTTACCTCCATTTTAACAGGAATTATCTCATTTTTCCCATCGGCCGTTCGCATCGGCACTTCTCTCCATCCTTTTTGTATTCTTCTTCCTAATGTTCCCTCAACTTGGTACGTTACGAACAATAAGCAATTTTTTGGGTCGGGAGCCATAAATCTGAAGTACTCGACGCTTGGGCCTCCACTGAGCATACCTGAAGTAGCCATAATTATACAGGGACCGCCTTCAACTATGTCCAGTCTAGCTTCTTTTTTAACTGTTTCAAAACATTCTGCAAGAAATGGATTATTGCCCTGATGGAATATTCTCTCTCGTAGTTCTCGTGAAAGATACTCTGGATGTGTTGTATGTATCGCCGTAGCCTCACTTATCATTCCGTCGATATAGACCGGAACCTCGTTTATCATTCCCCGTCTCATATATTCTTCAATAACCAACATTAGCTCTTGCGCTCTTCCAACACCTAAAACAGGGATTAAAACTTTACCTCCTCTACCTAACGTGGTATTTATGGCTGATACCAAAGCTCTCTCAGCGCTTTTCCTAGACGGTTTAATGTCCTCAGGCCCACCGTATGTGCTCTCAATTATTATTGTTTCAAGTCGAGGAAATGTGTTACATGCCGGCTCAAGAAGTCGGGTCTTGGAAAACTTAAAGTCACCAGTATAAGCAATGTTATGTAGTCCATCACCAATATGAAGATGAACTATCGCTGATCCTAGTATGTGGCCGGCATTATGAAGAGTCAGACGCATATCAGGCGCTATATCAGTTACCTCTCCATACTCTAAGGTTATAGTATGAAGCACCATTTTTTTAACGTCCTTTTGTACATATGGCGTTATTTTTCCTTCTCTATCAGCTACTTCAAGGTAGTCGAGTTGAAGCAACGTCATGAGGTTCCTCGTTGGCGTAGTACAGTAAACTGGTCCCCTATAACCATACTTAAATAAGAAAGGTACAAAACCACTATGGTCAAGATGAGCGTGAGTTACTATAACGGCGTCTAGCTTTTCTATGTCAAATTCTGGCACATTTATGTGTGGAAATGCTCCCTCTCCACCTCCCACATTAATTCCACAATCTACTAGAACTGAGCTTTCAGAGGTTTGAATTAAGATAGCCGTCCGCCCGACTTCCCTGAACCCTCCCAACGTGATTATTCTTAACCATTCATTTTTGAATATTGTTGGGCGATGAATCCTCAACCCTATGTTTCTCAGGATTTCCTTTCTTTGCTCCCTCTCGGCTTGAAGCACTCCCCTTATATTCTTAACCATCTTTGACTCTATAGGTGGCTCTCTTACTACTACTGGCCTCCACCGCGTGGCTCTTATTATTTCTCTCAGTGTTGCACCATTTTTTCCTATGACCAGTCCTGGCTTCTTGGCTTCTATTATAACTTCTCCTAAATTATTGTCAAATGAAATCTCTCCGACGCCTGCTTCTTTATCGACTATCTCTCTGATTATACTTTCAGCCTCGTCTGGTGGAAGTCTAACGGAAGGGTCTGATTTAATGACTATACGTTTTCTAATTTTCTTTGCTATAACTTTAACTATCTCTGCATCATCGACTAGCAGGTTTGGGTTTCTTAAATAGACTGCTATTTCAGGGCCTTCCAGTTCTATTGCTGTAACTTCCGCTGACTTTGGAATCGTCTCGAGAATTGTTTGTTTAAGCTCTTCAACGTCCTCGTAGAACATCCTCCCGCACCTTTCTAAGTTTTCACTTTTTAAATTCATCAGTCAACTTACTATGGAATTATATTAAACTACAAAAGGGAAGAGTGAAATCTTTTCGGAAGAAATAATCTTTTCTCTTTATTTTTGCGAATTTAACTTCTTTCCTAAAAGAAACTACTTCCTTCTGTAATCCAAGCTTGTAGTGTCTTTTTACTAGTAATAAACGTTTCGCTCCTTCAGAGAAACTATGAAAAACGAATTCATAAAGATTAATTCAAAATTTGGTGTTACTCTTTACTTGTAATTTTATTTTTTCATTTATTTACCGAAAATTAAAAAATTAATGAGTAAATTCTGTTTTTCTATACCTTTACTGTCAACTATAGTGCTGGTATTTTTTAAACTGGCAATAATTTCGCACTTTGTTGTTTCTTCCCTTCGTTTTCAATTCGATTATTGTTCAATTAAACGATTTTTTTCGTCGATAGACGATTTTTTACTATTAAGTTTAAGGTATAAATATTAAGGGAGTTGCTCTAAACACTCTTAAAAATCACCTAATAGGGCTGGTGGAACTATGGTAAGCTGTGCTAATGAAACATCAATAACATTGCAGGTTCGATTACCAATACATAAAATGGAACTTCCAAGAGAAGTGCTTGTCGGGCGTGATGTTGTAAATATGACTGGTGAGACGTGCATTAAGCTTGGATTAACAGGACCCGCAATTATCGTTTCTGGATCAAAAACTAGTAAAGTTGCAGGCGATAAAGTTGTTGATTCATTATCTGATGTAAAAATTCCCAGTCATCTCGTAATAATAAAAGAGTCTACTATGAACGAAGTTGAAAGGGTTAGGGTGGAATCAAAGAAAGTTAAAGCTCATGTAATAATCGGAGTTGGAGGAGGAAAAAACATAGATGTAGCTAAACTTGCCGCCTATCTTGAAGGGTTACCCTTCATAAGCGTTCCGACGGCAGCATCTCATGATGGAATAGCTTCGCCTAGAGCTAGTATTAAAAATGCAGATTCACCTCACTCTCTTAAGGCAGCTACACCCCTAGTCATAATAGCTGATACTAATATAATAGGGAGCTCGCCTTACAGGTTAACGGCGGCTGGATGCGGTGACGTTATAGCTAACATAACTTCTGTCAAAGACTGGGAGTTAGCGTATAAATTGAGGAACGAATACTTCGGTGAATATGCCGCCTCGCTTGCAAGACTTAGCGGTGAACTTATCCTTCAAAATGCCCCACTTATAGCTCAGAGAACAGAAAGTAGCCTCCGAACGGTTATAGAGGCCTTAATAAGTAGTGGCGTCAGCATGGGAATCGCTGGCAGTAGTCGGCCAGCTAGTGGTGCAGAACACATGTTTAGTCATGCCTTAGATATAATTGCTCCAACCCCCGCTCTTCATGGAGAGCAATGCGGCGTAGGAGCCATAATGATGATGTATCTTCACGGAGGCGACTGGCAGGCGATCAGGGATGCTTTAAAAACTATAGGAGCACCAACAACAGCAAAAGAATTAGGAATAGACGCGGAGTATATAATCGAAGCCTTATGCATGGCTCATAGGATCCGCCCAGAAAGATATACTATTCTTGGAGAAAAAGGTATAGATAGAGAGGCTGCTATAAGGCTTGCAACAATAACAGGCATCATAAACTAAGTTGGGAGGGGTTCATGTTTTGCCTCGCCGCGTTTTAACACTCATAGGCTCCATGCAAGCTAAAATCGGGTTCAGATTTGTACATAACGGTTCAGCAGAACCATGCAGTTCATGTCAACTTAAGAAGGTATGTATTGAAAACCTTGAACCAGGGCGTGTTTATGAAGTTGTAAATGTGCGCGAAATGGAGCATCCATGCATACTCCATGAAAAGGGTGTTAAAGCGGTTGAAGTGGTCTTCTCCCCTGTTCCGGTAGCTCTCGAACCGAAAAAAGCCGTGAAAGGCGTCGTTTTAATATATAAGCACATTGACTGTTCCAACGATTGCATTAACTCTGATTTATGCAAGCCAAGTGCGCTAAGACCTGGTGATCGTTGTGTCATCGAGGAAATAGACGGCGATGTAGATTGTCCA
>Ga0105158_1000562_pt1 | contig 15579 bp, 14 predicted proteins | sample LHCtaG_FD_81567 | JGI IMG/M metagenome (GOLD analysis project Ga0105158, IMG submission 81567) | Hot spring microbial communities from Little Hot Creek, USA to study Microbial Dark Matter (Phase II) - LHC4sed_matched | ecosystem: Environmental > Aquatic > Thermal springs > Hot (42-90C) >...
AACACAGCAATGGATGCAGCACGTGTTGCGTTGAGAATGCAGAAAATAAATTCTATAAATGATGGTAAAGTAACAGTTTTGTATCGCAGAACAGAATTAGAGATGCCTGCAAGAAAAGTTGAAATTGAACATGCGAAAGAAGAAGGTGTTGAATTTCAATTTTTAGTCCAACCAATAGAATTTATTGGTGATAAAGATGGCAAAGTTATGGGGATAAAATGTTTGAGATGTGAACTTGGTGAACCAGATGAATCTGGTAGGAGACGACCTGTCCCAATTAAAAATTCAGAGTTTATAATTGATACAGATTTGGTAATAGTGGCAATAGGTCTTCAAGCAAACCAAACATTATCAAATACAGTAAGTGAATTAAAAACAAATAAATGGGGCGATATTATTGTCAATCCGGAAACAATGGAAACTTCAATAGAAAATGTCTATGCAGGCGGTGATATTGTAGGTGGTGAAGGAACAATTATAGAAGCAATGAGTATGGGTAAAAAAGCAGCACGAAGTATATTACAAAAATTTGGTCTAATTTAACTTTTCTTTTTTACAACCAAATGTGCTCCCTCTACTTTTAACACAATAATTTCTTCATCAACATTTACAACTTCGTTATTTTCACAAACTGCACGCCATAGCTCGTTATTTACTTTTACTATCCCCATTATTTTTTTACCATCAATTTTTTCAACAACTATGCCCGATGCACCAATTAATTTGTCAACATTAGATTTTATTGTTAGTGGAAGCAATAGTTTCATCAAAAAAGGTTTTAAAAAATATATTGATAAAATAGATGATATAGCAAAAATTACGCATTGAAGTATTATAGATTTGACAAATAAACTTGTAACTGCAGCAATTATCCCTCCAATACTGAAACAACTGAACAGAAACACTCCTGGCGTTAAAATTTCAATTATAAAAAATAAAATCGCTATTATTAACCATTTTATAGCCATAACATCCCCTATTTTGGTATTCTTATTCTGTGAGGTGGCCAATAAACAATCAAAGGAGCTCCTTTTATATATTTTTCTTCTAATGGTCCCCAAAATCTGCTATCAAAAGATTTATCTCTGTTATCACCTAAAACAAAATAACATCCTGGTGGTACAATCACAGGACCAAAATTGTCTCGGACAAAACTAGGTGGTATTTTTGTAAATCTTCCTTGTTCCCATGCACGTTGATATTCTTGTTGTGTTTTATAAAATTTTATTGATTGATAAATATTATCCTTATCTTCAAAGTTTACATATGGTTCATTTTGTGGCTCATCATTTATATACAACACTTTATCCTTAATTTCTACTTTATCTCCAGGAAGAGCAACACAACGTTTAACAAAATCTTTTTGTATTTTATTTTCTCTTTCCTCTTCGGAAAGGGCTGCTGGTGGACAAGAAAAAACTACTATATCTCCTTTTTTAATTTTTTTTATTTTAAACACTCTTTTTTCAGTAAACGGTATTTTGATACCATAAATAAATTTGTTCACAAACAAATGGTCTCCTTCAAGCAATGTCATTCTCATACTACCAGTAGGTATTTTGAACGCTTGAATACAACAATACATTATCACACTAACAACTGCTAAAGTTGACCATCCAGTTTGTCCCCAATCAAGATCAGAAATCAAAACCTTGTTAATTTTTTCTTTAGAAATATACAAACTATATAATAGAAAAACAAAAGATAAAATTACACCTGCAAACAATGCATACTTTGTTTGTACTTCAATTTGTCCACTGAACGTACTTAACACTAATCCTATTATTCCTCCACCAATAAAGCCTAATAGTGTATGTAAAACAACAAATTTTTTTCTTATATTTTTATCTTCAATGTTTGGTTTCAAAAGTTTGTACAAAATATGCCAAATTAAAAAAAGAAAAGCAAAAACTAAAAGTTTTCCTTCCATTGCCATTTTTTCAAAAAATATCATTATTTATTCCTCCTCGCATTATTATTTTTCTAAAAACTTTTCTACCGCTAACGCAGCTTTTGCACCTTCAGCTGCTGCACAAATTACTTGTTTTATAGAACCTTTTCTACAATCACCACAAGCAAAAATACCTCTAACCGAAGTTTCTAACTTATCATCCGTAATTATATATCCATCTTCATCTAAATCTAACAAGTTTTTCACAAAATCTGTATTTGGTTGATGTCCTATACATACAAAAACACCATCACAAAACATTTCTTTCTGTTCTCCTAATTCTACATTTTTTAGTAAAACAGCAGAAATTTTTTCATCTCCTATCAATTTTTCAACAATATATGGTGTTAAAAATTCTACATTATCTTTTTGTTTAAGTCGTTCTTGAAGAATTTTTGTAGCCCGAAATTCATTTCTTCTATGGACAAGATATAACTTTTTAACAAATTTAGTAAGATAAATTGCTTCGGTAAATGCGGTATCACCACCACCAACAACAGTTACTACTTTATCTTTAAATAATTGAGCATCACATATTGCACAGTATGAAATTCCCCTACCAATAAACTTTTCTTCGTTTTCAACACCTAACTTTTTATTTCTTCTCCCTGTAGCAATAATCACAGATTTTGTTTCAATAAAATCATCTTGAGTATAAACTAAAAAATTTTTTTCTTTTTGTTCAATTTTCATCACTTCGGATTCAACAAACTCAGCTCCAAATTTTACTGCTTGTTGTTTCATTCTTTCAATAAGTTCAAACCCGTTTATCCCTTCAGAAAAACCTGGGTAGTTTTCAATTATATCTGTAAGAACAACTTGTGGTGAATATGCAACTGAAGAAAAAACTAATGTTTTTAATAACGCTCGTGAAGTATAAATTGCAGCAGATAATCCCGCAGGACCACTTCCAATTATAACTACATCATAGACATCATTTCTTTTCATTTTTAAAAATAAATGATATATAAAAACTTCCTACAAAAAAAATTTTGTTTTTATTACAATTTTTTTCAAGATAGTTCAACATTTGTGAAACATTATAAAACTTTATTGTTTTGTCATCAAAATACTTTTTTGCTTCTCTATAGATAGTAGTAAGTTTTTGACATCGTGGTGTTGGTAATTTGTAAACAATAAATTTTTCAATTTTATTTTTTAACATAGCTAAAGTTTTAATTATAGATTTATAATCTTTTTCTTTCATTATTGTGAAACACACAACAATATTTTTCCATGAAGAATACGATAATGTTGACACAAAATTGTTAACTGCAGCAGTATTATGTGCTCCATCTATCACAACGTTAAGATTTTTATATTTTAACTTTTGCATCCTAAAAGGAATCTGAGTTAGTTTTATTGCATCAAACATCTTTTTATAATCCAAATTATTAACCACTCCTATTTTACTTAACTCTTCAACAATTTTTATTGATAACAAAACGTTATATGGCTGAATTAAAGAACAAACAGGTAAAATAAATTTGAAGGATTTTCTATTATCTTTTATTTCACAAAATGTTTCCCATTTGTCAAAATCAAAACTTATTTTACACATTTTTTTTGGTACATCAACAAATTTTGTATTCAATTTCTTACACAGGTTATATAAATAATCCTTATATTTTTCTTTTATATCGCCACAGATAAAAATTGAGTTAGGTTTTATAATTGCTGATTTATCTTTTAGTATTTTAAACTCTGTGTTTCCTAAAACCTCAGTATGGTCTAAAGAAATACTTGTTATACAAGAAACAATACTTTTAGAAATAACATTTGTCGCATCCAGTTTTCCACCAAGACCTACTTCAAGAATTATAAAATCCGGTTGTATCTCGTAAAAACATAAAAACATCACACAAGTAAGAAGTTCAAAATATGTTAGTTTTAAAAACAATTTTTTAGGGATTGATTCGTAAATAATTCCAAGATATTTTTCTAATTGAGAAGGACTAATTGGTTTGTTATTAATTTGTATTCTTTCTGTTACATCATATATATGAGGCGAGATAAAAAGTCCTGTAGAATATCCTAAAGAAGTAAGGATAACAGATGTATATATTGCAACTGAACCTTTTCCATTGGTCCCTGTAATATGAATAATATTGTTTATTTTATGCTGTGGGTTTGAAAGATAATTTAAAACAAGTTTAATATTTTCAAGATTATAATTTTTACTAACATATTCTTTTTTCCCAACGATATCCAAATACTTAAGCAAATTGTGCATAATATACAAGAATTTTCACAAAATTTGTTTTCTAACAATATCAATATCTTTATCTCCTCTACCCGAAAGACAAATTACTACAATATCCGTTGAAAGAAATTTTTTTCTGTTTTTAACAATCCAACCTATTGCATGGGCAGGTTCTAACGCTGGAATTATACCTTCAAGTTTTGATAAAATATCAAATCCTAACAATGCTGTGTCATCATCTGCTGTTACATACTCTGCTCTGCCAATTGATTTATAATAACTATGTTCAGGACCTACTGCTGGATAATCAAGCCCTGCTGAGATAGAATGTGTAGTTTGTATTTGTCCATTTTTATCAACCAAAACATATGTTTTCATTCCGTGAATAACACCTATCTTTCCTTTTGCTAAAGTAGCAGCATGCATGTTTGTGTTCAACCCTTTTCCTGCTGCTTCAACACCAACCATTTTCACATTTTTATATTTGAAAAATGGTGAAAACAATCCTATTGCGTTTGAACCACCTCCTACACAAGCAACTAAATAATTAGGTAGTTTTCCTTCAAGTTTAAATATCTGTTTTTTAACCTCTTTGCCTATAATTGACTGAAAATTTCTCACAATCAAAGGATATGGATGTGGACCTACTACAGAACCTATTACATAAAATGTATCTTTCACATTTGTGACCCAGTCTCTTAAACATTCGTTTATCGCATCCTTTAAAGTTTTTGAACCTAACTTTACAGGAATAACTTCCGCACCAAGTAGTTTCATTCTATACACATTTATTTCTTGTCTATTAACATCTTCTTCACCCATATATACAACACATTTTATACCTAACAATGCTGCTACAGTTGCTGTTGCAACACCATGTTGACCCGCACCAGTTTCAGCAATGATTCGTTTTTTATTCATAAACCTGGCAAGTAATACCTGACCAATTGTATTATTAATTTTATGTGCTCCTGTATGACACAAATCTTCCCGCTTAAGATATATTTTAAATCCACAATATGATGATAAATTTTTTGCAAAATAAAGTGGTGTTGGCCTACCAGCATAAGAAGTTAAATAGTAGTTTAGAAGAGATAAAAATTTTTTATCTTTGATATATTTGTTATAACTTTGTTCAAGTTCATCAAGACAATAATACAATGTTTCAGGAACAAATCTTCCACCAAAGTTACCAAAATACCAGTTTTTGTTTTTTTTCATACTAAAAATTAGAATTTATAAATTCAACAGTTGTCTCAACTAATTTTTTAACAACATTTTCTTCAGCTTCTTTTTTTGTTCTACCAAAACCTTTGATTCCACTATAAGATTTACTTAGTTGTATTTTTTGTGTTTTTACATCTTTTATTTCCACAGATATATTACCAGAATATATCTCAGCAAAAGGTTTCTGTGTTCCATCAGGCAGTGTGATTTTATCACCTATATATTCTGTATCAACTGTAGCAGATATAATATAATCTGCATTATCAAAATTTCCTATATTAAACCCTTGAGTTTTTAAACCTGAAACAAGTTGTGATTTTATAAAATCAATCATAACAGTATTTTTACATTTAACATCAACAACAAATTTTTTTGTTTCTTTTAACTCTTTTGCAACAATATGGAACACAATTTTGAAATTAGATAAATAATCCGGATTTTTCCATTGTTGTGTCAAACTCGCAGTATCAATTAGGACTTCAACAATATTTTCTTTTGCAAACAAATTATAAACTTTAAATTTTGCAATACCGTCTGTATCTGTAACAGCAACAGGTTGTAAATCAACATTTCCTTTACCAACCTTTGTTTTTAAAGGTAAAGAAATAATAGGAATAACATTTTTGTCATAATTTAGTTCACATTTTACAACAAGTTCTAAATTATCCTGCGGGCCTAAAATTGTTTCGATACTTGTTTGAGTTAAAGGAACAAAATTAAATGAAGACAACAGTTTATTTAACTTGTTTTGTACATCAAAAAATAACGTAATATTATCAATCTTATCCACAACATAAACACCTTTGATTTCTTTAAGTTGTGTACTAATTTGTGACAACAATGATATTGCAGAAATTATATTTCTATTTGATATATATTCATCTACATTCTTTAATTGTTGTATTGCTGACTTCATTATAGCAATATTTTGCAGTTCTTGTTTTTGTAATTCTTCTTCTATAACTTTATAAAGTTCTGCTTTTGTTGTCCATACATATACCCAATAAAAAGAGTTTTTGTAATCAATATATTCCTCAAAATATTTTCTTCCTAACAATGTTTCAAACATAATATTTGTTAAACTGTCAACTTGGTCAGTAGCATGTTGCTGGTATTTTTTGTCAACATACGAAATTTTATCTTCCATTTTGTGTTGGAGAACACCTTTGACTTCTGTCTTAAGTTTTATAGCAAGATTTTTTATTGCTTGGTTATAAGCAGAATGTCGTGCTTCAACTAAAGTAGACTTGTTTTTTTTATCAAATTTTGCAAACCCTATCCCTTCAATACCATCTTTTGAGAAAGTTCGTTGACCAAATTCTTTTACCCATACAGGCGTTCTTGTTGTTGCACAAGAAAACAAAAATTTTGATATTAGAATTAATAGAGCAACTTGTTTTACTCTCATAAATGACATCTTGTAATAAGAAATGTTTTTTTAGCAGGATTTATTTTTATTTCTGAATACCACTTTTTTTGTAATAAATTGTTGTCTTTATCATAGAATAAAATCTCAAAATTATATACTCCAGGTTTTAGTTGTAAAGAAACCATCTGTATTTCCTTAGGGAGTGTTCTCCAAGAACGTTTATCTGCTTGTTCAGTAGCAACAGCAACTGTTTGCAACATTTTTTTTACTAACCATTTTGTACTGTCATCTGATTTTTCAGTTAATTTAGCAGTTATTTCTCTTGACAAAGCATATTTTATTGCGGCACGTGCAATAGCTTTTATCTTAATTTTTGCAATTCTATCTTCAAGATTTTTTATTGCTATAGTTTCAATATCCTCAACAAGATATGTTTTTTGTGATAAAATTTTATTATTTTTTTCATCGTAAACATTAACAACAGCATATTTAACTTTGTTATCTGAAGGGATAAATTTTGGAAATGCAACTAAGAATTGTTCGTCAGACGCAATTGAACGTGCAATTTGTCTAGCTTTTTGAACATCTTTTTGTTCATCACCTGCTACTTGTACACTACCAACATACGTCCATCCCTCACCAAAAGTTACTTCTATATAATGGTCAATTTTATATGGAGCAAAACCTAAATAGCAAAAAATAATTGCTTCACCGTCTTTGCTATCTATATTGTAATCTTTATATTTATAATTAAGTTTATATTTTGAAGAGATTTCTTCAAACTCTTCTTTAAACCCTAACTTTTTTGCCATCTTTAATGAACGAATAAGTAAATCTTGTGGTATATCAAAAGTATAAATTTTTTTGTTTGTATTATATTCATTTATAGATTTTCTATATGAAATAAAAGCATCGTTGAACTCGTTCTGACTTTCATATAACAATCCTGTAAGATATCTCATAAACGCATCTTCTTTATATACATTTTTTCCACCATAATCAACTTGTAAGGTCTTAAGTTTATGGTCAACTTTTCTTGCTTCAACAAGTGCATCTTCGTATTTCCCTAATAACAAATAATTTAATGCTTGAAATACATTAATAAATATTTTTTCAAAATCTTCGCCTGCATATGAACGTTCATTATCAGAAACTAAAAATGTTGACGCTTCTTCAGTAATACTTTTTGTATAAAGTTCTTCAGCAAGTTTTTCCGCTTTACCAAACGCAGAAATTGATTCTTCATATTTTCCTGCATAATGTAAAACAATAGCCTTGTCTAACCAATAGATTAAAGCGTTTTTTTCACCATATTCTTTAAACTTATTTTCTTCAATTAATTCATCTGCTTTATCATAAGTTTCTGTTGAAATAAAATTTTTTAATGTGGAATAATAAGTAAATTGTGTAGCACATGCTGTCAAAAATAAACAAACAAAAATTATATTTCTGTATTTCATAAAAAATACCTTTTTATAAGAGTTGTAGTAAATAAGAAAAGAAAAAAAATTTATAAAATTTGAAAAAAACCTGTATTTATATCAGGTAGACACTAAAGTAACCAAGTTATTTACAGATATCACCCCTACCTTGTCAGCCCTATAAGTCCTAAAAGATACGCGATATCTTCATCTTCAAATGAAACATTTACCATTGTATTAATACTATTTTCTTTTGCTACATCTTCAAATCTTGTACCTAAATATAACCATTTTGTTAATTTCAGTTTTGCTGATAAATCAAGTTGTGGTGCAGACCTTGATTTTGAAAAATTATACGCCTCTAAACCAAATTCTAAAAGTTTTGATCTATATCCTAACGGAAACAATTTTATACCCATACCACCATACGAACGTATAAGTCCACCATAAACTGAGAACCGTTCATAAAAAATTCCACCTATACCTATTGAAACAGTGTTATACTGTTCATTTAAAGATGTATCCTCTGACGAAATATTGTTAACTGCAAGGTAATAAAACTTTGTTTTTTTAGGATATATTTCTATCCCAACATCATTTTTTGCAACATTGTTTTCTGTATCATACCTAAATCTATAATCCCAATATGTAGTAAACATATTAATTCTGTTCAACGTTTTATCAGCTTTTTCTGCTACAAGTTTTAGTGATGATATTGTTTGAGCAAACTTTTCAGCTGATTCTTTATCTGAAATAATCTGTCCAACGATAGTTTGTGTAGAAGATATATTTTCAACCATTTTGTCAATTTTTTCACTAACATTTTTCAAAGTAAGCACTGCTGATTTTACATCTTGTTTTGTTTCTGACAAAAACTGATTTATATTTTCACCAGCAATTTCTATGTTCTTTATAGTTTTTTTAACTTGTTGTTCATCAACAACATTATTGATTTTTTTAGAAAGTTCTTCAAGATTTGAAAATATATCACTTAATTTTTTCCCTAAATTTTTTTCTTTTGATAACTCTGATAACACATCACCAAACTGTTTCAAACTATCAATTCCTTGAGATAACGCATCGTCTATTGAAACAACACTTTCAGTCTCATACAAATTATCACCATCTTTAAGAAATTCAGTTGTTGGTTCACCTTGGACAATTTCAATATATTTTACTCCTAAAACACCAGTTGACGAAATTTTAGCTTTTGCAGTTTTATAAAGTTTTATTTTTGAATCAATCCATACAACAACTTTTGCTTTATCATTAAAAATACCAATTTTTTCAACTCTACCTATTTTTACACCGCGCATACGTACCCATGCACGTTCTGCAAGATTACCAATATCGTCAAAATACAAGTTTAACCTATAGCCTTTTTGTAACCTTATATCTTTAATAATAAAAATTGAAATACCAAAAACCAAAAGTCCTAAAAACAAAAACAAGCCTACAATAAATTCTTTCTTCATATATTTTTTATTATCGCAGCAGAAACAAATTCTTTTACTAATGGATAATCAGAAGATAAAACTTCCTGTGGTGTTAAAATAGTAACAATTTTTCCATTGGATAAAAATGCAATACGTTGAGAAACTTTTAATGCTGCTTTTAAATCATGAGTTACAACAACAGATGTTACATTAAGTTTTTTTTGTAAATTTATGATTAAATCAGTAATAGTTTCAGCGGTTTGTGGATCCAAACCCGTAGTAGGTTCATCATATAAAATATACTGTGGATTATACGCAACGGCACGTGCTAACGCAACACGTTTCTTCATCCCTCCAGATAGTTCTGATGGATATTTGTTTTCTATTCCTTCTAAACCTACATAACTTAAATATAGTTTTACTCTATATTCTATTTCTTTTTCTGAAAGGTTATAATTTCTTAATCCAAATGCAATATTTTCAAATACTGTCATAGAATCAAACAATGCTGAACTTTGAAATAAATATCCAAACTTTTTTTGAACATTGAGTAAAACTTTTTTTTCTGCTGAAGTAATATCAACATCATCAACAAAAATTTTACCTTTATCAGGTTTTAACAATCCAACAATATTTTTTAATAACACAGTTTTTCCTTGTCCACTCCCACCCATTATAGTTATAGTTTCTCCATTATAAATCTCAAGATTTATTCCTTGTAAAACAGGAATATTATCAAACGATTTATACAGATTTATTATCTTTATCATTATTTTTAATACCACAACAAGGTGTGCTACTACATATCCTTTTTAACCAATACCTAACGCTATCAACAACGAAGATAAAAAATAATCTCCCATAAGCAAACATACAATTGATGTTACAACACAACTTGTAGTAGCTCTTCCAACACCTTCAGCACCACCTTCTGTATAGAAACCCTTATAACACGCAATTGTCGAAACAATTATACCAAAAATTATCGATTTTATCAAGCCGTGGAAAAAATCGTCTAAATATAAATAATCTAAACAATCTCTGATGTATATTGTTGAGGGTATGTCAAAACGTAGATAACTTATTATCCCACCGCCTGTAATACCTATAATGTTACTAATCATAGTTAAAATTGGTAAAACAAAAGTAAAAGCTACAACTCGTGGAACAACTAAGTATTTTATAGGATCTGTCCCTAAAGTATACATAGCATCAATTTGTTCTGTTACACGCATACTGCCAATTTCTGCAGTTATAGCAGCAGCGACACGTCCTACTAAAACTACTGAAGTTAGCATTGGTCCTAACTCTTTAATTAACGAAAATGTTACTACAGTGCCTATATATGCAGGTTCGTTTAACACTGACATTGATGCCATACCTGTCTGCAAAGCTAAAACCATACCTACTGCAAAACTTGTCATCATACATACAGGAAGTGATTTTACACCTATTTTGTATATTTCATAAATAAAAATTTGTTTTTCAAAAGGAGGAATCAATAAGCTAACTAATGTTTCATATATAAATATGAAGTAGCGGCCCAACCCTACAAAAATTTTTTTCATACAATTATTCTTGGTATCCGAGGAGATAACAATGTTGATATTTCATAATTTATTGTTTCACACAAATTCGCTATGTTTTCTACAGAAATCTGGTTATCAGAATCTTTGCCGATTATCACAACTTCATCGCCAACCTTTACATCTTTAACATTACTTACATCTATCATAATCATATCCATTGTGATCCGACCTATTATATTACAAAACTTACCTTTTATTAAAACTTGACCTTTGTTTGACAACTTTCTTAACAATCCGTCAGCATAGCCAATAGGTATAGTTGCAACTTTTGTCTTTTTTTTAGTAATGTATGTTTTTGAATAACTGATATATTTTCCTTTTGGTAATGTTTTAAGAAAAACAATTTTACTTTTCAACGACAAAACAGGTTCAATATTAACAAATTTGTCCACTTTTTCAAAAGGTTTCAACCCATAGATTATTAGTCCAGGGCGTACCATATTAAAATAACTTTCAGGATATAAAACAGTTGCAGCAGAATTTGCTGCATGAACATATTTAGGTTTTATCCCTGAAGATAACAATTTTTTATAACATTCGTTAAATAACTTTAATTGATACAAAGTATATTCTTTATCTTCTTTAGCAGATGAAAAATGTGTATATATACCTTCACAGACTATATTTTTTAACAATTTATATTCATTTATAAAATCTTCAATTCTTTCAGGTAACAAACCTATTCTCCCCATACCAGTATCTATTTTAAGATGAAACTTCATTTTATGACCAATTTTTCTTGCAAATTTATCCAATTCTTTCAAAATCAAAATACTTGAAATAGTAGGAATAATATCATACTTATAAAAATATTCAAAATTTTTAAATGGGTAAACACTGCCTAACAACAAAATAGGTTTTTTAACTTTTATTTTTCTTAAAATTTTTGCTTCTTCAATAGAACTCACACCAAATAACTTAATATACTCAATATTGTCAAGTATTTTCCCTACAAGGTCTATTCCATGTCCATATGCATTACTTTTTATAACAGCACAGATATTAATCTTGTCTTTACTTTTGTTATTAATATAGTAATAAATATTTTCAATATTTTTAATCAATGCGTTTTTATTGATTTCAATCCAAGTGGGACGGGAATAAAATGGTAAGTAATTAAACAAATTCATTAACTAATCCTTTAAAAAATTTGCAGACAAAAATTTATTCTAAGTCTTCTTCAGAAAGTTCAATTTCTGCAAAAGTTGTGTATTCTTTTATAAACAACATTGGCAGTTCGTAAGTAGGACCGTTTCTATTTTTTGCTATATACAATCTTGTTTCTACAACTTTACTTTCATCTTCTTTACTTGAAGATTTTTTCTCCGGCTGATAAATGAACATAACAACATCTGCATCTTGTTCAAGTGCACCTGACTCACGTAGATCAGACAATCTTGGCCGTCTATCCCTATCTTTTTCTTCAGGTTTTCTTGAAAGTTGTGATACACCAATAACTGGTATATTAAGTTCTTTTGCTAAACTTTTTATTGCATTAGAAATATCAGCAATTTCTTGCTGACGAGTATCTCTTGGAGTAAGTCCATGCATACGTTGAATATAATCTATAATTACAAGTCCTAATTGTTCACCTTTAGTTTGTAGTTCATAAAACAATCTTCTTGTTTTTGTTCTTAATTCAAGAACATTAAGGTCAGGTGAATCGTCAATATAAATTGGTGATTCAGAAATGATACCAGCATGAGTGGTAAGTTTAACCCATTGTTCTTTTGTCATAATACCTTTTCTTACACGATTAGAATCTTCTTTTGCTCTTGAACATAACAACCTAAAAACAAGTTCAGTAGCTGTCATTTCAAGAGATAAAATTGCAGTAGGTATTTTTTTGTTTATAGCGACATTTGCTGCTATATTCATTGCAAAAGATGTTTTCCCCATACCAGGCCTGCCTGCTATTATCACAAAATTAGATTTTTGTAACCCACCAGCTAAAATTTCATCAAGTTTTTTAAATCCGGTAGGTACAACACCTACCTCTTGCGGTTTTTTCAACATCTTCTCAATTTTTTGCATTGTTTCATCAACAGATTGTTTAATTTGCACAAAATATCCTGATTTATATTGTTCTTTTGCAAGTTTAAATATTTGTTCCGAAGCATAGTTTAGCAACTCCTGTGCTGATTTAGAGTTTGAATAACTTTCTTCAATAATTGATGCAGAGACTTTTATTAATGAACGTAACATTGATTTTTCTTTGACAACATTTATATAATATTCAATATTAGCAGAACTTGTAACTAAATCAACTAACGAAGTTATATATCCAACACCACCAATACGATCTAACAACTTTTTCTTTTTTAATTGATCAGTTAGAGTTACAAAATCAACTGCTATATTATTAAGATACATTTCTCGGATAACATCAAATATAATAGCATTCGCATCAATATAAAAATCGTTTTTGTCCAAATTTTCTAAAACTAATGGAATAACATCTTTATCTATTAACATTGCACCTAAAACAGCAATTTCTGCTTCTTGTGAATATGGAGGTAGACGTTCAGGAAGTTTTTCTAAAATTTGTGTTTCTTTGGCATTCATTTATTTTTCTCTCTCCCTACAACCCAAATTTTTGTATGTGCAACAGTTGTAATTTCTGGAAACATTTTTGAAGATAAAATTATATCTACACTAAACACACCAATTTCTTTTATTGGCTGGTCAAGTTTTATACTATGTTTATCAATTTTATATCCAACTTGTTGTTCTATAGCTTCAACAATATCTTCTTTTGTTACAGAACCAAATATTTTGTTATCTTTGCCAACATTCACTGAAATAGTTATAGAACTTTTTTCTAAATTATGTTTAACCTCGTTGATATAATCTTGTTCTCGTTGATATTTAGCTTCTAAGTTTTTCTTTATCTGTTCTACATATTTAACATTCTTTTCATTATATGGCAAAACATATTTTTTGGGTATCAAAAAATTTTTTGCATAACCATCAGCAACTTCTTTTATATCACCAAAATTACCTAACTTAGGTACATTTTGAATAAAAATTACTTTCATATATACTAACGCTCCTTCTTTTTATCCTTTTGTTAATTATTTTATGATATTTATAAAAAATCCCGCAATTTGCAATTTTTACAATGATAACGCGGTTATTGCACTCCAAAATAACTAAAAAAATTTTTGGACTGCAACAACCATGTTGTTGCAGTTCTTTTGCAATTTCACCTACACCTTCACATTCAGGACAAATCACCTTTTTAGCAAACCAAGGCCTGCTACTACAGAATAAATAAAAATTGTAGTTGCAAAGCTTACTTTGCTCTATTTTAGCAGACCAAGGTCTGCAACTACAAATAATATGCGCAGGCTAAAACACGCGGCTACCCAATTATTACTTGGAACTACACACTCTAATCCACGGTAGCTATACACTTCAGGGGGCGTAAAATAATAAATCGTAGACTAAAGGCTGCGATTACAAAATTGTGTTAATTCTTATTTGATTAATTTTTTGTATTTCAAAAAACATAAGTTTTAGTTAAACCTTTTTATTATTTAAATAAAAACTATTTTCACTACACATCTCACACTTACACATTCACACATCCACATATCCGTTTATTTATACTTCGGTACAAATGGTAATAATGCTAATATACGTGCATATTTAATTTCTTTTGCAACACGTCTTTGATGTTTTGCACAAAGTTTTGTAGTTCTTCGCGGTAAAATCTTAAACTTGTCTGATATAAAACTTTTAAGTAATGAAACATCTTTGTAGTCAGGTTCAGTCTTTGTCATACAAAATCTACAATTTGTAGTTTTCTTTTTTACAAATTTTTGCTGTACTGACATAACAAAATTTCTCCTTTCAAGAAATAGATTTTTAAAGATAAAATTTTAAAGATAAAAATAGATGTAAATAATAGATTTTATATATATCAACTTTTTGTATAAGTGTCAATAGTTGAATAGAACTAGTAAATTAAAAAAGGAGAGAATATCGGTTCTTTCTAAATAGATACATTTTTTCTAACTAAAACTTAAAAGAAACCCCTGCGTTAAGTATCTGTTGTTCAAGTTCAGAAACTGATGGTGTCCACGCAAGGTTTATACCAACTATATCTTTATATACAAACCCAATACCTAAAGAAAAACCTATTAATGTATCAGTTGCTGTATTATATCCAACACGAACTGGTATCATAAAATCTGATAATTTAATATCATATTCAACACCTATATTGACTGCAACATTATTATCTGTTGGAAGATTTATATCTATCGCTGAAACTAAATTGTCTATTATCCGATAACTTCCTCCAACTTTAAATAACAATGGCAGTTTATCTTCCTGTTTTATAAACTTTATACCACCAAACAAGTTTTGCACTGCAAC
>Ga0105158_1000563_pt1 | contig 15549 bp, 18 predicted proteins | sample LHCtaG_FD_81567 | JGI IMG/M metagenome (GOLD analysis project Ga0105158, IMG submission 81567) | Hot spring microbial communities from Little Hot Creek, USA to study Microbial Dark Matter (Phase II) - LHC4sed_matched | ecosystem: Environmental > Aquatic > Thermal springs > Hot (42-90C) >...
AAAGAAAGCCGTACCCACCTTCGACGTAACGATTGACGTGAAGTTCAACTGGGACGCACTAAGCGTCCCGAGAGATCATCCACTAGTAGTTATGGCTGAGAGAATCGTTGGACAGAAGTCAGAAGTAGCGCCATACGGCACAGAGGGGCCAATGTATCAAGCAATTGGAATACCAACTATTATACTAGGGCCGGGAAAAGTAGAGAATAACATTCATGCACCTAACGAATATGTAGAAATAAAACAGTTACAAGACGCAGTAAAAATCTATTCCGAGTTTATAAGAAACGTGTGTCTCTAACTATGAATAGCAGTATTAAATTTATTTGATTAATTCGCTTAAGTTATCGATTATAAAAATATATTGTTTTAAAATATATATAACAATAAATCGGGCCCGGCGGGACTTGAACCCGCGTTCTCCGGCTCCGGAGGCCGGCGCCTTATCCAAGCTAGGCCACGGGCCCTGAGGATTACTTTCAAACTATTTGTATTAAAGCATTCTTTGCTGATCTATCATTGGGTATTATCTTTCTCAATTTTTCAGATAAAATCTTTATATCACTAGTTCCTCGCTAATTCTGTACAAATTATTAGCGAGTGAGGTGATTCGATGAGTAAGCATGGAGGATCCCTTAGCGTTGGTTTAAGTCAGGCTGCAGTCGATGTTTTGAGATATTTGAAGAGGCGCTATGATTATCGGAGACTGTCGTCGATAACATCTATATCTGCGTCGACGCTCTCGAGATATGTTACTGGCAAAACGATGCCTAGGGCTAAAAATGCGAAGAAAATTCTTGAGAGGAGTCTAGAAATAGTTAATCCGAGAGAGATTGTTAAGGAGTATTTCGGGAATGATCTTGACATCGAAGGGGGTGTCCATATCTCTCACGATGTCCAGACCCTTAAGATACTTGCTTCGTACGCGTTGAATGCATTTATGGGCACGCGTGTTAACTCTTCACTCGCCCTAGATATTCCGAGTATTCCTCTTGCTGCTTGTTTCTCATCCCTTATAGGCGGTATGCTCTACTTTGCTCTTGACAAGCCTATCTGGCATGATGGTGAGTATTTAGAGGTTTCTTACAGATCTCCGGGGACAACCAGGACTGAGAGGCTCTGGTTTCCCTCGGACTCTGTCAAGAAGGGCTCAAGCATGATTGTCTTCACGTCGTTTATTCTGAGCCCGAGCCCTATAAGAGAGGTCCTCAGGACGCTTGAGAGGCATAAAATTCACGTGGCTGGGCTTTTCACGCTTGTCACTGTTAAAGATACGTGGGATAGACTCTCAGTAACTCCGGGATGCAGAAGAATCGCATTGCTTATTTATGAAAGATCTGAATAATTTTATGCGTATTCTCTCCACGTGTATCCGCATTTTGTGCATCTGAAGAACTGCGTCATCGGCTCGTCCGCCGACCTCGTCTGTACACTCCACCAGTATGCTTCTCTGTTACCGCATGATGGACATTGGACGTCTGTTGTCTTTGGATGTATATTTGATTCCTCGTCCTCTTCAACCATGGCTACTGATTTCTTCTCCTTCCTGTTTTGCTTCACTGTTATTACTAGTTCTGCTGTCTGCTTTGTATAGCCGCATTTCTTACAGACTAGGACTGTCTTTTTCGATTTTTTAGCTAATGTGAGTATGCTTCCGCAGTTGGGGCAGAACTCCATCGCCAAGCTTCTTCTCCGTCTGGCTAGGGACTAACCCAGAATTAAACCTTTTTAGGGCATCGAGAAGTATTACGTCTATATGGTGGTTTGTCCTACCTTAGGAGCTCTTCTATTACTGCTCTGAGGTTTTTAGCTGTCTGTGAAAGCTCTGACAATCCTCTCTCCAAGACTTCTTCAGGGCTTGAGTCGCCCCTCGTTCTCAGCACGAATCTAATCTTGTTTAGCAGCGGATGTGTTAGGTTTGCGCCCGCGTATTCTACTTCGTTATAGTTGTTCAGTATTTCTTGTAGGCTTCCGACGATTCCGAAGTCTATCCCAGTGAGTTCAAGCTCGATGTAGTTTGGTCCCTTTGCTGCGAGTTTGACCTCCATTACTTTTCACCAGTCCTGGACATTGATTGTAGTCCAAAGATATCTGCGATCTTATTTATGTTTCCATAGTAGGGAACCACCTTCTTCCTGTATATTTTTCTGCAACGAGTACAATAGAGCCCCGTCCTCCCTCGGATTAGCTGTGATCCGCATTTATCGCAGAATGCCAATGCAATTCCTAGTCCTCGCTCATTTATTGTGAGCGTGTAGATTCCAGCTAATTCGTCTATTATCTTCGCGATCACTAGGTCTCCAACGGTAAGCGTGGATGGGGCGCGAATGATTACGCCGCTCCATACATTCTTCAGCCTCCTGCCATTTCTAGCGATTATGCTACATCCAGCTAATTTTTCCTGCGCGTCCTGAACCTCGCATAAGACTATGTCTCCGACGTTCAGTTTCTCGACTTCTTTTATGGGCATGACAGTGACTTCGTGTTTTTTGTGATCGTATTCTGGGCATCCAATCGTGGTGGATACTACGTCTCCCGTCGGGAGGGCCCTGGCGCCTTTCTTCGGTATGAATTCCTCTATTATGCATAGCCTATCTCCGGGCAGGACGAGTTTCTTGCGGGGCTCCGGACTACTCATGAAATCTCCTAAAATTATTGCTTATGGGCAGTTTATAAAGAAGTATCTATTCCAGAGAGCAGCGATGATGGAAAGATAGTCTATTATTCCGGCTGTACTGATAAATTAGTGGTTTGCTGATAGCGATTGAGGGTATAGATGGGGCTGGAAAGACCACGCAGGCGAAAAGGCTTGTAAGATGGCTAAAAAGCGAAAGCGTAAATGCGTGCTATACCTCGGAGCCCACGAACAGCGCGTTGGGAAGATTAATCAAGAAGAGGTTGAGAAGCAAAGATTCAGATCACAGGCTCGACGCCTTACTATTCGCTGCTGATAGACTCGAACACTACTATGGATTCATCGAGCCCAGAATTAGGAAGGGACAAGTAGTAGTTTCAGATAGGTATGTCTACTCATCAATAGCCTATCAGGGAGCTTTAACCGGAGACGTCGACTGGGTCTGGGCAATAAATAAGTGGGCGCCTGCCCCTGACGTCGCGATATACATAGATATCTCGCCCGAGGTGGGACTCGCACGCCTAAGCAGCAGAAAAATAAGCGAGAAAACCAAGTATGAAAGAATGGAGACGCTGCCAAGGGTGAGGGAGCTATACTTAAAGATGTGCAACGAGGGACTGCTTATCATCATAGATGGCGAGCGGAGCATCGAGGAGGTTCAAGGAGACATAAGAAGAATAACTATGGATGCATTAGTTAGGGCGGGCTTGCTTGAAGCTGATACCGCTGGGCGGCGTTAACGAGATAGGCGGAAACAAGTTCTACATAGAGGCGGGAGGAGAGGGACTGCTTATAGACTTCGGCGTAAGCTTTGCCTCTAAGCATGAGTATTTCGGCGGATATCTTCGTCCGAAAAAATATGCCGTTCTAGCCTCGCTGCTGAAGTGTGGCTCAGTACCCGCCGTCTCGAACATATATGACGAGAACCTCTTTGACCCCTTGGGACTCGTTGAGGAAAGTCTTAAGTCATCGTTAAGCCTCAATGTTCTCGGAATTATTATCAGCCATCCGCATATAGATCACTATGGACATTTATCGCTGATTAGGGATGATCTCCCAATATTCATTGGCGAGAGCTCGCTTAGGATTGCGCAGACACGCGAGAGAACCAAATCTTCTAGGACCGTTGAGGAACGCATATTCCTAGACCGTGATAGAGTGGTAAACACTTTCAGGACAGGCTTGAGGGTTAATGTCGGCTCTATTAGGGTTGTTCCCATACATGTAGATCATTCCGTTCCGGGTTCCTACGGCTTCGTCATTCATACCAGCGAGGGCGACATTGCCTATTCAGGAGACCTTAGACTTCATGGCCCAAAGAGCCAATTTACCCGTGAATTTACTGAGGCTATACGGCGAGAGGGCATAGACACCTTGATGCTCGAGGGCACGAGAGTAGATGAGGAGGATGACACAACTGAGCATGACGTATACTTAAGACTCTCAGATATCTTCCAGAAAGCCACGCATGGACTAGTGGTGGTCTTGACAGGAATAACCGACTACGACAGGTTCATCTCTATAGCAAGAGCAGCGATGGAGAACTCGAGGATAACAGCTGTTTCTCTGAGGATGGCGGCGATGCTAGAGGTCTTCCACGAGTTGGGAATGCTTCCAAAAGAACTTCTGCCAGGCGCTGGCAACGTCGTAGCATACGTAGAGAGGAAGGGAAGTGGGAGCGTAGACTTAGAAAAAGACTACGACAGGTGGGAGAGGAATTACGTGAATCAACTACGCGATAAGGGAAGCGAGCCCGTCTTTGATGTAGACCTGTCTAGACAGCAGAGCCGCTATGTCATGGTGATAAACGCTCCAGACGATGTTCTTGAGCTAGCCTTCGTGAGGCCCATAGATGGCTCGATCTTTGTGTTTTCATCGAGCGAGCCTCACAACGAGGAGCAGGAAATAGATCGGCAGAGAGTTGAGAATTGGCTCAGAATATTAGGCATGCGTAGTGTGCAAGTCCATGCCTCTGGACACGCAAGCAGGTCGGAGCTTATCGAGATTCTAAGAGAAGCTTCTCCCAAAAAGCTGATACCTATCCATTCAGAGAAGCCCTCAGTCTTTAATGAACTCATAAAGGAGGCCGGTGTAGAGTGCAAGATAATTGAGACGCCTAGGCTTTCCGAGCTGCGTTTATAATCTCGATCCCTAATGGTAATACTTACGTATTACCTCCCAATAATCGGCATAAAAGCCCGAGAAAACCTAAAAAATCTCTATTTATCAAGTAGGAGTGATAAGAAATGCCGAGAGAACTAGTTGTAGTGGAGTCAAAGGTTAGAGAACTGCTTCCAGAAGGCATCAGGCTAAGCAGCGACGCATTACAGGGACTCGACGCACTCGTAAGACAAGCTATCGAGAAGGCAGTTGAGAGATGCAAGGCAAACAACAGGAAGACAATTATTAAAGAAGACTTCTAAGAAGACCGGAGCCGACTCAGGCAACGCCATATCGACAAGTATTATTTTGGATTTTGAAAAAATTTTGTAAATATAAAACTTCTCGTCGAGTCTACGCTACATTTTTCTAAATCTATCCTTAAGTTCCTCAAGGATGGTTGGGAGCGTCGTGTATTCCATCTCTTCTTCTCCCAGTCGGGCTGGCTCAAACTCGCCCATGCTTCTTAGATAGACTGCGAGCTCGGCGCACTTCATTCTCGTGTAGTCCCAGAACGGGTCTGCGAATAGGTCTGCCGGCTCTTCGCCGTCAACGCCTATGAGTTTACCGTTGCTTATCTGCCATCCCATCGCTATTACTCTTGGGGGACCGTCGAAGTATGATACGACGTTGTGCCCAGCTTTGAAGGATACTGGCATGAGTGGACCCCTGTGCGAGCCTCTCATCCAGCCACTAACGATTATCGGAGGTGTGAATGCGCTGAGTATCTCGCCTACTGCCGGAAATCCTGCCTGTGCTCTGACAATCATGACTGGGTCGTCCTTCCCCACGTATTTTCCAGCTATCAAGCTTAGTCGCGTCGTGCTTGTCGCTGCTGCTGGCTCTCCGTCGTGTGCCCGCCATATTCTGTTGATTACGTATCGTCCGGGCGTCCCTATGAGTCCGAGTAGCTTGTAGAGCTCGCATGGCATCTTTAGGTCTACTGCCTTGTCCTCGTGTAGGTCTAGCACTTGGAAGATGAAGCCCTTATGCAGTATTGGGTCAATCACCAGCCCAGCAGTATTGTCTGGAGAGGCGAAGATCCTGTAGAGTGGAAGGTTCCAGGCTCCGGGCTCTGTCTTGTCTGCGGCGAAGACCACGACTGGATCTGAGCGCCTTTCCTCGAATTCGAGTTCCGCGACTCCGGGCCCGAGCCCCTTGACGGTCCCGCTGAACGCATCGCTGAGAAGGTCCTGCCCAGCCGCGTATAGCTTTAGTGGCTTGGCTACTTTTTCTGTTATTTCTTTGAAGACGTTCCATGCTAGTCCGTGTATTTCTGGGTTATTCTCGCCCTTTGAGTGGGTCATTATTAGCAGTATGTCGTCCCCTATTGACTGTACGTATCCTGAGTTTATGAGTCCGGTCTCTTTTGCCTCGCTTAGTCTTCTCTTGGCGAGCCTCAGCATCTCTTCATGCGGCTTGTAGTGTCCTGCAACGCTGCCTACGTCGGCCTTGATGACGGACAAAGTTGTCTTCAATTCACGCACACCCTCGTGTTTTATTGGAAGTCATTAAATTTAACTATTTTCTCTTCGTAAATTACTGGGAAGGACTGCAAAATTTATAATCTAACATCCAGCATTCCTCACTCATGAAGGCCGCGCTGATCGAGAAGGTGGGTGGGCCGGAGGTCTTTGTTTATAAAGATGTGCCTGACCCCGCGCCGGGCCCTGGAGACTCGGTTGTCCGCGTCGAGGCGGTGGGCGTTAATAGGATAGACGTATGGATCAGGACGGGGCTCTACAAGGTTTCCTTGCCGGCCGTGATTGGATGTGACATAGCCGGCATCGTGGAGGTGGCCGGTGACCCCTCGCTATCGGTGGGTGATAGAGTGGTTGTTTATCCAGAGGTTGGGTGCGGCAGATGCGTTTACTGCCTTTCAGGCAGGGAGAACCTCTGCCAGGACATGAAGAGGATCGGGCAGAACATCTGGGGAGGCTATGCTGAGAAAGTGGTGGTCCCCTCTAAGAGCCTGCTAAAGATTCCGGAACCGCTGACGTTTCAGGAGGCCGCGGCTATTCCAGTGAACTTTACGACCGCGTGGAGCGCGCTTATGTCCTCTGCAAACATTGGTCCCGGCATGTCTGTACTCGTCGTTGGTGGTGGAAGCGGCGTTGGCTACGCTGCGATTCAGATAGCGAAGCTCAGCGGTGCATACGTGATAACAACTGTTAGTGATGATTCTAAGGCTGAGAAGGCCTATCAGCTGGGCGCAGACCTAGTGATCAACAGGCTAAAGAGCGATGTCTATGGAGAAGTGATGAGAGCGACGAGTAATAGAGGCGTAGACGTTGTCCTCGAGCATGCTGGCTCTGCCTTCTTTCCAACTGCGCTTAAGTGCCTCGCTCCCGGCGGCACGATAGTTACAGTGGGCGCAACTACTGGGCAGGACATCTCGATAAACATCAGAGACCTGTACAGAAAGAGGCAGAGAGTAGTGGGCTCGGGGCTAGGGACAAAGGCAGAACTCATGAAGATACTTGAACTATTCTCTAAGCGTAGACTAAGGGTCGTCATTGATAGCGTGTTTAAGCTGAGCCAGGCGACCCAAGCACACCTTAAGCTAGAGTCGAACAAGCATTTTGGCAAGATCCTGTTGATCCCGGATGGCCGGAGCAGCTGAGCTACAGTCAAGGCTAAAGGCCATAATAACTGACCGCGAATCGGGGTCATCAGAGATAGCACTCAGGATTCTCAGACTTCTCTCCGAGGAGCCTGGATTCATGTCGTATCAATCGACGGAGGCGGTTAAGCTCCTAGACTCCTTGATTAAGACTGCTCTTGAGAGGCCCTCACTGGTCCTCCCGGTCAATCTCCTATCAGTGATTCATGAAGCACTACTGCGGTCTCCACGTCTAGACATCAACATCAGCAGACTGTCTAGCAGGCTCCTAGAAATTTATAGCGAGTCACTGAGCGTGGCTGTTTCAAATGCCGTCAAGAGGATGAGGGGCTTTGACAGAATCTTCACGCTGAGCTATAGCTCACAGGTATTGAGGACTCTTACAAGTCTCAGAGACGTCTCTGTCTATATGACGATCGGGTGGCCGCTGTTTGACGGTCTCAGGGCGGCGGAAAAGCTCAGGGACTCAGGAGTGAATGTTCATGTCTATCCAGACGCCGCGTTGGCCGAGGCTGTTCATCTCTCAGAAGCCGTTTTAGTTGGATGCGATGCTGTATTAAGAGACGGCTCACTCGTAAATAGGTCTGGCACGCTTCTCGCGGCCATGGCCGCTGAGAGTGAAAGACCAGTGATAAGCATCGTGGACTCATTTAAGCTTGATCGCCTAAATGCCTGGAGGCCCGAGACGACTGCCCATCTACAGTGCGGCTTCGAGCTCAGTTATAGACTCTTTGAGACCACGCCTCCTAGGCTTTTATCGGAGTTTGTCTCAGAGATCGGGGCGCTAGAGCCCTTAGACTTCGTGCATGAAGCCGAGAAGAGAATAGGAATGATAGTTGAGAAATTGCCGAGTGAGACCTCATGAGGAATATCGGCATATTATTATGCATAATGCTGAGGATTGTTGCTGAATGATACGCGTCAAGAAATGCGTAGTTGGAGAGCTATTGACGAACTGCTATCTCCTGATTAATAGCGATAGTGGAGAGGCGTTTATAATTGATCCGGGAGACGAGCCAGCGAAGATACTCGGAATGCTTGAGCCGGGATTATCCGTTGAGGCAATCATAGCTACCCACTGTCATTTTGACCACATCCTCGCAGCCGATTATGTAAGGGAGGCGCTGGGCGCAAAGTTCCTAATCCATAAGGATGACCTGCCGATTCTTGAGGAGGCTCCGAGAAGGGCGCTTGAGTGGATAGGAATAGCATTCGACGCGCCCAACCCCGACGGCTACATAAGTGAAGACGAAGAAATCGTCCTAGGCAACAGTAGGGTCAGGGTCCTCCACACTCCTGGCCATAGTCCGGGAAGTGTTTGTCTTCTCGTTGAGGATGTGTTGTTCTCAGGCGATACGCTCTTCGCCGGCTCCGTCGGCAGAACCGACTTCTACGGAGGAGACTACGACCAGCTTTTGAGATCGATTAGGGAGAAGTTATGTGTACTGAACGATGATACCAGGGTTATGCCTGGGCACGGCGAGTCTACGAGGATTGGCGTCGAAAAGCTCTATAACCCATTCATCAGGGCATCGCTTAGGCATGATTAGGTTCAGCACACTCGAAGAACTCAACGAGCACCTCATCAATTGCTCACTCTGCCCACGCCTAGTCAAGCATAGAGCTAGCGTTGCCGATAATCCGCCCAAAAGGTACTCGGGGCAAAAATACTGGGCGAAGCCTCTTCCCGGCTTCGGAGACCCCACTGCTCAGATACTCGTAGTCGGACTAGCACCTGCAGCCCACGGGGGAAATAGGACGGGGAGGATGTTTACCGGCGATGGATCCGCAGACACACTCATGCATGCACTATACTCGGCGGGACTCGCGAATCAATCATACTCGATCAGCATTGACGATGGGCTGAGGCTGTTCAATTGCTACCTCACTGCAGCTGTCAGGTGTGCGCCTCCCGAAAATAAGCCCACGAGGAGCGAGCTTGATAATTGCTATCAATATCTCTTCGAAGAGTTTAGACTCCTACCAAATGTAAGAGTAATAGTTGCGCTTGGCTCAATCGCATTCAACACCTGTATTAGGCTACTAAGAGATTATGACTACTCTTGCAGGGTGAATAAGCCTAAGTTCAAGCACGGTGCGAAGTACATCTTCGAGGAGAATGATGCATCTCGTCTAGTCTATCTGGTCTGCTCCTACCATCCAAGCAGACAGAACACGCAGACGGGGCGACTGACCCAGTCAATGATTAATCGAGTATTCAAAATGGCGGCCCGGCTTTGCGTCAAAGTTCGCAATGAGTAAATATTATGGCTTCCCTCGAGACAGTATAGATCTAATTGGGGAACCGCGAGAAAAGAACGACAGCTTTTCTAGCACCCTTCTACGCGGGAGTAGTAATTGGTGGTGTGGTTGTCTCAGGGCTCGGCTACTTGATACCGGTATACCTCAAGCTTCTTGGGTACGGTGGGTCAGAGATAGGCCTAGGAGGCACACTAATGGCCGTTCCCTACATATTGATAACATTCCTGTTGTATCCGGCCTATTCTAAATTTAGGAATACGCGAGTATACTCTTCGTCGGCGCTCCTCACCAGCTCAGCCGTATTGATAATCCTACTCAATAAGTCCCTGCCAGCGATATATCTCGCACAGATAATCCTAGGAGCCTCGTTAGCAATCTATTATCCAGTAGCCGAGATAATCATAGCGAAGCTCTACCCGCCTAATACTAGGGCGAGAATCTACGGACTATTTGGCGCCTCTTGGTCAATTGGATATCTAGTTGGGCCATCTCTCTCAGGAGTCCTGCTAGATTCGGCAGGAATCCAGACAACGCTCAACGTCCTATTCTTGTTATCTCTATCATCGTTTCTTTCACTATTCTTCTTCAAGGCAGACATAGGCATGGATAACGGCGATTCGGAGAGAAGAATATTCAGAGGCCTCTACTTATTCCTAGTCGCGTCCCTAATATTCTCAGGCATGACAGCCATCATCATTTCGGTCCTTCCAGGCATAGCCAAAGGTGCTGGATACGGAGCCTCCTTCATCGGATACTCATACTCCCTCTTCTCATTCTCTAGGCTGGTCGGGTTTCTCTTAGTGAGTAGAGCGAACATACGGCCCACGCTCGGAGGAATCTCCTTAACGGCGCTAGGCTCAGCTCTGCCTCTCTCAGTAATGATCAACGTGGAGAAATGGATACTCCTCCCAGCCGTACTCTCGTTTTTAGGAATACTGGTAAGCCTGTTCAACTCCATGACCTATCTATACATGACCAATAGTCTTGGCGGAGACCCAATCTACCTCATAAGCAGATATGAGTTTAACATTGGGATAGGTTTCTTCATAACACCAATAATTGCGGGAGTAATAGCTGACAGCTACGGAGCCGCGGCGATGATTATCTTCTCGATGACGCTCTGCATAGCAGCTGGCCTAGCCGTAACGTCTATAGGACTTCTGTCACGCAGATCTTCGAGTCAATCCTGACAAACTTATTGACCGCGACTTCCGCGATGATTCTGCACTGGTCAAGCATCTCGGATATGTATCGCAATACTAGCCTGAACGATATGACGGTCTGCGGATCCTTAATCTTCTCCAGCAGTTCGGCCTCGAGCTTGACTATCTTCTCTGACAGCGTGGGGATCTCCTGAAATACAGAGCTGATCAGCTTGAAGTCTAGGGTCAGGAATGCATTTACAGCTCTCCCAAATATCGTCGAGACTTCCTCACCTATCGTCATTATCTGTGCTAGGATTTCTCTATCTATGCTTCTACCTCTCCTCTTTATGTTTAGACTTTCCCTAGATATTGCTAGAGCATAATCGCCTATCTCCTCGAGCGACTTGGAGACCATCCTGTAGCCGGTCACCGCGGGCACGGAGTCGATTCCTATGAGTTTAGCTAGGCTAGGATTCCTAATCGAGAGCAGGAGTTGCCTGACGACGAGGAAGTAGAGCTCGTCGACCTTGGTCTCAACCCTCGAGACCTCGGCTGCCTTCTCAGGCATGCCCTCAATGACCGCATCTATAGACGCGCTGATCATCGCGGAGATCATGACCTGCATCCTCTTTATTATGGAGTCGACGGTGAACCTTGCCGGGTCGACTATTCCCTGTATGGTCAGCTGGTTAGGAGTCTGTTCTAAGACCTCGAATCCCGGGAGCCGCTCCAATGCTGCAAGTATCTCGTCTATTTGTTCTTGTAGGAGACCTGACTGTGAGACTACTCTGACCTCGTCGTATCCCTGTAGGTAGCTGGCAGTCACCAGTCTGGCCAACGACTCTGGGTTCGGCTCTAGCTCCGCGTTTATCGTCACTCTTAGTGACTGCTTGGCCTTGTTTGATGTGTGTAGGGTTATGCTGTCTATTCCCTCCTCTATGTAGACCACGTCTCCCTGCTTGAGTCCCCTCTCCTTGACCCATTTCCTAGGTAGGGATACGACTATCGTCGTCGTCCCTAGCCTCTGAAGCTTTCTTACATGCATCCTTGTTCTGTGGTATATGTCACGTATATACTATTTATGCATAATGCTTATATCAACTATTAAGGATGTATTAAACGTAAAGAGGTGAATTAAAGAATGTCAAAGCAGGTCCTAGTACAGAAGGTCTCTGCGAGGAGGAGCTACGCCGCTGGCTACAAGTACTGCAGCAGGTGTCGTACCTACCACTTGACTGATAGCGTCAGGTGCCCATACTGTGGGATACTCTTAAGAAACTCTCCGAGGAAGAAGAAGCCAGTTGATCCATCCAAGTACGTCAAACCGTCGATAATTTAGGAGGCAGTAACTATTAGCGAGATTATCCCCGGGCCATACATAGGTCATTCTGGGAGAATTTAGCGGATTATTAGTCACTGGCTAAATATTAGTAGGAGCCGGTAGACCAGGGATGGATGAGTGGAGCAGTTAAGGGCGGAGTAACCTTCATAGCCATAATACTGTGTGCTGGGTCTTATCTCTCGGCAGGTAATCAGCTACCTGTGAGAGACGCCCAACTAGCAATAATCGGCGAGATATACAAGGCCCTGACTTACTTTATCGCGCCGATCTCCAGCCTCATGGGTGAGCGAGTAGTCATCGACGGCGGCACTTTCACTATCTCGTCCGGCGCTGGGTTCTGGCCAATCCTAATACTCATACTTGCGGGAGCCGTGGCTGGACTCCTGAGCAGGAGCGTAGGCTCAGCCATCGCGGCATCATTCATAGGATCCTCCTTCATATTTGTTGGGTGGCAGCTGATCGGACTTCAGCTAATACCCGTCCTCGCTCCGAACTATGCATGGATGCTCGAGCTCGACAAGGTCTACACAATGATGCTATACTTGAGACCACTTGAGATTCCCGCACTCTTCGGTTTTCCAATCGTGGCATCGATAGCTACAAGTATGTTTACCGAGGAGACGGCTCAATCTGCCCGTAAGCATGAGCCTCTCTTTTCTTGGAGGACCTAGCTTCTCAGCATGCGCGTCTGCTTGACTTGCTCTTAGACTTCTTCTTTGCCTTTGAACTTTTTGCTTTCTTTGCTGGCATACTTCTTCGATTATAGTGAGTACTAGTCGACTTTATACTTATTGATTCTAGAATTGTTCTACTTGTTGTATAGTGATGCGGCGTTAATTACAAATACTGCGCGGTTCTTGTCTATTGGGGTGGTTGAGTTCTCAGAGATAGATATCTCGGAGTTTAAGCGGATAGACATGCGCGTAGGCAGAGTCGTGAAGGCTGAGAGAGTCCCCGGAACCGATAGGCTGATCAGGCTCGAGGTTGACTTCAAGGATTTTAAGAAGCAAGCTATCACAGGCCTAGGACACCTATACGGACCGGAGCACTTTCTAGATAAGGAGTACGTCTTCGTCGTGAATCTCAAGCCTAGGAAGATGAGAGGCCTGCTTTCAGACTGCATGATACTGGCAGCAGTCGCGAGCGATGAAAAGATCGTGCCGATAGCCCCAGAGTCGCCAATCGACGTTGGCTCTCCGGTAAGCTAGAAAAAACCCATACAGAGATCCTTTCTATTTTTAGTTCATCGAGTAGGAGGTCGGACATAGCCTAGAAAAATGGCTAAGTGGAAGCATGTATTACTATTAAGAGAATTAATTGAAGACTAAAATTGCGTGTACGGTAGGCCCCTCTTCAGGTAATCGAGAAACAATTAGTGAACTGGTAAACGCGGGATGCAGAATATTCAGAATTAATTTTAGTCACGGTAATCTAGAGCTTTGGAAGGAGTGGGCCTATAATCTCAGACAAGTCTCAAGCAACCTTGGAGTGGACTGCGTATTGATCGCTGACTTGAGGGGACGATCGATACGCTTTACTTCACCCATCGATGCGAAGACTTACTCGGCTGGACAGACATTCTACATAGTTAGACATGATGGACATGAGGGTGACATGCCTTCAGTTGATAGCTCAGAATTTTTTGACGCCGTCTCTGAGAATGATGTTCTCGTCAGTGACGATGGACGTTGCTTAATGAGAGTCTTGAGGAAAGAGAACGATAAAATTCTAGTGCAGGCACTCAGCAAACTGACAGTTAGGAGGGGAAAATCACTCGTCATACGGAATAAGGAGATACCCATAACGAATTATCTCTCACATTGCGTAGACCAGATACTAGATGCCGTTAGGCTCGACGCCGATTACTTAGGCCTCAGCTTCGTCACCTCTCCCAGAGACATAGTAGCTGTGAGGGAGTTCCTAGATAGAAATGGATCGGATATTGGCCTAATAGCAAAGATAGAAACAATATCCGCAGTAGCCAACGTGAAAGAAATAGCAAAAGTATCAGACGCGGTGCTCGTTGCACGTGGCGACTTAGGGATGCAGTTCCCACTAGAGGAGGTGCCGCGCCTGCAGGAGAAAATAGTTGGTACGGTTACTGCCATCGGTAAGCCTGTCATAGTCGCTACGCAACTATTAGGGAGCATGATTTCCGAGTCCGTACCTTCGAGGAGCGAGATAGTAGACGTAATGAACTGCGTCGCCGACGGAGTAGATGTATTGATGTTGACGGGAGAGACAGCCATAGGTAGTTATCCAGTAGAGGCAGTGAATTGGCTGAGGCGAATCATAGAGACATACGAGGGAAACGTGAGGATCAGACGCGAAATATCGCAGGGCCAGCTGGTCGATAGGTTTGCCATAGGAGTCGTAGAGCTCGCTGAGGCACTTAACGCTAAGATCGGCATATACACGAAGAGGGGCAATACTGCTAGGAGGATCTCGAGGTTCAAACCGAGGACCCAAGTATTCGCCGCAAGCAATGACCCAAAAACTATTTGTAGACTCATGATGCTCTGGGGAGTCGAGCCAATCCACGTAGAGTCAAAAGAATACGACAAGGGACTCGAAGAGCTCGAGCAGAAATTAAAGGAACAAAACCTCGTGGAAAAGGGAGATACGCTGATTCTGACGTATGGACTCCTCGATAAGCCAATCCACACTATTAGAATCGTACAATTAATTAGCTGAGCATTACATTTTCTAAGAGTGAATTAACACCTATGCGTTGATTCCTTTGGTGAAATCTTCCATTTTTATTGGAACTGACAACTCTTGATGTGTCGTCCCTTCTTTCGCTGATTGGATTTAAAGGAATACTGCGCTTAGTCCTGTTATATGATAAAAAAGGGTTACATTTGGGTGGTCGTGTTTTTACGCAAATACCATTCCTGTAACGAGGAGGAAGCCTGGAATCAGCAGTGTGGCAAAAGAGTTGAAGAGACACCAATATCCACCATACTTTGCGTATATGCCTTTGCCTGTAAGACACCAAAAAGCGAAAAATACGAACACTATGAACCAAGATGCGCAAAACGCTGAGAAAATAGGCATGTTAACCAACGCGAAATACCCAGCGTAGATAGCGACTGCGATGCCCCAAATTACGCATAGCCATCCTAGACCCTTTACGTCGAGCCCAAACATGAGGTGCACGCCGGATGTTATGAATGTGGTGGCAAAAATCAGGAGTAAAGTTGCAGCCAGCATGATGGAGAGGTATACGTAAAACCCCATGATGAAGCCGACAAGCCCGCCTAGTAGGGCCACGAATCCAGCTGATTTAGCATCTGCCTTGCCTAAACACATCCATCCAACTACGTAGAGTACTAGACCATAAAACATCATCACGGTCCCAACTGGCTCAAGACCCATAATT